>SAMEA3663028__coassemble_44_pt1 | contig 90346 bp, 75 predicted proteins | sample SAMEA3663028__metabat2_low_PE_034 | metagenome-assembled genome bin SAMEA3663028 (sample SAMEA3663028) | pig gut metagenome | biome: pig gut; feature: pig-associated habitat; material: faeces | place: France | collected 2012
GATTGCTAGCCAAACCGGAGTACTTTTCGCCGCCAGATGAGGTTTGTTGCCTGCAGGGGGCGCAGGTACAGCGCAGAACTTGAGGCACCAAATGAGGCTGCCGCCCGGCAGGGGCACCAGTGCAGCGCAGAGTCAAAGACCCAGTGCAGCGCAGAGTCAAAGACCCGGTGCAGCGCAGAGTCAGAGACCCGGTGCAGCACAGAGTCAGAGACCCAGTGCAGCACAAACTCAGAGGCGCCGGCGCAGCACTGCAGGAGGGATGGAGCGAGGCGGAAGTCTGTGCGGAAAAGTTGCCGCTCCGCGGGGGACTCTGCACTGAGTGCCCTGGAGGAAGCCACTGCGGCAGCATCGGGAAGAAGAGCACTATCAGGAAGAAGAGCACCATCGAGAAGAAGAGAGCCATCGGGAAGAAGAGAGCCAAAATGGGAAATTTGCACTAATTTAGTATCTTTGTACCCTTGTATAAAAGTCTTTTAATGATTATGGGCAGCAGTTCAGATATGTCAAGAAACAGGAGCGGCAGAAGCGGCAGGGAAAAGAGCAGTGGCAAGAGCACGAACAGTGGCAGGAGCGGCAGCAGGAGCAGGTTGGCGGCAGGTGTGGCAAAATGGCTTACCACTTCTGGGAGAAAATGGTACCAGAACTGGATTCTGAAGAATATTGTTGTGGCGGGCAGCTCTATGGTGCTGCTCTGCGTAGTGCTTGTTTGGCTCTCCGGGCTGTGGACAAGGCATGGCAGCGAGTTTGCTCTTCCAGATTTCTGCGGCTCCACCATATCTGAGGCTCAAGAGCTTGCACAGGCAAATGAGTTGAAACTGGATGTTACAGATTCTGTCTATCTTCCGCATATAAAGGCCGGGCTTGTACTTAAACAGAATCCCGATGCAGGCAGCAACGTAAAGCGGGGTAGGAGAATCTTGCTCTCTATTAATTCGCTAAAGCCAAAAATGGTTGAGATGCCGCTTGTTACAGGCTACTTTCTTAGAGAGGCCTCATTTGCATTGGAGCGAAACTCCCTTAGGGTGGGAAAGTTGATTTATGTAGAGGATATTGCCTCTAATAATGTCTTGCGACAGTTATACAAAGGAAGGGAGATAAAGGCCGGCACCAAGATTGCCAGTCAGAGCGAAATAGACCTGGAGGTGGGTATTGCCACCACAGACAACACCACCTTTATTCCAAACCTGGAGGGAATGCCCTACTCTATAGTAAAGGAAATCTTGACAGACAACTCGCTAAACCTTGGCAAAGCAATCTTCAACAAGGGAATAAAGAACTATATGGATTCTCTCAACGCTGTGGTTTACAAGCAGATTCCTCAACCGGTAGATACCCCGGTAATCCTGGGCACCTCCGTCACTCTCTATTTTAAATCAGTTGATAAAAAGTAATCTCTATGATGGAAAATGAGAGTTCTCCTCTCCAGACTGGAGTTGCCTGCCGCGCAGAGGATGCACGCCTAGATGCCGTATGCGCAGATGCCGCACGCCCAAATGACGCATACTCAGATGCCGCACGCCCAGATGACGTATGCTCAGATGCCGCACGCCCAAATGACGCATACCCAGATAACGAAAACCTAGATGCCGAAAACCCAGATACCGTAGAGGAAGAGGATGGCGCGCTCTTTGAGCATTTCAGGTTTGTGGTGGATAAGGGTCAGTCGCTTATGCGAGCAGACAAGTATTTGAGTTCGCATATGGAGAGCACCTCCAGGAATCGCATTCAGCTTGCCATAGATGCCGGATATGTGATGGCCAACGGAAAGGTTATAAAGTCTAACTACAAGGTTAAGCCGCTGGATATACTTACAATTGCCTTCCCCTACAGACGCCACGAATCAGAGATAAAGCCGGAGAATATTCCGTTGGATATTGTTTACGAAGATGATGCGCTTCTTGTGGTAAACAAGCCTGCCGGACTGGTGGTTCACCCGGGGCACGGGCACTTTTCCGGTACGCTCATTAACGCGCTTGCATATCACCTTAACCTTGGGACAAGGCCTATGAAGCAGCGCTTCGGGAGCGTAACGAACAGCGCAGCTGCGGAGGAGATGCCGGAGGGGTGCAGATTCAATCGGGGCGAGGCAGATGAGAGGATGGGGGTGCTGGTGCACAGAATAGATATGAATACATCGGGACTGCTGGTGGTGGCCAAGAGCGAATATGCGCAGATTCAGCTTGCAAAGCAGTTCTTTCACCACACCATAGAGCGGAAATATGTTGCCCTTGTCTGGGGCAATATGGAGAGCGACTCGGGCACCATAGTTGGCAATATTGCAAGAGACCCCAACGACAGGCTAAGATACAGAGTTGTGGAGGATGGCAGCGGAAAGCACGCTGTTACCCATTACAGAGTGCTTGAGAGGTTTGGCTATGTAACATTGGTGGAGTGCCAGCTGGAGACAGGGCGCACCCATCAGATAAGGGTGCATATGAATCACATAGGGCACCCGCTCTTTAACGACGACCGCTATGGCGGAGACCGCATCCGCAAGGGCACTCTCTACACCAAATACAAACAGTTTATAGAGAATTGCTTTGAGGTTATGCCAAGGCACGCCCTGCACGCCAAGACACTTGGGTTTGAGCACCCCATAACCGGCAAACATATATTTCTGGAGAGCGCTCTTCCCGATGACTTCACCGCCGTAATAGAAAAGTGGCGCAAACGAATCTGCACCACATAAAATTTCTGCAGGAGGAGTCAAACCTGCTGGGGTTTCAAACCAGCTGATGCTTCAAACTATCTTCTGAAGCCGCCTGGAGGAGGACCCATAATTCCGCCGTGACCGCGGCCCGGTCCCATACTCTGTCCGGCAAACTTGCCGAAACGGAAGACCAGGGAGACCATTACATACTGGCCCAGCGTATTGTTCTGAACATCTTGGATGTAGTTGTCTGTTGTAGTTCTGGAGAGGTTTCTGGACTCCTTAAGGATATCATATATCTTAACCTTAAGAGTAGCGGCGCTGCCGAAGAGTGTCTTTGAAATCTCTGCGTTCCAGATAGTCTTTGGATCTCCGTAGCCCTCTCCATAACCAATGTACCAGGTGTAGTTAACATCTGTTGTAATGTTGAATCCTGCGGGCAGAGTGGCATTTACAGAACCAACAATGGCATTTGTCCAAGTGGCATTCTTGCTTGCGGTTGCCACAGAGTACCAAGCCTTACTGTAGGAGACTCTGCCGCCGGCAGTAACCTCCAGAGAATTGCTCCTGTAGGTAAATCTGAGATTCTCACGCAGGGTGAGATTCTTTGTAATGTTCTTGACATAGTCTTGCGCAGTATTGTCCATCACAAAGCTTACACCATTGTTGAAGCCAATGTTACCGAAAGACATAACAGAGAAATTGGACTTGGCAATTCTGGTATTGAACATTATACGACCTGTAACGGAATAGATTCCTGTATTGTCGTTATATGGCTGGGTGTATCTTACTCCTGCATCGTCGTACCATATCCTGTTGACAATTTTGTCTGTGGTGTAGGAGGCTGTGAGGAAGGTGCTGAACCATCTCATCTTCTGCATATTGTTGGTGCGGTACTCCAAATAAAGGTTATGTGAGAACTCCGGATTAAGGTCCTTGTTACCCTCTGTTATGTTAAGAGGGTCTGTATTGTCCGGGATAGGAACCAACTGGCTAATAGATGGCTGGGTTGTTCTACCGCGATAACGGATTCTCAGGAATTTGGAATCAGAGAATTTATAATCAAACCTTGCAGAAGGGGCAAAGTTTAGAACGGAGTATGTGGTATCCCTAAGTGTCTGAATATTCTTAATACCTGTAGTACCGAAACTTCTTGTTGAACTTGGCTGGAGGTTGGCGCCTATGGTAATGTTATACTTCTCCTCCTGCTTCATAAAACTGAGTCCCACACGCTGTGTTATGAAGACATTCTCATAATTGCTGGAGTACTCGTCATTTGCTATGGTGTACTCTCCTGCCCCATCCTTATCGTATGTAGCCTTGTCCGAGTTGGATTTATTATATGTATATCCGTATGAGGCCTCAACAAAGTAGTTTCTTCCAAGGGGCTCTGTATAAGAACCGCGCGCTCCAAGAGACCAGCTCTTGCTCTCTGTTGTATATTGCTGGTCTTGAGCCAATGAGGTGCCAAGAGTGTAATACTCCGTAAGGGACTTGTTATATCCGTCTGTCTTATTGTCCGACAGATTGTACGAGAAGTTTATGGAGAAGGTTCTTCCCGGCTTTCCTATCCTCTGACGGAAGAGCAGGTTTCCGTTTGCTCTCTTGGAATTGTTATCTCCAAAAGACTTGCTGTAACCCTTGTTGGTAGCAGCACCATCTGTGACTGTGGAGAACTCGTTATAGGAGTCAAAAGAACCGCTTCCAAAATTAAAGCTAGGACGGAAGAGTATGGAGGTATTCTCTCCCAATTTCCAATCTATCTCCGCGCCTGCTCTGTGTCCCTGCGTCTTGGTAATGTCATAGCCAGATTCCGATGTATTCATAACGCGGTCCTCTGAGAGGAATGTCTGCTTATCCTTCTTCTCTGTAACATTCTTCTCCGAACCGGAGTAGAGATAGTTGCCGGAGAGCTTGAGTTTGTCCGATACCTCGGTATTGGCATTCACACCGGCCATCCAGGAGGTGGTTATACCATTTCCTGAAAAGTTATGACCGCCGCCTCCGCCCATTCCAACGCCGCCCCTCATTGAACCCATCATAGAGGCTGCAACGTCATGGAAACCGCGGTTATTGGTATTGTTGGCATTGCCAATTAAGCTTATTTGAGTCTTTGAGGTAAATCTGCCCAACATTGCGGCAGCCTCGTACCTGTTGTTGCTCTTGTCGCCTACCTTTATAAGATCCCTTCCATAGCCGCCAGCAACATTTCCAAACCAGCCGTTCATCATTCCCGGCCTTATGTTAAGGTCTATCACAGTCTCCTCTTCGCCGTCCTCTATGCCGGTAAACTGAGCCTGGTCGGACTTGCGCTCAACCACCCTTACCTTGTTGATAATCTTTGCAGGAAGGTTCTTTGTAGCCAATTGAGGGTCGTCCAGAAAGAAGGTCTTGCCATCTATCATAATCTTGTTTATGGTCTTGCCATTTGCGGTAATGGTTCCGTCCGATGATATCTCCACACCCGGAAGCTTCTTTAGCAGCTCTTCCAGCATATCGGAGTCATTAACCTTAAAAGAGGAGGCATTGTACTCTATGGTATCCTTGCGCACCTGCATCTGATTTCCCACATCTGAGACTACAACCGCATTAAGCATATTCACCTCCTCGGAGACATAGAGCGGATTAATCTCATTTGTTCCCCTCACAATCTCAAAGGGCACATTCTTGATCTTGTAGCCCATATACTCAAACTTTATGGTATACTTGCCCGGCCTCAACCCTGTTAGGGAGACAACTCCTTTGGCATCTGTAAGACCATATTTTACAGGCTTCTCAGCCCCCTCTGCTGTTGCAGAGAGTGTTGCAAACTCTATAGGAGTCTTTGTGAGGGAGTCCAAAACTGTAACCTTAATGGATTGTCCTCTTGTTCCCGATTGCGTTTGAGCATATAACAATTGCCCTTCCAGAGTTGCAAGGGCAATTGTCAAAACCAAAATAATGCGCTTAACCATAAAAAACTATTCCTTCAAAATCTTATTCACACCTTTGACCAAAAATTATTTGGAAGGTTTAATCCTATCGGGATTATTTTTCACAAAATTTTCCCAAGAGGTACCATTGCCCCTTCCGGCCAAGGCATTTTTACCTGTAAGGTAGTGGCACATAGCAATTGCCAGAGCATCTGTTGCATCAAGAAACTCCGGCAAAATATCTATGTTGAGCATACTCTTTACCATCATTGCCACCTGCTCCTTGGAGGCAGAGCCCCTGCCGGTTATGGCAAGTTTGACGCTGCGCGGAGCATATTCGCACACCGGAATATCCTTCAGGAGCGCAGAGGCAATGGCAGCGCCCTGAGCTCTGCCAAGTTTGAGCATTGTTTGCGGATTAACCCCGTAGAAGGGAGCCTCCACAGCAAGCTCATCGGGAGAAAAGCGCTCTATAAGGGCTGTCACATTCTCTGTAATAAGCTGGAGTTTCTTAAAGTGGTCCCTCTCCTTGCGAAGGTTGAGCACACCCATATCTATAAACTCCGCCCTCTTCCCGATAATGCGAATAAGGCCATAGCCCAGGATTTGCGTTCCCGGGTCTATGCCCAAAATTATTCTTTCGCTCTCCAGCGCCAAATCTCTCTGGTGCATGGTCTTTTGCTCCCTATGCTTTGTTATCAGATTATATCAAAGCCAGTGTATGGCTGCAAAGCGGCAGGTATGTGGATATGTCCCTCTGCATCCTGATTATTCTCCAGCAGCGCTGCCAGAATACGTGGCAATGCAAGTGAGCTGCCGTTTAGGGTATGAGCAAGCTGTGTCTTGCCCTCATCGTCCCTATATCTGAGTTTAAGTCTGTTTGCCTGATAAGACTCAAAATTGGAGACAGAACTTACCTCAAGCCAGCGCTTCTGAGCCTCTGAATAGACCTCAAAGTCGTATGTGATTGCAGAGGTAAAACTCATATCGCCGCCACAGAGTCTGAGGATTCTGTAAGGGAGTTCCAAACCCTTTACAAGAGTCTCAACGTGTGCAATCATTCCGTCAAGGGCCTCATAAGATTTCTCAGGGAGTGAGAGCTGCACTATCTCCACCTTGTCAAACTGGTGCAGTCTGTTGAGTCCGCGCACATCCTTGCCATAAGAACCTGCCTCTCTGCGGAAGCACTGTGTGTATGCAGTCATCTTTACCGGGAAATCCTCCTTGTTAAGAATGCAGTCTCTGTAAAGGTTTGTTACTGGCACCTCTGCGGTAGGAATCATATAGAAGTTATCCAGGGTTACGTGATACATCTGGCCCTCTTTGTCGGGAAGCTGACCTGTACCATAGGCAGAGGCCTCATTAACCACCAATGGCGGCTGGTACTCTGTGTAGCCAGCAGCTATGTTGCTCTCCAGGAAGTATGAGATTAGCGCGCGCTGAATCTTGGCGCCCTTGCCCTTATAGACAGGGAAGCCCGCGCCTGTAATCTTTACGCCAAGGTCAAAGTCTATAATATCCAGCTCTTTTGCAAGCTCCCAGTGAGGCTTTGCATTCTCTGGCAGTTTATTGGTTGGCTCTACAAGCTTAACCACTACATTATCATCGGAGTTTTTGCCAAGCGGAACCTGCGCGCAAGGAATGTTTGGAAGGAGCAGCATCAAATCTGTCATCTCCTTCTCGCTGGCTGCCATATCGTCCGAGAGTTTGCCTGAACGCTCCTTTAAAGAGGCTACCTCTCTCTTTATCTCCTCTGCTTTATCCTTTTGGCCGCTCTTCATCATTGCGCCAATCTCTGCAGCTCTCTTCTTCTGCTCTGCCAGCAGCGCATCCATCTCTCTCTGGCAGGCGCGGCGTTTCTCGTCTGCCTTAAGAATCTTCTCAACGGTCTCTTTAGCATCAAAATGCTTTACAGCCAGTCTCTCTATAACAAATTCCGGCTTCTCGCGTAACAGTTTAAGTGTTAACATATCTATAAATCTTTTGGTTACAAACTTAAAAAGGGGCTGACAAATCAATAGCCAGCCCCTTAGTTTAATACAACAAATACCAGCTCCCTTAGTTGTTTAAAGGAAGTACCGAGACATAAGATTTACCCTCTGCCTTTTTGGTAAAGAGAACTTTACCATCTATAAGGGCAAACAATGTATGATCTTTTCCCATTCCAACATTCTGACCTGGGTAATGTACAGTTCCTCTCTGGCGGACAATAATATTACCTGCTTTGGCAACCTGGCCACCGAAAAGCTTTAAGCCTAATCTTTTACTTTGTGATTCACGGCCGTTCTTGGAACTACCGACACCTTTTTTATGAGCCATAATCTGTGATTTTTTTAAAATTAAGCAATAGATTCAATTTCAATTTTGGTAAGGCACTGGCGATGACCATTCTTCTTGTCAAAACCCTTACGTTTAATCTTTTTGAAAACAATAACCTTGTTTCCCTTTACGTGCTCCAACACCTTGGCTGTTACAGAAGCGCCCTCTACATACGGAGCACCTACTTTAACATCACCATCATTGTCTGTGAGCAGAACCTTGCCAAATGAAACTGAGGCTCCAACCTCATCCTGCAGACGGTTTACATAAATCTTTTTGCCTGCCTCTACTTTGAATTGCTGGCCTGCAATATCTACAATTGCGTACATAAACTGTTGTTTAACTGTTTTAGCAGCAAGCGGTTATTTCTTGTAAATAACTCTTATTCAGTAGCTTAACTGCTTTAATTATAAATTTCGGACTACAAAATTACTTTTTTTGCACCAAACAGCAAAATATATTTAAAAAATATTGATAACTTTGTTGTTACAAAATATAACACGTAGCATACTTATGGAGTCCCCTTTCCAGTACACACAGCCTGTAACCGGAGATTGTTTTATTGGCAGAAACAAGGAGATAAACGCCATCTGCTCAATGATAAAAGAGCGCAACAATATTCTGCTTATAGGAGCTTCCAAATCAGGTAAACAGTCTCTTATGATAAATGCATTTGAGAGACTCAAATCGGATAATTACCAGTTCCAGGTAATTAACTTCAATCTCTTTAACATAAGATGCGTAGAGGCATTTCTTATGAGGTATGCAAACCTAATCTTCTCGGCAAATATAAGAACTCAACTGGATTGGCTCACATACAAGGAGAAGTTCATCCCAACCGCACCTTATAATATAACAACAGATTCTGAAGGCAAATGCAGCTTCCGCTACAAGACCAAGGAGCTGCTTACCACCCTGCAGATAGAGGAACTTCTGGAGCTGCCGCAAAAGTTTGCAATGGAGAGAGGTCTCCACGTGATTATCTATTTCCGCAATTTCCAGGACCTGCTCCTTTTGGAGGATGCCCAGCATTTTCTTAAGGTAACAGACAACTCCTGGCGCAAGCAGAAGAATGTGAACTATGTGATAAGCGGAGACCACTACAATGCAATGAACGAAATCTTCCACCAGCGGAAACAGTATTACGGCTTTGCAAAGGAGTTCAAGTTGGATACAATAGCGCCGGGACAGTTTACAGAGTTTCTGGTAAAATCTTTTCTCAAATCCGGAAAGGTAATACAGCCCGATACCGCTCTTAAACTCTACAATACCGTTGGCAGAAATCCATATTACGCGCAACAGCTTGCCTCCATCTGTTTTAACCTTACAAGAGGATATATTTCGGAAAACATCCTTCAAGAGGGGCTTAACGCTCTAATCAGCATCTACGAGTTCCGCTTCCACTATATAATATGCGGGCTCAGCCGCCACCAGTTAAGGTTTCTGCAGGCGGTAATGAGCGGTGTAACCAAGTTCTCCAGCGTGGATATTCTGGAGCAGTATAAACTTAACTCCTCTGCCAACGTAAACAGAGTGCGCGAGGCCCTTACCAAGAAGGAGATCATCTCCTTTAACGAGAAACGCGAGGGCAAGATTACAGACCCTCTCTTTGAGTATTGGCTGCGGAAACACTTCTTTACAAAATCATTTTTTAAGGCTTGACCACCTATGAGAAAGACTATTTTCAAATCTGCAAAGAGTCTCTGCGGAGCTGTTGCTGTTATTGCTCTGCTCATCTCTGTACTCTCATTTACACCACCAAAGAACCAGCCAAACTTCTCCTTTGCATACCTCTCAGACCTTCACATTGCAGAGGGAGCCGGCTCAATAGAGGACCTGAACGCCTGCGTTGCAGACATCAACTCCAACAAAGCCCTTAAGTTTGCCATAATTGCCGGCGACATTACAGACTTTGGCTCAGACAAGGAGCTTAAACTTGCCAAATCCATCTTGGACAAGATGACCATACCTTATTATATAGTGGCAGGCAATCACGACTCCAAATGGTCCGAGAGCGGCTGCAACACCTTTGTAAAGGTATTTGGCTATGAGCACTTCGATTTTGAGGAGGGCGGCATAAAATTCATTGGCAGCAACAGCGGCCCAAATATGCGTATGGCGCCTGCCCTGCTGCCCAGAGATGCCATAGTATGGCTGGACTCCCTTGCAGAGGCAGTTCCAAAGGAGCAGCCGGTCTTCTTCATAAACCACTATCCTATGGATACCTCTATGCTCAACTGGTTCCAGGTGCTGGATAGGGTTAAGAGAATGAACACCCAGCTTATTATGAGCGGACACTGGCATCAGAACAGAGCTATGGAGTACGAGGGAGTGCCCGGCATTATTGGCAGATCCAGCCTCAGAGCAGGAAAAGAGGGTGCCGGATACAACATTGTTAAGGTAAGCGGCTCCACAATAACCTTCAGCGAGCGAATAGCTGCCCCAAAGGATGAGCAGAGGGCAGGCAAGCCCTTCACCAAATCTCCTTGGCACACCTTAAGAATGAGCAAAGGGGTGCCTTTTGAGACAGATGTCAAATATCCCCGTCCCGATTATTCCGTTAATACCCTCTACCCAAATGTTAAAGAGCTGTGGAGAGTGGAGGATAATTCAGATATCGGCTCAGGCGCAATTATGGCAGGCAACAAGGTCATATATGCCAATACATCGGGAATAATATATGCCTTGGATGCCTCTACAGGTACAAAGCTCTGGAGTTATAGAGCGGGCGGCAAAATCTTCTCCACCCCGGCAATCTCCGGAAATATTGTTGTGGTTGGCTGCACAGATAATATCATTTATGCGCTCAACAGCACTACAGGCAAAGTGGTATGGCGTTTTGCCTGTGAGAAGTCTGTGCTGGGCTCTCCTGCAATCTATGGAGGCAAGGTCTTCATTGGCGCCTCAGACAACAGGTTCAGGGCGCTGGACCTTAAGAGCGGAAAACTGCTTTGGCAATATGACAAGATTAAGGGCTTTATTGAGGCAAAACCCTATGTAGATGCAAAACAGGTAATTATAGGAGATTGGAGCAATACACTCTACTCACTCAACCCTGCCAACGGCAAGTTGCAGTGGAGCTGGAGCAACAAGGGCAGCCGTATGCTCTCTCCTGCCGCCGTATGGCCTGTAAAGGCAAATAACAAGGTCTTCTTTGTTACCCCGGAGCGTATGACCTACGCGCTTAATGCAGAGAGGGGCTACTCCATCTGGAAGGCAAAGGGAGGCAGGGAATCCATAGGACTCTCGCCGGACGGAAAGGCGCTCTACGTAAAGACAATGAAGGATACCATCATAGCATTCAATGCGCAGAGTCTGCTTCCGGAGAAGATATGGCAGGTGAGCGCAGAGTGCGGCTACGAGATTGCCCCAACCCCAATAACATCTGTGGCGGGAAGAGGCAAAGATGGAAAGGGGCTTATCTTTATCCCGACAGATAAGGGAAATATAATTGCCCTTAATGCCTCAGACGGCTCCATAGCGTGGAAGCACAGAAGCGGATTTGCCCTTGTGAACTACATACTTCCCGTAGGCAAGAACAGATTGCTTCTCACCACAATGGACGGCATTGTCTCTATGCTGGAATATTAAACTCTTATTTGGAAAGATATTCTTTAAGAAGTCTCTCCTTAAGGAGAGCCATACCAACTGTAGCCTTCTCTACTATCTGCTCTGCAGAGAGATATGAGAGGGCTATTGGTTTAGGGTCTACCACATAGATTTTACACCCAGGTTTTGTATAGTTTACCAGCCCGGCCGCAGGATAGACCACAAGGGAGGTGCCTATAACAATAAGTATATCTGCCTGGGATACAGCCTCTGCAGCCTCCTTAAGCCTTGGAACCGACTCTCCGAACCACACAATGAAGGGGCGGAGCCTTGTTCCGTCCTTATACTTCTCTCCGGGGAGGATATCCCTGTAACCAATCTCTATGGAGTGCTCCTCGTCCCGCTCACCGCGAGCTCTTGTAATCTCTCCGTGCAGATGGATAATCTTGCTGCTGCCTGCGCGTTCGTGAAGGTTGTCTATATTCTGGGTTACCACCGTAACATCAAAATATCTCTCCAACTCTGCAATAATCTTGTGTGCCTGGTTGGGCTCTCTCTTCTGCACATCCCTCCTGCGCTGATTGTAGAAATCTAGCACAAGCTGAGGGTCTCTGTACCATCCCTCAATGGAGGCAACATCCTCAACTCTGTAATTCTCCCAGAGTCCGTCACTATCCCTAAAGGTACTTATTCCGCTCTCTGCGCTTACACCGGCGCCGGAGAGCACCACAAGCTTTTTCATATTATCTCTACGGTTGATGAATCTATCCAGCCCTGTCTGCCGTCGGCAAGCTCTATCTTCATCCATCTGCCAACATTCTCCAGCACCTCCACCTTTGTACCATTATGCAGGATGAAGAGATTGTTGCCATTGGCATCGGGAGAACTCTTAATATTGCTTACTGCGCTTACAACTATTGCATAGCTATTGTCTGTTGCATTGTTGCGCATACTCCAGGAGAAGGCAAATGCGCCCGCCATAAGCAGGAAAGCAAGAATTGCCGCAACAAAGGAGAACTTCCGGAAGCCCATACTCCCCGCAAAGCGATAGAGCAGCAGGAGAACCAGCACCGCCACCAGCAGTACAAGCCCCGCAACCGCCCAGCTGTTGGAGGAGAGGGAATCCCTCATATTGCGCACCAAGGTAACCAGCACAAACTCCGGCAGCACCTCTATCTTATCCAGAGTGTGAATCTGCGCAATCTTTATGTTGTTTGCCGCATCTTTGTTAGCCGGATTAAGTTTAAGAGCACGCTCATAGTAGAGTATAGCCCTTGCATTGTCGCCCATCTTATAGTGGGTATTGCCCATATTATAATAGAGCCTCTCAGATACAACTCCCTTATTCTCAATTGATTCATAGAGCTCCAAAGCGCTCTTCCACTCTCCAAGTGAGTAGGCGTCATTTGCCTTTGGCCAGATATCCTCCGGTCTCTCCTGCGCGGCAACCACAAGAGCGGAGAGCATTGCAGACAGTGCTAATATTGTAACAATAAACTTCCTCATAATCCAACTCCCTCCTATTATTTATTCTCAAAATCTGAGATAACCTCTATTGCTCTGTTGTAGAGGTTCTCCGGCGATGCCTCGGAATCCTCTCTGGAATACCTTGCCATCTCGCACTCATCCAAGAGCGCAAGCAGCCTCTCAACCAGTCCCTCGTCCATTCTCTTGGCAAGAAGCGTCTCCTTAATGGTATCCCGCTGCATCTCAGCAAACTGAATGGAGAACTTATCGCTCACATAACCAAGCAGCGCCTTATGCACCTCCTCGTAGAATGGAGTACTCAGCTTCTGCTCCAGATAGCTGCTTGCCATCTTAAGCCTGCTCTTGGCAACCTTGTTGGCTCTCTTGTTGCGCACACGCCTTACATCTCCCCTCAACCTCTCTCCTGCCAGCAACCACCTGTAAATGAGGTAAGCAACAAGCAGCAGGGCAACCACAACGGCAAAGAAGAGCAGACTGCCAAAAAAGAACTCCCCTCTCTTTGCAAAATGCGGCCTGCCCATAGAGATATATCTGATATCGCTTCCCAAAGTAACCACATCCTGCTTGCTCAGCCCTGAGATTACCCCGGTTGTGGAGAGGCTCTTCTCCCCCTTGGCCACCTGCACCTTAATGGAATCACTTGTAAGAGTCACATACTTGCCACCTGCAATATCATAGTAGCTGTAGGAGATTGGCGGAATAACAAACTCCCCCTCGCTGCGCGGAATAAATGGGAACTCAAACTTTTTGCTTCCTGTTATTCCCGATGCAGTATTGTTGAACTTATTCTCAGTCTTGGTATCATACTTCTCAAAATCTGCAGGAAGTTCCACCGTTGGGGCCTCTATAAGGTTAAGGTTACCCTTTCCCGATATCTCCACCACAAGAGAGGAGGCCTCGTGCGCCTTAATTCCCTCTCTGCTTAGGGAGACCTTCATATCAAATGAGCCAACGCCCCCGCCGAATGTTGCAGGCGCTCCTGCAGGAAGCGGCGTAACGGAGATGGTAGCCTGTTTTGTAACAATCCTCTTCTTTACGGTCTGATAGGTATCAAAGAAATCATCCAGAAAACTGTTGCCGCCAGAGCCCTTTACCTGCACCTGACATATCATCTCTGCAGGATCTACCTTAATTGGACCTGTCTGCTGAGGCAGCAGCAGATAACGCCTAAGAACAGCAGCGTCATAAATCTTGTTACCGTAGCGCTCCCTGTTAAAACTTATATTCTGCGGAGTCTCTATCTCGTTACTCCAAAAACCGTTGAATACCGGAAAACGCACATCCTCAAACCCTGCTACCGGCACCCTTGTATAGAGTTTCAGGGTGGCAATTATAGGTTCTCCCTTAACCACTTTGGTCTTGCTGAAGGAGAGGTCCAGAAAGAGATCATCTGCAGTAACCGTACCGCTCCCGTTTCTCTCTGCTGCAGCGTTGGGGTGGGAATTATCCCCGCTCCGACTGCTCTGACTGCTCTGCTGAGAAGAGGTTCCGCTCTGAAGCACCTCTATCTCCAACGGGGAGGTAGAGTATCTTTTGGAGCCCACAACGGCGCTTGCCGCAGAGACAATCACCTTGCCAGGCTGTGTTGCCCTTAAGACATAAGTATAACTGAACTCGTTATGGCTGGTTCTCTTGCCATTTATAATGGTTGTGGAGCTCATTCTTGAGGGAGTAGGGCCCGCAAGAATCTCTGCACCTGTAACGGTAGGCATCTCAAAATCCGTTATCTCATCATTTGCCGTAAAGACAACATTAAAGAATTCATTCTGCTCCACCACTCCCGGTCCCTGAACCACAAATGTATTCTGCGCAAAGGCCGGAATGGAGAGGAGAAGCAGCGATGCAAGAACTGCCATCCTCCTTCCAAACAAATATCTTAAACCCTCTTTCATATTCTACACTACAAAACAATCTACAAAAATAGCAAAATTTGAGTTACCAATTCTTCTCCAGCCTCTTCTTCTGAAGAGCCTTTGCCTTCTCCTTCTTAACCTTCTCCTTGGTATCATTCTCCTTCTCCTGCATAGCCTGCAACATCTGCTCCGCAGCCTGCCTGCTTATGGTTGGAGGAGGTGTGCCGCCACCATTCTGCTGATTCTTGTTCTGGTCCTGGTTTTGGTCCTTGTTCTGATCCTGGTTATGGTTCTGGTCTTTATTTTGGTCCTTATTCTGGTCTTTGTTCTGGTCTTTATTCTGGTCTTTATTCTGGTCTTGGTTCTGATCCTGATTTTGGTCCTTATTCTGGTCCTGGTTTTGATTCTGGTCTTGATTCTGCTGGTTCTGCTGATTCTGCTGATTATTCTTCTGGTCCTCCAGCTTCTTCTGCGCATAAACCAGATTCTCCTTAGCATCCATATCTGCCGGATTGCGCCTTAAGGATTGCTTATACGAATCAATGGCCTGCTGATACATCTTCTGCTGCAGATAACTGTTGCCAAGGTTATAATAATAGTCTGCCGCCTTGGCATTCTCTGCCTTGGCCCTCTTGGAATATTCTGGTCCCGATACCTTCATATCTGTTGTCCACTCCACCTTGGAGAGAGTATCAGCAACCCTCTTGTAAGACTCCTCCGCCTGCTTGAAGAGCGATGCGCTCTCCGCCTCGTTAGCCTGAGCAGACTTGTAGAGGGTATTTCCCAAATTGTAGTTTGCAGCTACAGAGAGAGAGTCCTTTATAAGCGCCTTGCGGTACTCAATGTCGGCCTCTTTCAGATTATTCTTCTTAAAGTACCTGTTTCCGCTTCTAACCTCTCTCTTCTCAACCTGTGCAAATGCAGAGCCGGAGCCTCCCAACATAAATGCAAGAAGAAGCACTGCAAAGAGTCTCTTGTTAACCCTGCGGCTCCCCACAAGAAACTCCAGAAGCAGAAAGAGCAGCGCAATACCTATAAAATACATATACTGTTCATCATAATCCTCAAAGACCACAGACTGGAACTCCTTGCTCTGCAGGTTTTTAAGCTCGTCGATGATAGGATTGAGGCCAAACTCCTCGTTTCCGGCACGCACATACGCCCCCTCTCCTGCTGTTGCAATCTCCGCCAAAGTCTTCTCATCCAATTTTGTTACTACAATATTCCCCTCACTATCCTTAAGAAGCTCGCCATTCTCCCCAACCGGAATAGGTTTGCCCTCCGGAGAGCCCACGCCTATGGTAAAGACCCTTATACCCACCTTGGCAGCCTCTTCGGCAGCCGCAACGGGGTTATCCTCGTGGTTCTCGCCATCTGTAATGAGTATTATTGCCCTGTCATTCTTGGTCTGCTCCGTATCTGTATTGCTGAAACTCTTAATGCAGGTGGTTATAGCCTCTGCCATTGCAGTTCCCTGCACAGGCACAGAGCCGGTATTTATACTGTTCAGAAAGAGTTTTGCAGAGACATAGTCTGTAGTAATAGGGAGCTGCACAAACGACTGACCTGCAAAGACAACCAAACCTATCCTGTCTCCTCCCAACTTGTCCACCAATCTGGAGATTGCAAGTTTTGCCCTCTCCAGCCTGTTTGGAGCATAATCCTGCGCAAGCATAGAGTTGGAGACATCCAATGCAATCATAATCTCTGCCCCCTTGTGCCTCTTCTCCTTAAGACGCGCCCCTATCTGAGGTCTTGCAAGAGCAACTACCAGAAAGAACCACGCAAGCGAAAAGAAGACCAGCCTTACCCAACTCTTTGCCCTTGAGCGGAGAGGCATAAGGCGCTCCACAAGCTCCACATTGCCTATTCTCTCCACCTTCTTTCTCTGAGCCCTCCTGTAGAGCAGATTCAGGATAAAGAAGAGAGGTATAAGAAGCAATAAAAAGAGATACTCCAATTGTGCAAAATGTATCATAATTTCCTCCTTAATCCGGTAAATATTTAATTACAAAGAGTTTAAGAACAAGGCCCAAAGCCAAAGCCAAGAGCGCCGCAAGCGCAAAAGGCATATAGAGCTCCTTATAGAGCGGGAACGAATCCACCTGAACCTTATTCTTCTCCATCTTATTTATCTCTCCGTATATCTCAAGCAATTTTGTATTGTCTGTAGCCCTGAAATACTTTCCATCCGTACCCTGAGCTATCTCCTTAAGCAACGGTTCGTCTATCTGCACCTCCACATTAACCAGCTGCGGGCCATAAGGGGTCATATACGGGTAAGGGGCTGTTCCCATAGCGCCTACACCAATTGTATAGACTCTTATGCCGTAGGTCTTTGCAATCTCTGCAGCCATCTTTGGAGAGATCTCTCCGGAGTTGTTTACACCATCTGTAAGCAGAATAATCACCTTGCTCTTTGCGTCAGAGTCCTTAAGCCTTGCCACTGCAGTGGCCAGACCATTTCCAATGGCGGTGCCATCCTCTATAAGACCGCACTCAATCTCCTTTATAAGATTTATGAGCGTAGCTCTGTCTGTTGTAACAGGGCACTGCGTATAACTCTCTCCTGCAAAGACAACCACACCTATTCTGTCCGACGGGCGCTCTGCCACAAAGCGTATTGCAATATCCTTTGCGGCATTGATTCTGTCCGGGGTAAAGTCCCTTGCAAGCATACTTGTAGAGACATCCAGCGCCAGAATTATATCAATTCCCTCCGTATCCACGTGCTCAAAGGTAGATGAAGACCTTGGACGCGCAATGGCAAGCACCATAGCGGCAATTGCAACGCAGGTTAAAATAAAGGGAATATGCCTCAAAGCCCTCCTGATTCCGCCACCCTTTGTAGAGAGCGGCATAATTGTGGAGACTTTTAGCCACGGCCTAAGCCCCTTGTACTCCCGATATATATATATTGCAACTATCGGGAATAAGAGAAGCAAGAGCCACAATAATGCGGGATATTCAAAAAACATACTACTTCTCCTCCTTTTCTGCCTCTAAAGTCTGCATAAATGTTGAATTTACAAATGAGACGGCTGTTGGTATAACCTCCTCATTCTCCTCTATGCCAGGCGAATACTTGGCAAATTTCACAAGGTCTGAGAGTTTGAAGAGATCCTCCAAACGGCCATAAATCTTCTCCTCTATCTCCTTATCCTTAAGCTCCTCCATAATCTCGCTGGAGGTCTTCTCCATTGCCGATACGCTGTAGCGGGCCTCTATGTAGGTTCTTAGCGTCTCTGTCACTCCGGTGTAGAACTGCTTCTCTTTGCCGTTCTGCCAGAGCTTCTCTCCGCGCAACTTCTCAAGCCTGCGGAGGGCCACAATGTGAGGAGGGTCTTTATGGAGCGACCTTCCAAAGAAGTCTTTGTTCTGCCTTCTGTAGATTATATATCTTATTACAAGGTATATGACCACTATTACAAAGAGGCCCAGAAGCACCCACGGGAATACCTCGCCAAAGGTTAGCGGATATCTCATCTGCCCCTTTATCTCCCTAATCTGAAAGTTTGCTGTATCTACCGGCACGCTCAGCACATTAAGGGAGGGCATATCAAAGCGGAGGGTATCCATACGGGTAACCACCTCATCCGAGCCTCCCAACTCCGGCGCATGCTGCACAACCACAAGAGGTTGCGGCAGCTTGTATGAACCACTGTCGTAAGAGGTGAGCAGGATGTTGGCCTCTATCTCTCTCATACCCTCCTTTACAGAGAGTGTATCCAGAGTAAAGTCCCGCAGCAGATCTATCTTCTCTCCAAGGTTATATGGCGCAACGCCGCCCGTTGTATCGCCGGCAGTTGTGCTGTTAAGAATGGAGGCGTATGGAGCAATCCCCACCTTGGCGCGCTCCGGCACTGTAAAGAGAGCTCTCCACACCACCTGGTCGCCTATTGTAATGGTATCTCTGGAGAGGCCGGAACTCTTAACCTCCTGCGCCACAGCCAAATTACCCAAAAGAGCAACGGCAGCCAGCAGCACTGCTACCCTTATGTATTCTAATCTCTTCATATATATCACTTTCTTTTAAAGAATGAGATAAGGTTCTTTACATAATCATCAGATGTGCTTATGCTCACACTCTCCACCTTGGTCTTGCGGAAGAGCTTCTCAGCCTCTGCCTGCACCTTCTCGTTCCACTGGCTGTAACTCTTTCGCACAGAGGCGCTTGAGGTATTAATCCACCTCTGCGCGCCACTCTCCGCATCGCAGACACGCACCAGTCCCACATCGGGAAGATCGCGCTCACGCGGGTCATAAATCTCAATTACAGAGAGGTCGTGCCTGTTGGCGGCAATCTTAAGGGCCTCCTCATACTTTGGAGCGGCATTGGCATCCACATCCAGCAAATCGGAGAGCAGGAAGGCATTGCACCTCTTCTTAATGGCATTGGTAAGAAAGCGCAGAGCCTCGGATATATCCGTGCCGCTCTCCTGCGGCGTAAACTCCAGCAGCTCCCTCAGAATGCGAAGCAAATGGCTCCTGCCCTTCTTTGGAGGAATAAACTTCTCCACCTTTGTGCTGAAAAAGAGCGCACCTACCTTATCATTATTAATGGATGCGGAGAAGGAGAGCACCGCAGCAATCTCTGCAATGAGCTCCCTCTTGGTCCTGATTGTGGTCCCGAATATTCCCGATGAACTCACATCCACCATCAGCACCACAGTCATCTCCCTCTCCTCCTCAAAGACCTTCACATAGGGCGCGCGCAATCTTGCAGTAACATTCCAATCCATATTGCGCACATCATCCCCAAACTGATACTCGCGCACCTCGCTGAATGCCATACCCCTGCCCTTGAAGGCGGAATGGTACTCACCCGCAAATATCTGATGGGAGAGAGACCTTGTCTTTATCTCAATCTTGCGAACCTTTTTCAACAATTCATTTTCCATATCACAGATTTTCTAAATTCCACATACTCCTATGCAGCCCTCACGGCTGCGCTCTGCTATGGAACCTCAACTGTATTCATTATATCTGTTATGATATTCTCTGTGGTTATATTCTCCGCCTCTGCCTCGTATGTAAGGCCAATCCTGTGGCGCAATACTTCGTAGCATACGGCGCGCACATCCTCCGGAATAACATAACCTCTTCTCTTTATGAAGGCATAGGCCTTGGCAGCCTTTGCAAGAGAGATGCTTGCTCTTGGCGAAGCGCCATACTGGATAAGATCCTTTAGTTTGGAGAGATTATACTCATCCGGAGTTCTTGTGGCATAGACAATATCCACAATATACTTCTCTATCTTCTCATCCATATAGACATCCTTCACAACCTCGCGGGCCCTTACAATATCCTCCGGCTTAAGAACCGCAGAGGCCTTTGGAAAGGCGCCGGCATTGTGCATCTTAATAATCTGCTTCTCCTCCTCCTTCTTAGGATATGTAACCACAACCTTAAGCATAAAACGGTCTACCTGCGCCTCAGGAAGCGGATAGGTACCCTCCTGCTCCACAGGGTTCTGGGTAGCCATAACAAGGAATGGAGATGGAAGGCTGTAGGTCTTGTCGCCAATTGTAACCTGCCTCTCCTGCATAGCCTCCAGAAGTGCAGACTGCACCTTTGCAGGAGATCTGTTAATCTCGTCCGCAAGAACAAAGTTTGCAAAGATAGGGCCCTGCTTAACCTGGAACTGCTCGCTCTTCTGGCTATAAATCATTGTTCCTATGACATCTGCCGGAAGAAGGTCCGGAGTAAACTGGATTCTGTTGAACTTTGCATCTATAATGTTGGAGAGAGTATTTATAGCCAATGTCTTGGCAAGACCAGGCATACCCTCCAGCAATATGTGACCATCTGCAAGGAGTCCTATCAACAGATTCTCCACAAGATGTTTCTGCCCCACTATCACCTTGTTCATCTCCATTGTGATAATGTCTACAAAAGCACTCTCTTTCTGAATTCTCTCATTGAGCTCTTTTATATTTACACTTTCCATATTAATATTATTTATTGTTTAACTTTGCCTCTGTTACAGTAACACAAAATGCGATACTTTATAGAACTTTCATACGATGGCGCTCCATTTGGAGGTTGGCAGATTCAGGATAACTCCGTAACGGTGCAGGAGGTTGTCCAGAGAGCACTCTCCACTCTTCTCAAGGAGGAGATTGCCGTAACGGGAGCCGGAAGAACAGATGCAGGCGTGAATGCAGTAAACTATATTGCCCACTTTGATTCTGCCCGTCTCACACCGGAGGAAGCGCTATCAAAAGCAACTATTCTTGTTTACAAATTAAATGCCATTCTGCCTAAAGAGGTAGTGATAAATAAAATAATTCCTGTAGAGGAGAGTATGCACGCAAGGTTCAGCGCAAAGAGCCGCACCTACAAATATTATCTTCATACAGTAAAAGACCCCTTCTCCAACTCCTACTCCTACTATTACCCATTTCACAAACTGGATTTTGAGAAGATGAATAGCGCCGCAAAGCACTTTATTGGCACAAAGGATTTCTCCAGCCTGCAAAAGGCCCACAGCCAGACAAAGAGCGCAATATGCACGGTTACAGAGGCTGGATGGGTCTCCACAGATGAGCATCATCACATCTTTACCGTAACGGCAAACCGTTTCCTGCGCAATATGGTAAGGGCTATGGTTGGCTCGCTTCTTGCAGTAGGTTCAGGCAAGGAGGCTCCGGAGTGGATTGCAAAGATGCTGGAGGCAAAAGACAGATGCAAGGCAGGCAACTCTGTTCCGGGCAACGCTCTTTTCCTAACAAAAATTGAGTACTAGAGAGATTTTTTATATATCTTTGCACCACAAACGGGATTTGGCGCAGTTGGCTAGCGCGCTGCGTTCGGGACGCAGAGGTCGTGTGTTCGAGTCACATAATCCCGACAAACCATCCTGCAGCGCCATACACCTGCAGGATATTTAATTTTAGAGAGATGCATCCAATATCATTTTCACTCATAGGAATGGCTATCAAAGGCGGTTGGCTTATGATTCCCCTCTTTGCACTCTCCATTTTGGCAGTCTATATATTTGCAAAAAAATGGTGGATAATAAATAATATTACAAAGAGCAGCGACGCGCTGCTGGAGGGTGTAGAGGCATACCTTAAAGAGTGCCGTTACAGCAAGGCCACAGACCTCTGCAAAGAGTCGGACAACCCTATAGCAAGAATGCTTCTTAAGGGCCTTTCAAAGATGGACAGGCCTGTAGAGGAGATAAAGCAGGCAGTAGAGAATCAGGCTCAGGTAGAGCTGGCCATTCTGGAGCGCTCTCTGCCGCTGCTTGCAACCATCTCCGGAGGCGCTCCTATGATAGGTTTCCTTGGTACTGTAATGGGTATGATCCAGGCCTTCTACAATATGTCCCAGGCAGGCAACAATATAGATATCTCTCTTCTGTCGGGAGGAATATATACCGCAATGGTAACCACGGTTGCAGGTCTTGTAGTTGGCATTATGGCCTACTTCTTCTACAATTACCTTACATCTAAGGTCTCAGATATAGTCTTTAAGATGCAGTGCGCAACCAACAACTTCATAGAGGTTGCACAGCAGGAGAAGAAGAATTAGTTGGGAGGCAAGAGGATATGGCAATAAAGCAGAAAACCAAAATAGAGAGCACCTTCAGCCTCTCGTCAATGACAGATATAGTCTTTCTGTTGCTCATCTTCTTTCTTATAACCTCCACCCTTGTAAACCCAAATGCACTTAAGCTGCTCCTTCCAAAGAGCTCCAACCAGATCTCCTCAAAAGAGCAAAGCTCCGTCTCCATAAAACACAACTTGGAGAATCAGAGCTTTACCTATTATGTCAACGGCAGCAGAACTGCGGTAGAGTTCAATAAGATAGAACCTATGCTGCAACAGAGCCTGATGAATGAAGAAGAGCCTGTCTTTGCAATATACGCAGACCGCACGGTGCCAATAGAGAGGGTTGTGGAACTTATGAACATTGGCAAGCGCAACAAATACAAAGTAATTCTTGCCACCGCCCCGGAAGACTAGAGTCTGCGGAGGGCTATCAGTTTATATAGCCAAAGCGCTTCAGCTCCTTCTCATTCTCACGCCAGCCGGCATCTACCTTAACAAAGAGACTCAGATATACCCTCTTCTGGAAGAAGAGCTCCATCTCCTTGCGCGCCTCTATGCCCACCTTTTTTATAAGAGATCCCTTGGACCCTATTATTATGCCGCGCTGAGACTCGCGCATAACATTTATCACAGCATCTATGTTGTAGAGTTTTTCCCCCTCCTCAAACTTCTCTATCACAACCTCCGTGCAATAAGGAATCTCCTTCTGGTAATTCAAAAGTATCTTCTCCCTTATAATCTCGGAGGCAAAGAAACGGAGGTTCCTGTCTGTAAGTGCATCCCTGTCATACCAGGCATGCTGCTGCGGAAGCAGCTCCTTTATTCTGTTGAAGATAGATTCCAGATTGAATCTGTTGAGGGCAGATGTGGGGAATATCTCTGCTGCAGGTACCCTCTTGTGCCACTCCTCCACCAATCGCTCCAGCTTCTGCTGGTTGGTAAGGTCTATCTTGTTTATTACAACAATAACAGGACACTCCATCTTGTTGAGCCTCTCCACATAATCCTTGTTCTTCTCCGGATTCTCCACAGTATCTGTAACATAGAGAATGATATCCGCATCTGTAAAGGCCCCCTTTACAAACTCCATCATACTCTCCTGCAACTTGTAACTTGGCTTAAGAATACCTGGGGTATCGGAGAAGACCATCTGATAGTCCTCTCCATTTACAATACCCATTATTCTGTGGCGTGTAGTCTGCGCCTTGGCTGTCACTATTGAGAGATTCTCCCCTACAAGGGCATTTGCCAGAGTGGATTTGCCCACATTGGGATTACCTATAATATTTATGAAACCAGATTTGAATGCTCTCTCCTCCATAACTCACAAAGATTCCAAACCACTATTCAAATGCACCCATTTTGAGCATTGCAACCTCCTGCTCTGTGAGGAATCTCCACTGGCCCCTTCTGAGGTTCTTCTTGGTAAGACCTGCAAAATAGACTCTGTCCAACTTTTTAACCTTATATCCCAAAGATTCAAAGATTCTTCTCACAATTCTGTTTCTGCCGGAGTGAATCTCTATTCCTAACATAGAGTTGTCCCCATCCAGATATGAGAGGGCATCTGCCGCAATAGGGCCATCCTCCAGAACAATTCCCTTAAGAATCTTCTCAAAATCGCCCGCACCCAGATTCTTGTCCAGAGTAACCTGATATATCTTCTTCTTCTCAAAAGAGGGATGTGTAAGACGCTCTGTAAGGTCTCCGTCGTTGGTAATAAGCAGAACACCGGTAGTAGCCTTATCCAATCTGCCAACAGGATAGACACGCTCTCTGCACTTACCCGCAATCAAATCCATAACTGTCTTCTCAGCGTGCGCATCTGAGGTGGTGGTAACAAAATCCTTTGGCTTGTTCATAACAATATAGACCTTCTCCTCTCCCTTTATGGTCTCATCATTAAACTTAACCACATCGTTCTGGAAGACCCTTGTACCAAGCTCTGTAATGATTATATCATTCACCTTAACCAGACCTGCCTGGATAAACTCATCCGCCTCTCTTCTGGAGCAGATGCCGCTATTGGCAATATATTTGTTAAGACGCACGCCCTTCTCTCCCTCAGCTATAGGCTTTCTTGGTTTTGGAGTATACTCAACCGCACCCTTGTACTTAGGTTTAAGCGGAGCAGCCCCTTCTCCTTCAAAGGCTCTTCTTATGCGGCTGCCTGTACTCTCCTCTCTTCTGCCGCCAAACGGCTTGCGAGGACGCTCCTGCTCATCCCTTCTGCCGCCAAAGGCTCTGCGTGGACGCTCGTCATCCTCCCGTCTGCCGCCAAAGGCTCTGCGTGGACGCTCGTCATCCTCTCTTCTGCCACCAAATGATCTCTTCTGGCGCTCCTCCTTTCTGCCGCCAAATGGCTTGCGAGGGCGCTCATTATCTCTGCGCGGTCCCCTCCCGGTTCCCTTGCGCTCATTATTGAATCTCTTTTCCATTTAATTATGTGTAATAGCGCCGCAAAGATATAAACTTGCAGAACCCCAACCAAAAAACATTTTGAGAAGAGACTCATTTTTCATACTTTTACAGTGCAAAAGAGGAGGAGATATGTGGGACAGATTGCGCAAAACCATTACGATTGTCATAATTGGCATAGGAATAACATCCCTTGTGGGAATCCTTACAGCCACAGAGGCTCTGCAAACAAAACTCAGCGAGAGCCTGCAGCAAATCACAACAGAGAGAATAACTCTTTCCGCCTTGGAGGGCGGGAGGCATAGGGGCATAACCCTCTTTGAGGCGCAGGCGCTTAAGAGCTCTCTGCTCAAATACCTGCCGGAAGAGGCAATCTCCATCTATGCCGCTGCACCCCTCCCCTTCACCGCCTCGTCAGAGGGCGGAAGGAGCAGCCCCAATCTGCAGATTATTCTGGCAGACGGAGAGTATCTGGGCCACTACGGATTAAATATTAGCCAGGGACGCAATATCAAGAGCAAAAATGAGATTAACAATCTCTCAATAATAGGGCATACAGCAGCATCACAGCTAAGAGCAGAGAATGGCGGGAGCTTCACTTTGGGCGGCAGAGAATTTAAAATCTGCGGCATTCTGGAGAAGAGCGGAGAGAGCGGATATGGCGGAGCAGATAATTCCATTATCTTCCCGATAGGCTCCAATGCCGCGCCGCTGCTCCCCTCCGGCACCTCCTACAGAGTTAGCATTCTCCCTATGGGCCGGGATGCAGAATGGATAGTTGAGCGCACCACATTGCTTATGCGCACAATAAGGCGCCTCTCTCCAGGCAAGCCAGACAACTTTGCCATCTCCAGCTACAGCAATGAGCGCAACCGCTTCAACAGGCTTATGGAGATAATTGTGGCCATCTCTTTCGGCATCGGGATAATTACACTCTTTGGAGCAAGCGTAGCGCTTATGAATATAATGATGGTCTCTGTAAAGGAGCGCACCAGAGAGATAGGTCTAAAAAAGGCAGTAGGCGCCACTCCTGCGCGCATAGCGGGGGAATTTCTGCTGGAATCTGTAGGAATCTCTCTAAAAGGCTCCCTTTGGGGCATTCTCTTTGGCATCCCGATAGGGAACCTCACGGCCCTTCTGCTGGAGGCCTCCTTCATAATGCCGTGGCAATGGATTATCTGCGCAATAATGCTGGCAGTTCTGATTGGATTGCTCTCCGGATATATTCCTGCAAAAGAGGCTGCCAGGCTGACGCCCATAGTGGCCCTTGCAGAAGAGAGCTGAAGAGATTTGAAGAGAGCTGAAGAGATTAGAAGAGCAGGGCGGGTTACTCCAAATGGCCAATTATTTCATTGCAGATATCGGCAGCGCTCTTGCCGTCACACTCAACTATTATGCGGGAGTTGCCAATATATGAGGGATTGCGGAGTGCAAGGGTTGAGGCAATATACTCCCTCAGCTCCTCCCTGCTCTTGTTCATTATGAGCGGCCTCTCTGAGTGCCCCTCTGCAAGCCTCTGCAGCAGAAGGTCCACACTGCATTTAAGATAGACGCACATAGTATTCTCCTTTATCACCTGGGCAGTCTCGCTGCCGGTTAGCGCACCTCCGCCCAATGAGAGCACAAGAGTTACATACTCATTGCCGTTGGCGTCCAGCTTCTTCTCCTCCGGAGTATTATATCTTGCAACAATCTCCCTAGCCGCCTCCCTCTCCATAGTGCGGAAGGCAGCCTCGCCCTCCTCTTTAAAGATTTGCGGGATTGTACGGCCGCTCTTTGAGACAATGTAGGCATCCATATCTATAAGCCTGCAGCCCAACTGATAAGAGAGCCTCTTGGCAATGGTGCTCTTGCCGGCACCCATAAAACCGCATAGAGAGAGTATCATAAAGAGAGTATTATAATCAGAATAGTGTAGGCTCCTCTATTGTTGCATCATAAGGATTGCGCGCAGGGTTCTCCGGCACATTAGGATTCTCCGGCATCTCCGAGGTCTCCGAGGTCTCCGGGGTCTCCAGCATATTCTCATTCTCCGGAGTTTCAGGCTCTTCCGGAGTTTCAGGCTCCTGCTTTTGCAGAGGCTCTATAAATTTCACCTCTGCCACCTGGTAATAGGTTATTCTCTTGCCCTTTGCCTTGAAGCCCTTCTTGCCTATAAACTCCTCCACATCCATACGCTCTGCCGGTCTGCCCTCGTTCTTGCCGCCAAAGGTTATCTCAAGCTGAGGATATCTGTCGTCTGTAATTGCCACAAGATATGAGCCTTTGGCATCTGATATAAATGGTGTGGCAATAGAATCGCTCCGCTCAAAGGAGAAGCGTTTTACATAGAAGGCCTGCACTTCCCCATCGTAGTAGATTGCGCTGAAGGTCTTTTGCGCATCAAACTTCTCTATGCGCACAACCTCGCCCTGATAGCGGTTGCTAATGTCGTAGTTGGAGGTGTAGAAGGTTCCGTCTTTGTAGATTGCAAGAATATGATCGTCGTTATGAAACTCTCCAAGATAGAGTCCGTGCTGCTCCTCGTTGAGCCTGTTTATGGCGGTATCAAACCAGATAGGCTTGCCGCCTATTGTAGAGACACCCTTGGATTTGAGAGATATCTTGTGGATTGGGTTCTTTGAGAGAATATTTCCCATAGAGGCCTTTCCCTTTACAGCAATAGAGGCAAAATCAAACTCAAAGAGCAGCTTTTTAAGCTTAGGCTTTGGTCTGAGGAAGACCTTAAGCACCTCCGCCTCACCATTGTGGTTTGCAGAAAACCACAGAACTGCAGAATCCGGCTTGCCCTGGGTAAGGTCATACTCCTTATCCCTTGTTATGCTTGTAACAGCAAACCTCTTTACATATACAACCCCCATTCTGCCGTCCCGATAGGCCACATTATATATAGTCCTCTCGTCGTTCTTGCTGAAGACTCCGGCATAGATGATGTTCTTGGCAATGAACTTCTTCTCCGATATCTTGGTAACCATATATTTACCCTCTTTGGTAAAGATGATGATATCGTCTATGTCCGAGCACTCGCATACAAATTCTGCAGCATCGTCTCTCTTCAGGTTTGTACCTATAAAACCCTCTGCCCTATTCACATAGAGTTTTGAATTGGCAACAGCCACCTTGTTTTCCTGAATCACCTCAAATCCGGAAATCTCTGTCTTTCTAGGGTATTTGCTGCCATATCTCTCCTTAAGGCCATTGTAATATGCAATCACATAATCTACAAGATGATGGATATTGTACTCCACCTCCTCCATCTCCTTGTTTATCTTGGCAATCTTTATATCCAGTTCCTTTACATCCAGAACAGATATCTTCCTTACAGGCTTCTCTACAAGTTTGAGTATATCCTCTCTCACTATCTCCCTCTTAAGCAGGTGGGCATATTTGCACATCTCTGCCAGAAGGTTCTCTATCATTATGTTCCAGTCCGAAACCTTATTCTCCAAGAGCCTGTAAACCCTCTGCTCAAAGAATATCTTCTCCAAAGAGTAGTAGTGCCAGTCGTTCTGCAACTCTCCCATTCTAATCTCCAGCTCTTTGGCCATAAGTTGCTTTGTATACTCCGCACTACGGGCAATGAGGTCATCCACAGAGAGGAATTTAGGCTCCTGATCCTCTATGACACAGGTATTTACGGTAATGGATATTTCGCAATCTGTAAATGCATAGAGCGCATCTATTGTCTTGTCCGGAGAGACATCGTTGGCAAGGTGAATCACTATCTCCGCATTTTGGGCGGTGTTGTCATCTACCCTCTTTATCTTTATCTTACCCTTTTCGTTAGCCTTTATTATACTCTCTATTAGGGTGCTGGTAGTTCTTCCGAAAGGTATTTCGTTTATGACAAGGGTCTTTTTGTCCAGTTTGGAGATTTTTGCCCTTACCTTAACCTTTCCTCCGCGTCTGCCTTTGTTGTATGCGCTGCAATCTACAAGTCCTCCCGTAGGAAAATCGGGAAAGAGGTCAAAGGATTCCCCTCTAAGATATGCTATGCAGGCATCCAGCAACTCGTTGAAGTTGTGGGGAAGCACCTTCTGAGAGAGTCCCACAGCAATTCCGTCAGAGCCCTGTGCTAGCAGCAGCGGAAACTTTACCGGAAGGTTTACAGGTTCCTCAAGCCTGCCGTCGTAAGAGCTCATCCACTCTGTGGTCTTTGGGTTGAAGAGCACCTCCAGCGCAAACTTGCTCAAGCGCGCCTCTATATATCGGGGAGCTGCAGCCTTGTCGCCTGTGAGCATATTTCCCCAGTTACCCTGGCAATCTATCAAGAGGTTTTTTTGCCCCAGCTGTACTAGCGCATCTCCAATTGCAGCATCTCCGTGCGGGTGAAACTGCATTGTCTGTCCAATGATATTTGCAACCTTGTTGAAGCGGCCGTCATCCACCCTCTTCATAGCGTGCAGAATACGGCGCTGAACCGGCTTAAGGCCATCTGCTATATGGGGAACGGCACGGTCCAGTATAACATACGAGGCATAGTCCAGGAACCAGTTCTTGAACATTCCGGAGAGTTTATATTTATTCTCACCATCCTGAATGAGTTTGTCATATTTGCCGCTCCTCTCTTCGGATTCCAGAATATCTGAATACTCCTCCCTATTCTCTTCGTCCATCTCCATTGTGGGATCTTTTGGTTCCTCTGACATAATGTTATCTCTTGTTTTTTATATATGATTTCTCCGTAAAGGGAGAGGCTTCAGATAATCTCTTCCCTATTGCGGATATCCTTTATTCTAAGTTGAATATTCGCTATGCCCCTATAGTAGTTCTCCGCTATGGAATAGCATATGTCTATGGGGTTTCCGGCCTGTATGTGGTCAAAGTGCTCAGACTTGTTAAATGCTATTGCAGAGATATGCCTGTATGGCTCATCCTCCTGTATCAGTTCCAGTTTAAGGTGACCGTTCTCGCTTCCCACTACCCTTCCGTTGCCGTTGTCATATACATTCTCCGTAATGAAAACAGGAGATAGATTTCCAGGACCAAATGGCTGGAAGAGTTTTAGCAGACGGAAGAATTTTGGCGTTATCTGCCTGAACTCCAATATGCTGTCTATATTTATTATAGGTTTTAGCTCTTTGCGGGAGATGCGCTCCGCCACCTCTCTCTCAAACTTCTCTATGAATGGCTCCAGATTCTCCTCTTTCAAGGTCATTCCGGCAGCATACATATGCCCCCCAAAATTCTCCAGATACTCGGAACAGGCCTCAACGGCTTTGTAGAGGTCGAATCCCGGCACACTGCGGGCAGAGCCGGTAATAAACTCGTTGGATTTGGTAAGGACTATGGTAGGTTTGTAAAACTCCTCCACCAGTCTGCTGGCCACTATGGCCACAACCCCTTTGTGCCACGACGGATTATAGACTACCGTAGATTTGCGCTTCTCATAGCCCTTGGTTTTGCGCACCATCTCCTTTGCGGCGCTGGTAATCTCCCTATCCACGCTCTTTCTCTCGTTGTTGTTCAAGTTTATGGCATTGCCTATCTCCGTGGCGCTCTTTTCGTCTCTGGAGACAAGAAGGTCCACTGCAATCCTGCCGCTCTGCATTCTGCCGGCAGCATTTATACGGGGACCTATCTTAAAGACAATGTCATCTATGCTTATCTTGTGTTTGTCTAGGCCGGAGAGCTTGATTATGGATTTAAGCCCCTCTCTTGGCTCTTTGTTAAGCCGCTCCAGACCATAGTATGCAAGTATTCTGTTCTCTCCCGTCATCAATACAAGGTCCGATGCTATTGCCACAACCACAAGGTCCAGCAGGGAGCTTATCTCTTCAAAGGGTATGTTGTACTGCTGCGCATATCCCTGCACAAGTTTAAAGCCAACTCCGCAGCCGCAGAGATCGTCGAAGGGATAGTTGCACCCCTCTAGTTTAGGGTCCAGCACAGCCACCGCCTCCGGCAGGGAGTCATCGGGAAGATGATGGTCACATATGATGAAATCTATGCCGCGCTCCTTTGCATATTTTACCTTGTCCACAGCCTTTATTCCGCAGTCAAGCGCTACAATGAGCGAATAGCCATTCTCCAGGGCATAGTCCACGCCCTTGTAGGAGATGCCGTACCCCTCTTCATATCTGTCTGGAATATAGTAGTCCACCCTCTTTGTAAAACGGCTTACAAAGGAGTAGAAGAGCGCCACTGCAGTAGTGCCGTCCACATCATAATCTCCGTAGATAAGTATTCCCTCTCCATTCTCTATTGCCGCGTGAAGACGTTCCACCGCAATGTGCATCTGCTCCATAAGGAATGGGTCGTTGAGTTTTGAGAGATCTGGATGAAAGAACTCCTTTGCCTCCATTGCTGTTGTTATTCCCCTCTGCACCAATAGGTTTGCCAGCACAGAATCTATCCCCAAATCCTTGGAGAGCCTTCTTACAAGAAGCTGATCTCCGTGCTCCTTAATAATCCATCTCTTATCGTCGTTCTTTACCTCCATAACACGCAAAAATAATATTTTTCCGCGGAGATTGCAATTCTATTTTTGCACGAATAAAAATGCTATCTTTGCAGTTTATTGGAATTATCAGCAGAAAATATTAACATATTATAGAGAAATGGAACAGAATTTTAACGAGCAGGAATTGAATAGGCGCAAGACGTTGGATGAGTTTGCCAAACTTGGCATTAATCCATATCCTGCCGCACTATACGATGTTACGGTAAAGAGCACAGATATTACAGAGAAGTTTGAGCCTATGCCTCAGCCTGATCCGGAGAATCCTCTCACCCCGGACAAACTGGCCGGAGAGTTCTCCAACATAAGCATTGCCGGCAGAATAATGAGCCGCAGAATTATGGGAGCTGCCGCCTTTATGGAGATTCAGGACCAGTTTGGCAAGGTTCAGGTTTATCTTAAGAGGGATGAACTTTGCCCGGGAGAAGACAAGACTCTTTACAACACTGTCTTCAAGAAACTGCTGGATATTGGCGATATTGTGGGAATAAAGGGCTATGCCTTTGTAACACAGACCGGCCAAAAGTCCATTCACGCCAAAGAACTTACCGTACTCTGCAAATCGCTCAGAGTGCTTCCTATCGTTAAAGAGAAGGAGAATCAGGTATTTGATGCAGTGACAGACCCGGAGTTCCGCTATCGTCAGAGATATGTGGACCTTATCATAAACCCTCACGTAAAGGATACCTTTGTAAAGAGGGCAAAGATTATTGCCACAATGCGCGACTACTTTAATCAGGCGGGCTGCCTGGAGGTAGAGACACCTATCCTGCAGAGCATTCCGGGCGGAGCGGCCGCACGTCCATTCATTACCCACCACAACACTTTGGACATTCCTCTCTATCTGCGTATTGCAAACGAGCTCTACCTTAAGAGACTTATTGTGGGAGGCTTCAACGGAGTTTATGAATTTGCCAAGGATTTCCGCAACGAGGGTATGGACAAGACCCACAACCCGGAGTTTACCTGTATGGAGATTTATGTTGCCTATAAGGACTACAACTGGATGATGGACTTTGTGGAGAAGATGCTGGAGAGGGTCTCTATGGCGGTAAATGGCACCACAACTGTAAATATAAATGGCAACAGCGTAGATTTTGGCGGAAAATATCGCAGGCTCCCTATTCTGGATGCAATTAAGGAGTATGCCGGCGTAGATGTATCGGGAATGGATGAGGAGCAGCTCCGCAAGACCTGCAAAGAGCTTAATGTGGAGGTTCGTCCGGAGTTCGGCAAGGGCAAGCTCATAGATGCCATCTTTGGCGAATATTGCGAGAAGAACCTAATTCAGCCAACCTTTATTACAGACTATCCTGTCTGTATGTCTCCTCTTACAAAGCGCCACAGGAGCAACCCTGACCTTACAGAGCGCTTCGAGCTCTTTGTATGCGGCAAGGAGCTGGCAAATGCATACAGCGAGCTGAACGACCCTATAGACCAGCTGGAGCGCTTTGAGGAGCAGGCAAAACTTAAGAGCAAGGGAGATGATGAGGCTATGTACATAGATATGGACTTTGTGCGCGCGCTGGAGTATGGAATGCCTCCTACATCGGGATTAGGAATGGGAATAGACAGGCTCACAATGTTTATGACAGGCGAGACCACCATACAGGATGTGCTCTTCTTCCCGCAGATGCGCCCGGAGAAGCTGTAACAACCTAAAGCACTGCAACACTAGCAATTATGCAGACGGAGGAGATTACATCTACCCAAAACCCTAAGATTAAGCAGATTGTGGCGCTTATGGAGAAAGCCCGAGAGCGCCACAGCTCCAATCTCTTTGTGGTGGAGGGTGTAAGGGAGGTAACAGCCTGCCTTTGCAACAACTACATTGCAGAGGCACTCTATTTTGCCCCGGAGATTGCCGGCGCAGAGATGGAGAGGTTGCCTCAACTTGCAGCCGCTCTGCAGAGGCTCCCATACACGCCCAAAATCTTCTCACTCTCCAACGCCGCCTATGCCAAAGTTGCATACAGAGAGGGCACAGAGGGGGTGCTTGCAGTAGTGCGTCAGCGCAACCTTACACTGCAGGAGCTCTCCCAAGCGCTCTATGGCACATCTACCGCAGAATCTTCAGCAGAATCTGCCTTAACCGCAGAGGGGCGAGCGCCGCTCATACTTGTATGCGAAGGCATAGAGAAGCCGGGCAACATTGGCGCAATGCTAAGAACAGCAGATGCCTGCGGCACAGATGCGCTAATATTATGCAACTCCCGATGCGACCTCTTCAACCCCAATCTTATCCGCGCCAGCCTGGGCTCTCTCTTTACCCAGAGAGTAATCTCCTGCACCAGCAGAGAGGCTGGAGAGTGGCTGCTTGAAAGGGGATTCCAGATTCTTACAGCCCAGCTGCAGGATTCCAGCTACTACTACAACATTGATATGACCCTTCCTACAGCCATCGTAATGGGAAGCGAGGCGGAGGGGCTTACAAATTACTGGAGAGAGATCTCCACAGCAAAGATAAAGATTCCTATGCTTGGCCAGATGGATTCTCTTAATGTCTCCGTCTCCGCAGCAGTGCTCTGCTACGAGGCCCTGCGCCAGCGCCAGAATGGAGAATCCAACAAATGAGAGATATGAAAAAGTTTGGTCTTATAGGCAATCCCATAGCGCACTCCAAGAGCCCTGCGCTCTTCTCTGCCGGCTACCACCTGCAGGGAGATTGCAGAGAGGAGTTCCGATACGACCTCATAGAGGCAGAGAGTTGCGCCGCCGCAATGGAGCGCTTTGCCAATGAGGGCTACAGCGGCATAAATGTTACAAGCCCCTTCAAAGAGGAGGTAATGAGCTATGTTGCGCACCCCGACAGGGTCTCCACTCTTCTTGGCGCCGCAAATGTAGTAATTAAGCGTCCCGATGGGCTCTACTCTTACAACACAGACTACTACGGAGTTTACAACACCATTGCAGAGCGCCTCACCAACCTTAAGGGGGAGGCATTAGTGATTGGAGGAGGCGGTGCCGGAAAGGCTGCCGCCCTTGCCCTCTCAGACCTTGGAATGCAGACCACCCTTGCAAACCGCACCCCTGCAAAGGTTGCCCCCTTCTGCAGTAAGATTGGAGTCAATTGCATAGAACTTAAGGAGATAGCGCCTGCCATAGAGAGAGCAAAAGTGGTGGTATATGCGCTTATGATGCCAATAGAGGAGCTGCAGCCAGATATGCTGCACTCAAAGATTCTGCTGGAGGCCAACTACGCTCATCCAAACTACAGCATCCCTCCTGCAACAGAGGCGCCATACAGATACATAGGCGGTTTGGAGTGGCTTATCAACCAGGCAATCCCCGCTTTCAAACTCTTTACCTCTCTTACTCCCGATGCCAAGGCTATGAGAGAGCTCTTTTAAGGTTGTTGATTTTTTGTTGACAAAAATTGCTGATTTTATGAATATAAAGCGTACCTTTACGATGTAAAATTATGTTGTTATGTCACTGAATAAAGTATTGTTAATCGGAAATGTAGGGCGCGAGCCGGATGTAAGACATTTGGAGTCCGGCGCTTCTGTAGCCACAATAGGTCTGGCTACTTCGGAGAGGTTTAAAGACAAAAACGGCAACACTCAAGAGATTACGGAGTGGCACACTGTCATCTGCTGGAGGTCTTTGGCAGATGTAGCTGAGAGATTTATTCACAAAGGCACCCAAATATATGTAGAGGGAAGAATTCGCAGCAGGGAGTACACAGACCAGTCTGGGCAGAAGAGGCGTGTAACCGAGATAATTGCAGACAATCTGCAGCTTCTTGGCAAGAGACAGGATGCGGCGCCATCCTACCAGACGGGACAATCCTACCAGCAGGCACCATCCTACCAGTCGGGGTCATCTTACAACTATCAGCCACAGCAGCCTGCTCAGCAGCAAGCACCGGCAGAGGAGTTGGACAACTCACTTGACGGAGACCTGCCATTTTAGTTTTACAGCCCCAGCCACACAAAGCCGGGGCTCTTTATGTAGAGTAGAGTATCATTAAATAACATATTGACATTATGAAAGTTGATGTTGTATTGGGCCTCCAGTGGGGCGATGAGGGAAAGGGCAAGATTGTAGATGTGCTTGCCAAATCCTACCCTGCTGTTGCCAGGTTCCAGGGCGGCCCCAATGCCGGCCACTCTCTTCAGTTTGAAGGGAAAAAGTTTGTTTTGCACACCGTACCTGCAGGAGTCTTCAGAGAGGGTTCCATTAACATTATTGGTAACGGAGTAGTGCTGGACCCTATCATCTTCCGTCAGGAGTGCAAAGAGATTGAAGAGATGGGTGTTCCCGTAACAGAGAGAATCATCATCTCAAAAAAGGCTCATCTTATTCTCCCAACCCACAGAATACTGGATGCCGCTTCAGAGAGCGCAATGGGCAAGGGAAAGATTGGTTCCACACTCAAGGGAATTGGACCTACATATATGGACAAGACCGGACGTAACGGTTTGCGCATAGGAGATACCCTTGCAGAGAACTTCCTGGAGAGATTCAACACACTTAAGGAGAAACATATCCAGCGCCTCAAACAATACGATTTCCAGTACAATGCAGAGGAGCACGAAGCAGAGTGGCTGGATGCAATCAAATACCTTAAGAAGTTCAAGATTGTAGATGGCGAGTATGAGATAAATGAGATACTCAAGACAAAGAGAGTTCTTGCAGAGGGCGCTCAGGGCTCTATGCTCGATGTGGATTTCGGTTCATATCCATTTGTAACCTCCTCCTCTACAATGTGCGCCGGAGCCTGCACAGGTCTGGGCATTGCGCCATCAAAAATCGGGAAGGTTATAGGAATATTCAAGGCTTACTGCACCAGAGTAGGTTCTGGTCCATTCCCTACAGAGCTTTTGGACCAGGTTGGCGAGGAGTTGCGCCAGAAGGGATTTGAGTTTGGAGCAACAACCGGCCGTCCTCGCAGAACAGGCTGGCTGGACCTTCCTGCCCTCAAATACGCAATTATGATAGATGGCGTTACAGAACTTATAATGATGAAGGCAGATGTACTGGATACATTCGACACCATTAAGGTAGCTGTAGGATATAAAGTTAACGGCAAAAAGAGCGACCGCGTACCTTACGACACCTATGCAACCATAGAGCCTGTTTACAAAGAGTTCAAGGGCTGGAAATGCGATCTTACAGGTGTAAGGAAGAGAGAGGAACTTCCTGCAAACTTCCTTAAATACATTGCATTCATAGAGAAGGAACTGGGAGTGCCGGTTAAGATGGTATCATTGGGACCGGACCGCAAGCAGACAATAAAACTTTAGGATGAGACTCTCATCCTAAAGTTTCTCAAAAGGTCTTCTGATTACTTGAGAGTTTAGGGTGACAGCCATCTTAACAATTCTGGAAGATGGATTAGGGTCTATTACCACACTTGGCTTATTGGACTGGAAGTATTTGTAAATCTGCTGATTTACATCATAATCTCCGCCACCGTAACCAATAATCATAAGTTTGTCGGACTCCTCCAGACTCTTTCTGAAGTTATCCATAACCAGATTGCAGTAGATTGGATAGTTTCTGCGGATGCTCTCCACGCTCATTCCGGAGAGGAACTCTCCCCTATAGTTAAATGGAAGATAGACCCCATTGTAAGAGATGCGGTCTATTTTTTTATCTACCTTAACAAAGACCTCCTTACCATAGAAGGATTCATATTCCAAAGGTTTGTAGAGGGCATAAAAATCTCTGCTTCCGCGCAATTTGTGAAGGTTTACCCTCTTGTCAAACTTGCCGGTATATTGCGGCAGCTCCACAATCTCCTTAACCTCTCCATAGCCCTCCCAGACTTCGCCCTTATAGGCAGGCTGCGCATACTCAAATCCATCTGAAAAGTCTCCATCTATACAATCCAAAAAACGGAGACCGTCTGCAAGAAGGTCATCATTAAGGGAGTAGATATCAATACTCTCATACTCCCCTAACGATGCAAAGAATTTTTCATAGGGCGCAAAGAGCTCCTTTGGGAAGGAGTCCTTGCTGTTATAAAGATAGTTGCCGTTGTTATCATAGTTGCAGAGGTCTATAAGTCTCTTAAAGATATACCTCATTGCTCCAAGGGAGTAGAGTATAGTCTCCTTGTTATAGTATTTGTTATCTATAACTTCGTTTATGCTCTCGTCTTTATATGCGCCCTCTATAAGGTAATCGTAAAATACCTTATAATAAAAGCTGCCCATCCTCCTCTCAAAGTGATGCATAAGGTCTATGCAGAGGTCCACATCCGTAAGAAAAGATTGCGGAAGCGTTCCCTCGTGCCTTTTCAATTCTCCTGTAAGGGAGTAGTAGAGTGTACCCCTCTGCAACTCCATAAGCCTCTTGTTAAGAACCTCCGAGGTTGGATAACCAGCAGGGGCCGAGAAACCGGCCCCTACAACTAATGATAATTTGGACATAACAGACTATTTCTTCAGGTTAGGCTCATCAAGTGCAAGCTGAGGATTCTTCTTTGCAGAGATCTTGAGAAGGAGTGAAACAGAGATAGCCACAACTCCAAGACCAATGAAGATATACTCAGCGTGAACAGAACGTACAACTTTGTCAAGCTCCTCGTTTCCAAGAATGCGGCCTGCAAAGATTGGAACGGTAAGCATTCCAAGATTCTGAATGAAATAAATCATTGAATAGGCTGTACCAAGATTCTTCTCCGGGATAATCTTTGGAACGGATGGCCACATTGCAGATGGAACAAGCGAATAACCAATACCCAGGAAGCAGATTGAGAGATAGCCCCAAGCATCACTTGCAGGCGCAAAACCAATAATGATATGAGCTAAAAATACAATCACAGAGCCAAGAATCATCCAGCTGGTAGCCTTGCCCACCTTATCTACAAGCGCACCGAAGAGCGGGGTAAAGATAACAGGGAAGAAGGCAATGGAGGCTACCATTGTTGCTGCCGCCTCTGCATCCATACCGAATCTTGGTATCATAATGGTAGTGCCAAACTTCTTGAAGCTGATTACGCAGCAGTAGAAGAAGACGCAAAGAAGAGCAATCATAATGAAACGCGGATTCTTAATAACTGCAATGATATCAGAGAACTTGAACTTATCCTCCTCCTTCTGCTCTCCGCGCTGTGAAACAACGCCCAACTGACGGTCATACTTTGCATCCATTGCAATGAAGATTGCCCAAAGGATTGTACCTATAAATATAAGTGAAAGACCAACAAGAGCCGGACGGTTTGTAGCCGAGAGCGGATAGTATCCCTCTGCATTTGCAACTACAAGATAAGGCGCAATAAGCATAGCCAAACCGGTACCCAAACGGGCAATAGAGAGCTGGAGACCCATTGCAAAGGCCATAGATTTGCCCTTGAACCATTTGGCAATAGACCTTGTTACCGCTACACCGGCAATCTCGCTGCCAAGGCCAAAAATCATACAGCCTATATAAGCAATTGAGAGAGATGTGGCAGGAGCCATCTTTGTGGAGATAGCCACTGTAACAATGGCCGAACCAAGAAGCATAAGTCCAACAAAGATTGAACCTACAATACGAACGCCATACTTATCCAACAATATACCGCAGATTATAAGTCCTCCAAATACACAGAGGAATGAATAACCGCCCGCATAAAGGCCAAAGTTGGCTGAGTCCCATCCCAGTTCCAGATTACCCGGCTCCTGGAATATTTGCGATACGGTAGAGAACATATCGTCAAAATAGTAGGAACCAAACATTGGAACAACCAGGCAAGCAAGTGCTATCCAACAAGCTATCTTGCTATCTTTTAATGTTTTAACTACGTTTGACATAAAAATGATATTTGATATTTAATAATTGTTAGGTCCTATCTCTTTACATTAGGTTTCTGCAGGCCATAGCCCTTCTTCTTATCCTCTATAAGCAGCGCAAAAGAGAAGAGGAAGGCAAGCAGCCCGAATGAGGCAAAGATTATCATAGGCACAGTATAACCGCCGGTAGATTTGTGAACAACACCTATCAGCAGCGGAACAAGGCACAAACCTATATTCTGCACCCAAAAGATTACGCAATATGCAGAACCAAGAATCTTGGAATCAATAATCTTTGGAACGGATGGCCAGAGGGCTGCAGGCACAAGGGAGAATGAGACTCCAAGAATAACCACAATTGTAACTGCCAGCCATTGCGATGGGAAGAGCGGCAGAAGGAAGGCAAAAGAGAGGGGGCAGGCTATCATAATGAGCGCACCTGCCATAAGCATACTTGCTCCCTTCCCGATATAATCCAAAAATGCTCCAAGGAACGGAGTCAGCACCATTGCCAAAATCGGGAAGCAGCTGAAGAGCCTTGATGCCACATCCGGGCCAACACCCAATGTAACCTCCAGGTAATTTGGCGCATAACGCTGGAATGGGAAGATTGCGCTATAGTAGAGCACGCAGAGAAGAGCCACAATCCAGAACATCTTGCTGCCAAAGATTTTGCCAAGGTCTTTCAGGTGGAACTCCTCGTCAGATGCCTCCTGTTGCGAGCTGGCACCCATAGCGGCAATCTGATTGTCCAGCTTCTTGTCCATAACTGCAAAGACAATGTATGCAATAAGTCCTATTATAAGCAGCACTGTGCAGAAGGCCACAGGAGCCACTACAGAGTTGTTGAATAGTCCCGATACATAAGGCGAGAGCCACATTACCGCAAAGACGCCAAGGCGCGCAATTGCCATCTCCAGACCCATAGCCAGAGCCATCTCCTTGCCTTGGAACCATTTTGCAATTGCTTTTGAGACGGTTGTACCTGCCATCTCGCAACCGCAACCAAATATCATAAAGCCCAGACAAGCCATCTTGGCACTTCCCGGAAGAGCAGGCCACCAGCTGTTGAGCCACATATTCATCTCTGTTGCCTGGAACCAGTCGCTTATACCTATATATTTAATAACGGCACCTATTACCATAAGGGAGGCGGAGAGAACTCCGGTGAAGCGGACACCCATCTTGTCCAGAATGATTCCTGCAAAGATGAGGAATAGGCAGAAGACATTTAAAAAGTACTCAGATGCGGCATAAGAGCCAAAAACCGGGCTATCCCACCCTCTTGTTGTCTCCAAAAGAGTCTTAAGAGGAGACATCACATCTACAAACATGTAGGCAAAGAACATCATTGACGCAATGAGCACCAGAGCGCTCCATCTTGCCAAAGCACTGTCGTTCAACAGTTTTCCAACTTTATTCATATAGGGTTATTTTAAATTAATCTCCAACCTAATATTTTGGCAATTTATTCAATAAATTTTAAACGGCAAAATCTATTTTTTTACAACCCAAATATGTAGTAACTTGCAGCGTTTATTTCATACTATGGAACTGCTGGATAAGATAGAGAGTCCAAACGACATAAAAAATCTCTCTATGGAGAGCTTGACAAAGCTCTGCAAAGAGATAAGAGAATATATGATAGAGTGCTGCTCCACCAATCCCGGCCACCTTGGGGCCAGTCTGGGAGCAGTAGAGTTGGCTGTTGCCCTTCATTACATATTCAACACCCCAGATGACAAACTGGTTTGGGATGTAGGACATCAGGCCTATGCCCATAAAATCATAACAGGCAGAAGGGAGGCCTTTAAGCGCAACAGGATGCAAGGCGGCCTGAGCGGCTTCATAAAGCCCTCCGAGAGTCCCTACGACGCATTCGGGTCGGGACACACCTCTACCTCCATCTCTGCCGCGCTGGGATTGTGCAAGGCCGCAGAGCTGCAGGGCAAGAGAGAGAATGTTGTGGCAATAATTGGCGACGGGGCGCTTAGCGGCGGTCTGGCCTTTGAGGGGCTCAACAATGCAGGAGCAATGAAGAGCAACCTGCTTGTAATTGTAAACGACAACAACATCTCCATAGACAAGAATGTTGGAGCAATGCACAACTACCTGCTTAAAATCTCCACTTCGCAAACCTACAACAACCTCAAGCGCAAAATCTGGGATATCACTCCAAGCAGAAGAGTTAAGAACTCCCTGCAAAGAGTCGTATCGGGAACAAAGAGGCTGTTGCTGGGCAAGGGCTCCATTCTCTTTGAAGCGCTGGGCTTCCGCTACTTTGGCACCATAGATGGCAACAATCTGGAGACTCTCATAAAGACTCTTCGGAGAATAAAGGAGATAGATGGGCCAAAGATACTGCATATAACCACTACAAAAGGCAAGGGCTATACTCCTGCAGAGCAGAATCAGAGCGTCTGGCATGCGCCGGGCAAGTTCGATGCTGCTACGGGAGAGCGCATTACGGGCACAACCGGGCGCAAAAAATATCAGGATATCTTTGGAGAGGCAATAATTGCTCTGGCAGAGAGCAACAAGCGCATTGTTGGAATAACCCCCGCAATGGCATCGGGATGCTCACTCAACAAAATGATGGAGTGTATGCCAGAGAGGGTCTTTGATGTTGGCATAGCAGAACAGCACGCTGTAACCTACGCGGCCGGATTGGCAGCCGGAGGTGCGCTGCCATTCTGCAACATCTACTCCGCCTTTATGCAGCGCGCCTATGACAGCATAATCCACGATGTGGCCCTGCAGAACCACAAGGTAATCTTCTGCATAGACCGCGCAGGACTTGTTGGAGAGGATGGCGCCACGCACCAGGGAGCCTTTGACCTTGCTTATATGAGAAGCGTGCCGGGAATGACCGTAACCGCTCCGCTCAATGAGATTTGGCTGCGCAATCTTATGTACTCTGCCACACTACCGGAGTACAAAGGCCCCATATCTATAAGATACCCAAGAGGTTACTCAGAAGGCCTAAACTATGGCAAAGAGTTCTGCGCCGTACCGTACGGCAAGGCAAACCTGCTGCGAGAGGGCAAGGGTGTGGCAGTAATAACCCTTGGAACCATTGGCAACCGCGCCGCCAGGGCAATAGAGAGGGTATGCGCAAAAAAGAGCGGCTTCTCCCCTATGCACCTGGATATGGTCTTTCTTAAGCCAATAGACAAAGATGCGCTGCAGATAGCCTGCGAGCAGTGCAGCACAATAATCACCATAGAGGACGGCACAACGCTGGGTGCGCTGCATAGTGCAGTGAGTGAATATGTTGCAGAGAACAACTATGCGATTAAGGTTATTCCTATGGGTATTCCCGATATATATGTGGAGCAGGGCACGGTTGACCAGCAGATGCGCATTTGCGGTTATGGTGATGAAGAAATAGAAAAATTATTGCAGATTTTTGCATAAATATTTTGGAGTTGAATAATAAACTCCTATATTTGCAGTCCAAAACTGAAACGCCGATATAGCTCAGTTGGCCAGAGCAGCTGATTTGTAATCAGCGGGTCGTGGGTTCGAATCCCTCTATCGGCTCTAAATATTGAATGTTCCGTAGGAACAGACTGGGGAGATACCAAAGTGGCCAACTGGGGCAGACTGTAAATCTGCTGGCTTACGCCTTCGTAGGTTCGAATCCTGCTCTCCCCACTTTTTTTTTGGAATTAAATTGCGGAAGTAGCTCAGTCGGTAGAGCATCAGCCTTCCAAGCTGAGGGTCGCGGGTTCGAACCTCGTCTTCCGCTCTTTTTTTTAAGCCAGTGTAGCTCAGTGGTAGAGCGCTTCCTTGGTAAGGAAGAGGTCACGAGTTCAATCCTCCGGCTCTAAAACGAAAAGGTAATATATATATTTAATTAATTAAATTTACTATTATGGCAAAAGAAACTTTTAAAAGGGATAAGCCCCACGTTAACATTGGTACTATAGGCCATGTTGACCACGGTAAAACCACTTTGACCGCTGCCATTACTACCGTTTTGGCAAAAAATGGTCTTTCCGAGGTTCGTTCATTCGATTCTATCGATAACGCACCAGAGGAGAAGGAGCGTGGTATTACAATTAACACTGCTCACGTAGAGTATCAGACAGCTAAACGTCACTATGCTCACGTAGACTGCCCGGGTCACGCCGACTACGTTAAGAACATGGTTACTGGTGCTGCTCAGATGGATGGTGCTATCCTTGTAGTTGCTGCAACAGATGGTCCTATGCCTCAGACCAGAGAGCATATTCTTCTTGCTCGTCAGGTAAACGTTCCTAGAATTGTTGTTTTCCTTAACAAAGTTGATATTGTTGACGATCCTGAGATGATCGATCTCGTAGAGATGGAGGTTCGCGAGCTTCTCAACTTCTACAACTTTGACGGTGACAACGCTCCTATTATCCGTGGTTCCGCTCTTGGCGCATTGAATGGCGACCCTCAGTGGGAGGCTAAGGTAATGGAGTTGATGGATGCTGTTGACGAGTACATTCCACTTCCGGTTCGTGACAACGAGAAACCATTCCTTATGCCTGTTGAGGATATCTTCTCAATTACAGGTCGTGGTACCGTTGCTACAGGTAGAATTGAGACAGGTGTTATCCACACTGGTGACGAGGTTCAGATTATCGGTCTTGGCGACGAGCCTAAAAAGTCTACCGTTACAGGTGTTGAGATGTTCCGCAAGATCCTTGACGAGGGTGAGGCTGGTGATAACGTAGGTCTTCTCCTCCGTGGTATCGACAAGAAGGATGTTAAGAGAGGTCAGGTTATTGCTAAACCTGGTTCAATCACTCCTCATAAGAAATTCCAGGCTGAGATTTACGTTCTTAAGAAGGAAGAGGGTGGTCGTCATACTCCATTCCACAACAAGTATCGTCCTCAGTTCTTTATCCGTACTCTGGATATCACAGGTGAGATCAACCTCCCTGAGGGAACAGAGATGGTTATGCCTGGCGATAACGTAACAATTCAGGTAGAGCTTATCTACCCAGTTGCTATCAACGAGGGACTCCGTTTCGCAATCCGCGAGGGTGGCCGTACAGTTGGCGCAGGTCAGGTAACCAAGATTCTCGAGTAATTGAGGTAAACTAAAGATAAGAGGTCGCAACCTAACGGGATACGGCCTCTTTATAACTAGGGGAATAGTTCAAGGGCAGAATAGTGGTCTCCAAAACCATTGATGGGAGTTCGAATCTCTCTTCCCCTGCCAAGCCAAAGGTTACGTATTGGCATTTAATCTGATAACGGCAAAGCTTCCATTGCTGTTGTCATAAATTAAATTAATATGAGCAAAATTGTTTCCTATATTAAGGAATCGTTTAAGGAATTAACCAAGAAGGTTACTTGGCCAAACTGGTCATCCCTCCAGAGTTCTGCAATTCTGGTTATGGTAGCCTCTTTGATTTTTGCCTTAGTAGTGTTTGTAATGGACATTGTATTCAAGAATATAATGTCGTTTACTTATCATACGTTATATTAATATATCATGACAGAGATTACCAAAAAGTGGTATGTTGTTCGCGTAGCCGGTGGTAAGGAGAAGAAGGCAAAGGAGTTGTTAGATAACGAGATTAGAAGACTCAATCTCGATACCTACATCTCCAATGTTCTCATTCCCACCGAAAAGGTATATCAGGTAAAGAACGGAAAGAAGGTAAGCACAGAGAAGATATTCTTCCCTGGCTATATTCTTGTAGAGGCGCATCTCACAGCAGAGATTCAGCACATTATCCGTAACACTACTTATATTGCAGGATTCCTCTCAGACGGAGGTAAGAGTGCAAAGGAGAATGGCGTTCCTACCCCTCTCAGACCTGCAGAGATTAACCGTATTCTCGGCAATGTTGATGAGGCAATAGAGAGAGAGGAAGAGAATGTTGTACAATATACCCCTGGCGAAAAAGTCCGCATTATTGATGGTCCGTTCAGCGGATTTGACGGTACTGTGGAGGAGGGCGAAGACAAGAAGAAACTTAAGGTTTCCGTTATCATCTTTGGTAGGAAGACCATGGTGGAACTCAATATTGTTCAAGTAACTAAATAAAAATTTTAATATTCATTAATTATGGCTAAAGAAATTGCCGCATTCATTAAGTTGCAGATTAAAGGCGGCGCAGCTAATCCATCACCTCCAGTAGGACCTGCACTTGGTTCCAAGGGTGTTAATATTATGGATTTCTGCAAGCAGTTTAATGCTCGCACCCAAGACAAAGCAGGTAAGGTTTTGCCAGTGATTATTACTGTTTATACAGACAAGTCTTTCACATTTGTTGTTAAACAGCCACCAGTAGCAGTACAGTTGAAAGAGGTTGCAAAGATTAAATCAGGTTCAGCCGAGTCTAACCGTAAGAAGGTAGCTACAATCACTTGGGAGCAGGTACGCGCAATTGCTCAGGACAAAATGCCTGACCTCAACTGCTTTACCCTCAAATCGGCTATGAGTATGGTTGCAGGTACAGCACGCAGTATGGGTATTAATGTCAGCGGAGAATTCCCTGAGGATGTAAAATAAAAGACACACGCAATGAGTAAGCTAACAAAGAATCAGAAGGCAGTTAATGCCAAGGTTGAGGCAGACAAGCAGTACAACTTGCTCGATGCTTGTAATTTGGTGAAAGAGACCTCTTACACCAAATTTGATGCATCTGTAGATATTGCTATGCGTTTGGGAGTTGATCCTCGTAAAGCTAACCAGATGGTTCGCGGCGTTGTGACACTTCCTCACGGTACTGGCAAGACAGTTCGCGTATTGGTACTCTGTACTCCTGATAAGGAGACCGAAGCCAAGGAGGCAGGTGCTGATTATGTAGGATTGGACGAGTTCATCGATAAGATAAAGGGCGGTTGGACAGATGTAGATGTTATCATCTGTACTCCTTCCGTAATGGCAAAGATTGGTCCTATCGGTAGAATTCTCGGTCCAAGAGGATTGATGCCTAACCCTAAGACAGGAACAGTTACTATGGAGATTGGCAAGGCCGTTAAAGAGGTTAAAGCCGGTAAGATAGACTTCAAAGTAGACAAACAGGGTATCATTCACACAGCAATCGGCAAGGTTTCATTTGATCCTAAAGCTCTTGCAGAGAATGCAAACGAGTTTATCAATACAGTTATCAAACTGAAGCCACAGGCACTTAAGGGAACATATATCAAGAGCATTTCACTCTCTTCTACTATGGGCCCTGGTATATTTGTAGATAGCAAAACGGTAGGTGCTACCGAGTAAATAATCTGTTATTATGAAGAAAGAGAACAAAATACAAATTATTGATAGTCTAGTAGCACAAATCACTGAGGTTCCTAATTTCTATATCACAGATATAGAGGGCTTGAATGCCGAGAAGACCTCTCAATTACGCCGTGCATGCTACGAGAAGAGCATCAAACTTGTAGTTGTTAAGAACACCTTGTTTGAGAAGGCTATGGAGAAGATGGGCAATGAGAATATGACCCCTCTTAAAGCAACTCTCGCAGGCTCTTCAGCAATCATGTTCTGTGCAACAGGCAATGTTCCTGCAAAACTTATCAAAGAGTTTGGCAAGGATGGCAGCAAACCTGCACTTAAAGGTGCATTTGTTGAGGATTGCGCATACGTTGGTGCTGAGAACCTTGAGGTACTTGTCAACATCAAGTCACGCGAAGAGCTCATTGGAGATATTGTTAGTCTCCTGCAGTCACCTATCAAGAATGTTATCTCAGCTCTTAAATCTCAAGGAGCAGATAAGATTGCGGGCATCGTGAAGACTTTGTCTGAGAAAGAAGAAAAATAATATTAACACATAAAAAATTTTTAACCATGGCAGATATCAAAAAATTTGCGGAAGAATTAGTAAACCTTACTGTTAAAGACGTACAGGAATTGGCTAAAGTACTCAAAGAGGAGTACGGCATTGAGCCTGCAGCAGCTGCTGCAGTTGTAGCTGCTCCTGCAGCTGGTGGCGAGGCTGCCGCTGCTGCTGAGAAGACAGAGTTTGATGTAATCCTTAAATCACCTGGCGCTGCTAAATTGCAGGTTGTAAAGGTTGTTAAAGAGATTACCGGTTTAGGACTTAAAGAGGCTAAAGAGTTAGTTGACGGTGCTCCTAAGGCTATCAAAGAGAAGATCTCAAAGGCTGAGGCTGAGCAGATCAAGGCTCAGGTAGAAGAGGCTGGTGCGGAAGTTGAGGTTAAATAACTTCAACTCCCCCGTTAAACGGGAATATCAGGTTTAGGACTTCGCAAGTAGTCCTAAACCTTTTTGTCGTTTTTTTAAGTTTATTTTCAACCAACTCAAAAGCAATGTCGCAAATCAATAATAATCAACGCATTACATTTGCTACCACAAAAGCACTTCTAGATTATCCCGATTTTCTTGAGGTGCAATTAAAATCTTTCAAAGATTTCTTTCAGTTGGACACCACTGCGGAGAATCGTAAGGATGAGGGTCTCTTCAAAGTATTCCAGGAGGTCTTCCCGATAACCGATACCCGCAATAATTTTGTTCTGGAATTCATAGACTACTTCATAGATCCGCCTCGTTATTCTATGGACGAGTGTCTGGACAGAGGTCTTACATACAGTGTTCCGCTGAAGGCAAAACTGAAACTATATTGCACAGATCCTGAGCACGAGGACTTTGACACTGTAATACAGGATGTCTATCTTGGAACAATTCCATATATGACTCCGCGTGGCACATTCATCATAAACGGCTCTGAGCGTATTGTCGTTTCGCAGTTACACCGTTCTCCAGGTGTATTTTTCGGCCAGAGTCTCCACGCAAATGGAACAAAGCTCTACTCTGCACGCATAATCCCGTTCAAGGGTTCCTGGATTGAGTTTGCTACAGACATTAACAATGTTATGTACGCATACATCGACCGTAAGAAAAAATTACCTGTAACCACACTGCTTAGGGCTATAGGATTCGATAGCGACAAAGATATTTTGGACATCTTTGGCCTTGCAAATGAGATTAAGGTTAACAAGACCAACTTGAAGAAGTGCATAGGATGCACCCTTGCCGCAAGAGTTCTCAAGACTTGGAACGAGGACTTTGTGGATGAAGACACAGGAGAGGTTGTTTACATAGAGAGAAATGAGGTTATTGTTGACCGTGAAACTGTGCTTGAAGAGAGGCATATAGAGGATATCCTCAATTCGGGCGCCAGCACAATCCTTGTTCACAAGGAAGACGCAAATACAAATGACTACGCCATAATATACAACACCCTGCAGAAAGACCAATGTAACTCTGAGGAAGAGGCTATCAAATATACTTACAGACAGTTGCGCAACTCCGAACCACCTGACGACGCCACTGCCCGCGATGTTATTGAGAAACTCTTCTTCTCAGACAAGAGATATGACCTTGGAGAGGTAGGACGCTACCGTCTTAACAAAAAGCTCAACCTCACCACACCGTCTGATGTAAGAGTGCTTACAAAGAATGACATCATAGAGATTATACGCTATCTCATCCAGCTTATCAACTCAAAGGCTACCGTGGATGATATAGACCACCTCAGCAACAGGAGAATCAGAACCGTTGGAGAGCAGCTTGCAAACCAGTTTAGCGTTGGTCTGGCAAGAATGGCAAGAACTATCCGCGAGAGAATGAATGTCAGGGACAATGAGGTCTTTACACCTATTGACCTCATCAATGCCAAGACACTCTCTTCTGTCATAAACTCATTCTTTGGGACAAGCCAGCTCTCTCAGTTTATGGACCAGACCAATCCTCTTGCAGAGATGACTCACAAGAGAAGATTGTCTGCCCTCGGTCCAGGAGGTCTCTCAAGAGACAGAGCAGGTTTTGAGGTACGAGACGTACACTACACACACTACGGAAGACTCTGTCCTATCGAGACTCCTGAGGGACCTAACATCGGTCTTATCTCATCTCTCTGCGTCTATGCAAGAATCAATAGTCTTGGCTTCATAGAGACACCTTACCGCAAAGTGGAGAATGGCGTTGTAGACCTCTCCCCTTCCGGATGCGTCTATATGAGCGCAGAAGAGGAGGAGGAGAAGATGGTTGCTCAGGCAAATGTTCACCTTGGTCCCGATGGTACAATCCTGGACGAGCGCATCAAATGCCGTTATGAAGCAGACTACCCAGTTGTGGGAAGAGAGGATGTTCATCTTATGGATGTTGCCCCTAACCAAATTGCATCAATTGCCGCATCGCTAATTCCATTCCTGGAGCACGACGATGCAAACCGCGCATTGATGGGTTCAAACATGATGCGTCAGGCAGTGCCTGTACTCAAACCGGAGGCTCCTATTGTTGGAACAGGCCTTGAGGGTCCTGTTGCAAGAGACTCCAGAACCCAGATTGCCGCAACAGGCAAGGGTGAAGTTGTATATGTTGATGCCAACGAGATACACGTAAAATACGAGCGCACAGAGGATGAGAAGTTTGTAAGCTTCGACCCTGAAGTTACAGTCTACAAGCTTCCTCTCTACCGCAAGACCAACCAGAGCACCTCTATCCTTCTCAGACCTATTGTCAAGAGGGGCGATAAGGTTGAGCCGGGTCAGATAATGACAGACGGATATGCAACCCAGAATGGAGAGCTTGCTCTTGGAAGAAACCTTAAGGTTGCATATATGCCTTGGAAGGGATATAACTTTGAGGATGCTATTGTACTCTCCGAGAGAATTATCCGTGAGGATATCTTTACCTCCATCCACGTGGATGAATATCTTATGGAGGTTAGAGATACCAAACGCGGTATGGAGGTACTTACCTCAGATATTCCTAATGTGAGCGAAGATGCCACCAAGGATTTGGACGAGAACGGTATCATCAGAGTAGGAGCGCACATAGAGCCGGGCGATATCCTTATCGGTAAGATTACCCCTAAGGGAGAGAGCGACCCATCTCCGGAGGAGAAATTGCTCCGCGCTATTTTCGGCGACAAGGCGGGCGATGTAAAGGATGCCTCTCTGAAAGCATCTCCTTCACTCTCCGGTACAATTATCGGGAAGAGACTCTTTGCAAGAGTAGGCAAGGAGGCCAGCGGCAAGAAGGGCAAGGCAAATATCAAGAATCAGCTGCAACAGGCAGAGGAGAACTTTACAGAGAAGGCATCTGCGCTCAGAAAGCTCTTCCTTGACAAGCTTATGGTTCTTGTTGGCAAGAGAGAGTGCCAGGGTATCACAGACCTTTATGGTGTGGAGATTCTTGGAAAGGGCAAAGCCTTTACAAGAGAGATACTGGACTCTATAGACTATGAAAATATCAACCCTGCAAAGTGGACTTCGGACAAGTATACCAATACTCTTATCAAGCAGTTGGTAAACAACTATCTGCTTGCATATAAGGAGTATGACGCAGAGTTGAAGAGAATCAAATATACTATAACAATAGGTGATGAACTTCCTAACGGCATAATGCAGCTTGCAAAGGTTTATGTTGCCAAGAAGAGGAAGATTAGAGTGGGCGACAAGATGGCCGGACGCCACGGTAACAAAGGTATTGTGGCTAAGCTGGTTAGAGATGAGGATATGCCATTCCTGGACGACGGTACAATAGTTGATATTGTGCTCAACCCTCTTGGTGTGCCTTCACGTATGAACCTTGGACAGATTTACGAAGCTGTGCTTGGTTGGGCCGGCAAAGAGCTTGGTCTTAAGTTTGCTACCCCTATCTTCGATGGCGCTTCGCTTGAAGATATCTGCAGCTATACAGACAAGGCCGGACTTCCTAGATTTGGAAAGACCTACCTTAGGGATGGCCATACTGGTGAGTACTTCGACCAGCCGGCTACAGTGGGTGTTACCTATATGATTAAGTTGGGTCATATGGTTGACGACAAGATGCACGCGCGTTCTATCGGACCATACTCTCTCATTACACAGCAGCCATTGGGCGGTAAAGCGCAGTTTGGTGGCCAACGATTTGGAGAGATGGAGGTTTGGGCACTTGAGGCATTTGGCGCATCCAACATCCTTCAGGAGATTCTTACAATCAAGTCCGACGACGTTGTAGGAAGGTCTAGGGCATACGAAGCAATTGTGAAGGGCGACCCTATGCCTACACCGGGCATTCCGGAATCACTTAATGTATTGCTCCACGAGTTGCGCGGTCTTGGACTCAGCATCAAACTGGATTAATTGTTAAAGTATTTGATAACAAGATATAATATATATAATATAGTATGGCTTTAAAGAAAGAGAGTAAGGTTAAAAGCAATTTTAATCGGATCAGTATAGGACTTGCATCTCCGGAGGATATACTAAATCAGTCGTATGGTGAGGTCCTGAAGCCTGAGACTGTAAACTACCGCACCTACAAGCCAGAGAGAGACGGACTCTTCTGCGAAAGAATCTTTGGTCCCTCAAAGGATTATGAGTGCCACTGCGGAAAGTACAAGAGAATCCGCTACAAGGGAATCACTTGCGACCGATGCGGCGTAGAGGTTACAGAGAAGAAGGTGCGCAGAGAGAGAATGGGTCACATTCAGCTTGAGGTACCTGTAGCACACATCTGGTATTTCCGCTCCACACCTAACAAGATTGGATATCTCTTGGGCATCCCGTCAAAGAAGTTGGATGCAATTATCTACTACGAGAAGTACCTTGTACTCCAAGCAGGTGCTGCCAAGGAGTTTGGTGTGCACGATATGGACCTTCTTTCAGAGGAGGAGTACATTAATTTAACAGACAATCTTCTCCCTAAAGAGAATGGTATGCTTCCCGATGATGATCCAAACAAGTTTGTAGCCGGAATGGGTGCAGAGGTAATCTACACACTTCTTACAAAACTGGATTTGGACGATCTCTCCTTCTCGCTCAGAAACAAGATAGAGACCGAGACCTCTATGCAGAGAAAGGCTGAGGCTCTGAAGAGACTCAGCGTTGTGGAGGCATTCAGGGCATCAAACGGCATAAATAAACCTGAGTGGATGATTATGAAGGTAATCCCTGTCATTCCACCGGATTTGAGACCGCTTGTTCCGCTAGATGGTGGCAGATTTGCAACATCAGACCTTAACGACCTCTACAGAAGGGTAATCATAAGAAACAACCGTCTTAAGAGGCTCATAGAGATTAAGGCTCCGGAGGTAATTCTCAGAAATGAGAAGCGTATGCTCCAGGAGGCTGTTGACTCGCTCTTCGACAACTCCAGAAAGTCCAATGCCGTTAAGACAGAGTCCAACAGGGCGCTGAAATCCCTCTCCGACAGTCTTAAAGGAAAGCAGGGACGTTTCCGTCAGAACCTCTTGGGTAAACGTGTGGACTACTCTGCCCGTTCTGTTATTGTGGTTGGTCCGGAACTTAAGATGCACGAGTGCGGACTTCCTAAATATATGGCTGCAGAGCTCTACAAACCATTCATTATCAGAAAACTCATAGAGCGCGGAATAGTTAAGACCGTAAAATCTGCAAAGAAGATTGTAGATAGGAAGGATTCCGTAATATGGGATATTCTGGAGAATGTGATGAAGGGACACCCGGTACTGCTTAACCGTGCCCCTACCCTTCACAGACTTGGTATTCAGGCATTCCAGCCAAAGATGATAGAAGGCAAGGCTATTCAGCTCCACCCGCTTGCTTGTACCGCTTTCAACGCGGACTTTGATGGTGACCAGATGGCTGTTCACCTTCCGCTTGGAAATGCTGCAATATTGGAGGCTCAGCTGCTTATGTTGGGTTCTCACAACATCCTTAACCCTGCCAACGGCGCGCCTATTACCGTTCCTTCACAGGATATGGTGCTTGGTCTCTACTACATTACAAAGCCAAGAGAGGGCGTAAAGGGAGAGGGTATGACCTTCTACGGACCGGAGGAGATTATCATAGCATACAACGAGAAGAGACTGGACCTTCACGCTAAAGTAAAGGTAAGACTTCCAAAGAATATGATGCACCCGGAGGAGGGTTATCAGCTTGTGGAGACAACCGCAGGCAGAGTCCTCTTCAACCAGGTGGTTCCACCGGAGGTTGGTTACATAAATACTCTGCTTACCAAGAAGTCCTTGAGAGACATTATCGGTGTTGTCATCAAACGCTGCGGCGTTGCAAGAACTGCAGAGTTCCTGGACAACATAAAGAATATGGGATACTCAATGGCCTTCAAGGGAGGACTCTCATTCAACCTTGGCGACGTGCTTGTACCTGAGGAGAAATCCCAGCTTGTAGAGGAGGGTTACAAGAATGTAGAGAATATAATGCAGAGCTACAACCTTGGTTTCATAACCAACAACGAGCGTTACAACCAGATTATCGACATTTGGACAAATACCAACAACTCTCTTACCAAACTGGTGGAGAAGCGTATTGCCAACGACAATCAGGGTTTCAACCCGGTATATATGATGTTGGATTCCGGAGCCCGCGGTTCTAAGGAGCAGATTCGTCAGCTCTGCGGTATGCGTGGTCTTATGGCAAAGCCTCAGAAATCCGGTTCAACAGGAGCAGAGATTATCGAGAACCCTATTCTTGCAAACTTCAAGGAGGGCCTCTCTGTGCTTGAGTACTTCATCTCTACCCACGGTGCCCGTAAAGGTCTTGCCGATACAGCGCTTAAGACTGCAGATGCAGGTTACCTTACAAGAAGGCTTGTAGATGTTTCGCACGATGTAATTGTTACAGAGGAGGATTGCGGAACACTTAGAGGTCTTATTGCAACCGCCATAAAGAACAAGGATGATATTGTTGAGTCTCTCTACGACAGAATCCTTGGCCGAACAACAGTGCACGAGGTTTACAACCCTCTTACAGGAGAGAAGATTATTGGCGCCGGAGAGGAGATTACAGAGGATATAGCGGCAACTATCCAGTCACTGCCTATTGAGTCTGTAGAGATCAGGTCCGTTCTCACCTGCGAGTCACAGAAGGGTGTATGCGCAAAATGTTATGGACGTAACCTTGCAAGAAGCAAGATGGTAGAGAAGGGAGAGGTAGTTGGAGTTATTGCGGCTCAATCCATTGGTGAGCCTGGTACACAGCTTACACTCCGTACCTTCCACGTTGGAGGTACCGCTTCAAGTTCTGTTGTGGAGAATGAGATTAAGTCCAAATATGACGGCCGCCTTGAGTTTGAGGAGTTGAGAACAATTACCAAGAACGATGAGGATGGCAATGAGCACGATGTTGTAATTGGCCGTACAGCAGAGATGAGAATTGTGGATGCCAATACAGGCATTACACTCTCTCAATACGATATCCCTTATGGCGCAATCCTCTACAAGAAGGATCAGGAGATTGTAAGCAAGGGTGACGTTATCTGCCAGTGGGACGCTTATAACGCTCTTACCATTACAGAGACAGCCGGTACTGTTCAGTATGAGCACCTGATTGAGGGTACAACCTACAGAGAGGAGTCCGGAGATGACTATTCACAGCACAGAGAGAAGGTGGTTATGGAGTCTCGAGACAAATCTGTAAACCCTATAATCAGTATTGTGGATAAAGAGGGCAATATCCTCAAGAGCTACAACCTTCCTGTTGGCGCCCACATTATGGTGGACAACAAGAAGGAGGTAAAGGTTGGAGATATTCTCATAAAGATTCCTCGCGCAATTGGCAAGACCGGTGATATTACCGGTGGTCTTCCAAGAGTTACAGAACTCTTCGAGGCCCGTAACCCTTCAAACCCTGCAATCGTATCCGAGATTAGCGGAGAGGTTATTATGGGCAAGACCAAGAGAGGTAACAGGGAGATTATAGTAAGAGCCAAGAGCGGCGAGGAGAAGAGTTATCTTGTACCTCTTTCAAAACAGATTCTTGTACAGGAGAATGATTACATAAGAGCAGGCAAACCTCTCTCCGACGGTGCAATTGCGCCAAGCGACATCCTCTCAATACTTGGTCCTACAAAGGTTCAGGAGTATATTGTGAATGAGGTTCAGGAGGTTTACCGTATGCAGGGCGTTAAGATTAACGACAAACACTTTGAAATTATTGTCCGCCAGATGATGCGTAAGGTAGAGATTATTGATCCGGGTGACACCCGCTTCCTGCCTGAGCAACTTGTGGAGAGATTGGAGTTCAACAAGGAGAATGATACTCTTTGGGACAAGAAAGTTGTACTTGACGCAGGTGATTCACAGACCCTTAAGGCCGGCCAGATTGTTACTCTTAGAAGACTCAGAGATGAGAACTCTATGCTTAAACGTCAGGACCTTAAGATTGTGGAGGCAAGAGATGCCGTCCCTGCAACATCCCGCCAGATTCTCCAGGGTATCACAAGAGCTGCCCTTAAGACAAACAGCTTTATGTCTGCAGCCTCCTTCCAGGAGACAACCAAGGTATTGAGCGAGGCCGCAATCTACGGCAAGGTTGATACACTTGAGGGTCTTAAGGAGAATGTAATTTGCGGTCATCCTATTCCTGCAGGTACAGGCCTTAGGGAGTACGACAAGATTGTGGTTGCCTCTATGGAGAACTACAAACAGATGATGTCCGGCAAATTGGAGGCAGGCATCCCGGATAGCGCAGAGATCTGATAGCAAGAGTACAAAATCAGCAGTTAATCGGGAGGCCGGCATAACAGCCGGCCTCCTTTACAAAAAGCAAGAGTTATGGCTATAATAAAAGAATTGAGAGGTTTTACCCCAAAAATCGGGAAGAACTGCTTTATTGCCGAGAATGCCGCAATAATTGGAGATGTTACCATTGGTGACGACTGCAGCATTTGGTACTCCACAGTGCTGAGGGGCGATGTAAATACCATTAAAATTGGAGACAGGGTGAATATCCAGGATGGCGCGGTGCTGCACACTCTCTATCAGCGCTCCGTTACGGAGATAGGCAATGATGTCTCCGTAGGGCACAATGCAATTATCCACGGCGCAAAGGTGGGTAACAATGTGCTGGTTGGAATGGGCGCAATTCTTATGGATAATGCCGTTATTCCCGACAATACCATTATTGCGGCGGGCGCTGTGGTGCTTAGCAATCAGGTGCTGGAACCGGGTATCTATGCGGGCGTTCCTGCCAAGAGGGTAAAGGAGGGTTCTGCAGAGATTGCAGCAATGGCCCATAAGAATGCTCAGGGTTATATGATGTACAAAGAGTGGTACAAAGAATAGTATAATTTATTAATCAGTTTTATATGAAAAGGTTTTTAATAGTAGCAGTACTTGCCATACTGGCATCCTGCGCGCCTAAGAATAAGGAGTTTAAACTTACAGTTACCTTTACAGGTGACCCTGAGGAGTGCAGCGCATTCCTTACATCTGATACGCTTATTCTAAAGAACTATACAAAAGATAAAGAGAATGAGTGCATCTATAAGAGTGTTATTGCAGATAACAAGGCTGTATTCAGCGGTATTGTAAAGACCCCGGAGCAGTACGCTCTGCTGCTTGGTCCGGATGCAAGAAGGCCATTTGCATCGCTCTTCCTTGAGAATGCCCAAATTACTATGAATGTTCAGGTTAACGGAAGTGATGATCCAAGCGGAGAGAGATTCACTATAGAGATCTCCGGAGCCCCTGTTCAGGCCACACTGGACTCGCTTGATGCCGCTGTTCCGGGCAACATGAGCGCTCTGGTTAAGGAGTACTATTCTACCTCAGACCAGGATGCCAAAGATTCCATTATGACAATATACGAACAGCTGGTTGCAGTTAAAGAGGAGATGCGCGCGGAGTATGTGAATGCACATCCTTATTCCCAGATTGCCCTTATGGAGCTTCTCTCTAATATAGAGGAGATCTCTGCAGATTCTGCCAAAGCCAGACTTGAGGCATTCCAGGCGCTGCCGGAGTATTCTGAGAACCATAATATTATCTCTGCACTGGGTACCGTAAAGAGACTCAAAGCGCTTGAGCCGGGTGCCAAGGCTCCGGATTTTACTCAAAACGACCCGGAGGGCAACCCTGTAAATCTCTACGAGTTCATTAAGGACTACAAGGTTACAATGATAGATTTCTGGGCATCCTGGTGCTCGCCTTGCAGACACTTTAACCCTACACTCAGAACTATTTATGAGAAGTATCACAAACTGGGTCTTGGAATAATTGGTGTTTCACTTGATGCTGAGAAAGAGGCTTGGACAGAGGCCATAAAAGCAGACAAACTCACCTGGAGCCACGTATCTGACCTGCAATATTGGAACAATGAGGTGGCATCGCTCTATATGGTAAAATATATCCCTCAGAATATCTTTGTTACTTCAGATGGTACAATCATTAAACGCCAAGTTAAGGAGGATGAGATAGAGGCGCTGCTTGACGAGTATCTCAAATAATAATCGGGAGACTCCAAAGAAGAGACTAAAGGCTGACAGTATGTATGCAATCTGCAAAATTGCAGTTGCTGCAGGCTGCCAGCTTTTTAATTATATCTCCGTTGGCTCCTGTTGTGTAAAAGGTATATTTGCTGGAATTATTCCCGATGCTCTGCGCATTGCAGAGGGAATCTGCAGCATTCTTTGCAAGCAATTCTGCAGTGCGGCGTGCAACGGCAGGTGCAGGATTTACAATCTCCACCTCAGAGCCTGCTATCTCTCTTATCTGCTTTGTAAGAAAAGGGTAGTGAGTGCATCCCAGTACAATATGGTCTGACCCCTGCTCCAGCATAGGCAAGAGATACCTCTCCAACAGCTCCCTCCCCTTTGCAGAAGAGGTCTCTCCGGCCTCCACAAGCTCCACAAGCCCCTCTCCTGCCTGTTCTAGCACTATTGTACCCTGCTTATATTTGTTCAGTGTCCTTTTGTAGAGCGCGCCATTTAGAGTGCCTTTTGTTGCAAGCACACCCACAACGCCACTTTTAGAGTTTAATATTGCGGGTTTTACTGCGGGTTCCATACCAACAAACGGGATAGTATAATTCTCTCTGAGATAATCAATTGATGCAGCGGTTACGGTATTGCAGGCAACCACAATCAGAGAGACGCCCTTGGAGATAAGAAAATCTGTAATAAGCTTTACCCTTTGAGTTATATCCTCCCTTGTTCTGTTGCCATAAGGACAATAGCCCGAATCAGCAAAATATACTATTTGCTCATTTGGAAGAATATTTATTATTTCGTTCCAAACAGAGAGACCACCTAAGCCGGAATCAAAAACCCCTATCATAATCAAGTTTAAAACACAAATTTAAGACTTCTTTACAAAATTGTAACAGATTTCAAGCACTAAAATGTAAGCAAACGAGTTCTCATTGAAGATTTTCACAGATTGCATCATAAAGTAAAATTAAAGAATTTGTTTTAATTCATTACCAATTTAATCATTTTAGTTGCGATTTGCATATATATTTTTTTGAAATATTCCAAATTAAATTCACTAAAAATTTGAAAATTATTTGATTTTGCAATAAAAGCATTATCTTTGCAGTTCACATAGTTTGCATTTATAGAGAGAAAAAGATGATCAACTAAATAACTTTATTATTAATTAACTAATTCATTCTATGAAGATTAAACTCTTTTTCGCAACCCTTTTAGTTATGTTTGCGGCGGCACTTTCCGCTCAGAACATAGATGTAAAGGGTGTTGTTAAGGATGCGACCACAGGCGAGCCTGTAGCGTACGCATACGTTAAGGTTGCCGGCACACAAAACGGCGCCTACACTAACGAGTTGGGAGAGTATAAACTCAGAGCAGATGCAAATGCCACTTTGGAGGTCTCTCTCATGGGATATGCAATTCAGCTGGTTAAAGTTGAGAAACGCGGTGTTGTCAACGTAAACCTTGTAGCTGAAGCTGTATCGTTGGATGATGTTACAGTTGTAGCATTTGGCACAAAGAGAAAAGAGGACCTTGTTGGTTCTGTATCATCTCTAAAGAAAGAGATTATCGACAACTCAGTTCAGTCATCAGTAACAAAGGCATTGGAGGGAGCTGTAGCAGGTGTTACAGTTATATCAAGTTCCGGTCAGCCTGGTAGCGATGCTTCTATTGTTGTTCGTGGTATCGGTTCCATCAACGCAGGCAAGACAGCCCTTATAGTATTGGACGGTGCTCCATACAACGGCAGCCTTTCAGATATCAACCCTGCAGATATTGAGTCTCTTACAGTATCAAAGGACGCTGTATCCAACTCACTCTACGGTTCACGCGCTGCAAACGGCGTTGTATTGGTTACAACCAAAAAGGGTCGTTCAATCACTCCTCAGATTACCTTCAAAGGCACCCTTGGAGTAAATAGCCGCGGTGTCTCTGAATACGATCTTGCCAAAGATCCTAAAGAGTTCTACGAGCTTACCTGGTATGGTATCAGAAATACAAACTGGGCATCAAACGGCGGCAACCTTGCACAGGCAAACGCAACTGCATCTGCCAACCTGCTTGATGAGTTGGGCAACTACAACTCCTTCATCATCCCTGCAGGAGAGCAGCTTGTAGGCACAGACGGCAAGCTCAACCCTAACGCTCAGTTCCGTTACTATGATCCGTTCTACGATGCAATGTTTGATTCATCACTCCGCCAGGAGTATGTTCTCTCCGCATCCGGCGCAAACGACAAATTGGACTACTACATCTCTGCAGGATACCTTAACGAGGATGCTTACGTTACAGGTTCAAGTTATGAGCGTTTCACACTCCGTGCAAATGTAAACTCACAGCTTAAGAAATGGCTTAAGATTGGTATGAACCTCTCATACTCAAACACCCAGTCAAGAGGTGTCCTTGAGGATGCAGGTAAGGCTTCCAACCCATTTGATGTAGCGCGCAGCTGGGCCCCTATTTATCCGGTATATGCATACGATGCTGCAGGTAACGTTGTTGTTGATGACCTCGGAAAACCTGTATATGATAAAGGTACTGGTCAGACAGCAGGTACAGTTTCACGTCCTACCGCACAGGATCAGAACATAATCATCAACCTTAAGGAGGATATCCGCAAGGCAAAATATGACAATATTGGCGCAAGAACATATGTAGAGACAAAGTTCCTTAAGGATTTCAAGTTCACTATGAACTACTCTTATGACCTTAAGATGTACAATGGCCTTACATACTACACTCCTACCGTAGGTGACGGCGCTTCATTCAAAGGTAGAGGTACAAAGAGCACATACAACGCAAGAACAACCAACTTCAACCAGTTGCTCAGTTATGACAAGACCATTGGCAAACACAATATCAGCGCAATGGTTGGCCACGAGTCATATAACTACGATTATGATGACCTCTCTGCACAGAAGATAAACTTCTACGATCCTATGAACCCTCAGCCAGACAATGGTGGCGCTATGCAGTACATCACAGGTTCAACCTCAGGCAGAGCGATAGAGGGTTATTTTGTTAAAGCAGATTATAACTACGACTACAAATACTACTTCTCTGCAGCTCTGCGTAGAGATGGTTCTTCCAGATTCCACAAAGACAACAGATGGGGTACCTTCTGGACAATAGGCGGTAGCTGGAGAATCTCTCAGGAGAGATTTATGGAGGGTGCCAAAGGTTGGTTGAATGACCTTAAGATTCGTGCCTCTTACGGTACACAAGGTAACGAGGGCGGTATCGACTCAATGTCATACGTAGACCAATATTATGTATCTTGGGATGGATCAGCACACTCACTCTCATATGCATACTACGCAAACCCGGATCTTACTTGGGAGAAACAGAAGACTGTTGACGTAGGTATTGATTTCAAACTCTTCAACAGAGTATACGGTTCAATTGACTGGTTCAACCGCGCTACAAGCGACATGCTCTTCCAGAAGACTCTTCCATTCTCTTCAGGTAGAGAGTACAAATGGGAGAATATCGGTTCTATGAGAAACACAGGTATCGAGTTGGAGTTGAATGTTGACATCTTCAACAAGAAGGATCTCAAATGGACAGTGACACTTATCGGCAGCCACTACAAGAACAAGATTACCCGACTCCCTGACGAGAATAGAGTTGACGGTATTACAACCGGAACCCAGAAACTGATGGAGGGTCACTCACTCTACACTTGGTACACTTATGAATTTGCAGGCTTTGACCCTACAACCGGTAAGCCATCTTGGTACAAAGATGTTCTGGATTCAGAAGGAAACCCTACTGGAGAGCGTGAGAAAACAGAGGACTATAACCAGGCAACAAGATATCTCTTGGACAAGACAGGTATTCCTGATTTCCAGGGTGGTCTCAATACAACATTCTCTTGGAAGGGCATTGATGTAAGCATAGCAACAGCGTTCCAGATTGGCGGCTACGCATACGATTCCCAGTATGTAGGCACTATGAGCCAGTCTTTCTATGTAAGCCATAACAAGGATTTGTGGAAGACCTGGAATCCTGAGACAAGCGAGGGTAAGTACCCTATTTGGAATGCAAATGCCAACACAAGCGGTCTCACATCAACTTCTACACTCTATCTTACCAACGCTTCATATTTCTCTATCAGAAACCTTACAGTAGGTTATTCATTCCCAAGAAGTTGGATGAAGAAACTTGGTATTGGCAACATCAGAGTCTTCTGCTCTGCAGACAATCTCCTCTTTGTCTCAAAGAGAAAGGGATTTGACCCACGTCTTACTATGAGTGGTGTTCAGTCATCTGTTGGAGGTTATTCACAGATGAGAACCGTAACAGGCGGCGTTCAGTTTAACTTTTAATTAGAAAATCACGATTATGAAAAAATATCTTATATTATTTGCAATTGCAACTTCGCTCTTTGTAAGTTCTTGCGGAAAGGATTTTCTTGACAAGGAGAAGACCGACGTCCTTACAGCAGACAAAAAGGCGGAACTTCTTGCAACAGACCCTGCAAAGGTATTGGATGCCGCTATGGCGGGCATTACACTAAATCTCCAACAGTATGTTTACAGCAATATGAGCCACAACTACTTTGGACAGAAGGGTTTTGACTACAGAACATCCCTTATGGGAAATGATATGATTATGACCAACCGCTTCGCAATGAGTATCTACCACTATCTTCTGGACTCCAGAGGAGAGCAGTATGCGGCTACAGCAAACTGCTGGTATCAGTACTACGATGTGATTGCTCAGACCAACGAGGTTCTTAGAGGTATTGCAGGCGTAGATTTGAGCACTGTTTCTGATGAGGTTAAGGCAAAACTTACATACTACAAGGCACAGGCTCTCGGTTACAGAGGTTATGCATATTGGTATCTCACAACACTCTATTCATTCCCTTACAAATGCGGTGCTCCGGGTACCGTATGGGGTGTAGGTGGCACTCACGGCGATGACCTCTGCGTGCCTATCGTAACAGAGAATACTCCTAGTGACCCTCAGCCTAGAGCTACCCTCAGCAAGGTTTACGAGCAGATTATCAGCGACCTTACAGAGTCATACAATTCAAGCAAATCTATCGGCAAGGAGAAGACTGCAGACGTATCCGACTTTGACGGTTGTGTTGCAGCAACCTATCTTGCACGCGCTTATATGATGCTTCAGAATTGGGATGAGGCTATCAAATATTCTCAGGTAGTAATGGACAACTATGGAGTCCTTACAACTGCTGCGCAGCTTATGCAGGGCTTCAGTACACTCTCTCTCCCTGACGTAGTCTTCGGATGCCCTATTACAGACGACAACTCTACAATCTATATGTCTTTCTTCTCACAGATGGACTGGTGGTCAGACGGCTATGCAGGTATCGGAGTATGGAGAGCAGGTTTTGGTCCGTTTGTTGATAGAATAAGCACAACTGATATACGTAAGAATTGGTTCCTCTACAAACCTGGAGTAGATTGCTATGTTAAATATCAATCAGAGAAGTTCATAGGTCAGGGACGTAATGCAGAGAACGGTGAGGGCAACTGGCATCTTGGACAGTATATCTACCTTCGTTCAGAGGAGGCTTACTTCAACAAGGCAGAGGCTCTTGCACATAAAGGTGAACTTAATGACGCAAAGGCCGTTCTTGAGTCTGTTATGAAGTACAGAGATGCTTCCTACAGCACAGCAGCTCTTACAGACAAGGCTACCTTCATTGAGGAGTTGAACTTCCAGAAGAGAGTTGAGTTCTGGGGCGAAGGTATGGAGTGGATAGACAACAAACGTCTTAATATTCCTGTAGATCGTACTATTGCTACTTGGCCTACAAACAACAACCACCATTCTAGCGCACGTATAAAGGTAGGACAGGAGGATAAGCTTATGCTGTATCAGCTTCCTCTTAAGGAGATTGACAACAACCCTGCTATTGGTCCGCAGAACCAGAACGACTAGCATATATAAGGTTTTTACTGAGAGGATGACTTTACAGGTCATCCTCTCTTTGTATTTTGGAGATATATAACAATTAATATGATAACGTTCCTTTTATCTATCATAATTCTTGTTGCCGCATACTTTATATATGGAAAATATGTAGAGCGTCTCTTTGGAGCAGACTCAAAGAGGGATGTACCGGCTAATACTATGGCAGACGGTGTTGACTACAGACCCCTGCCAACGTGGAAAGTCTATATTATCCAATTCCTTAACATTGCCGGATTGGGCCCAATATTTGGCGCTGTAATGGGTGCCGCCTACGGCCCTATGGCATTTCTTTGGATAGTCTTCGGATGCATCTTTATGGGTGCAGTGCACGACTACCTCTCAGGAATGCTCTCTATCCGCAATGGAGGCAAAAACCTGAACACTCTTATAGAACTCTTCCTTGGAAGAGATGTAAGCATCCTTATGACAATAGTTCTTGCCTGGCTGCTTCTTGCTGTCGGGGTCTCTTTTGTCTCAGGCCCTGCCGGCCTTATGGGAAATCTTACAGGATGGAGCGTACATATATGGTTTGGCGTAATATTCCTCTACTACATAATTGCCACTCTGCTTCCTATAGATAAGATAATAGGAAAGATCTATCCCTTTATGGGAGCCGCCCTTATCTTTATGGCCCTCTCTGTTGGTATAGCTATGGTTATCAAGGGAGCTTCTGGAGGAGTCTCTATGATAGAACTTACCCCGGAGACTATGCATAATTATAAGAGCAATCCATCTCTCTACCCACTCTTCCCAATGCTCTTTGTGGTTATATCGTGCGGTGCAATATCGGGATTCCACGCAACACAATCCCCGCTTATGGCTCGCTGCATAAAGAATGAGGCGCACGGCAGAAGAGTCTTCTTTGGCGCAATGATTACGGAGGGCATAGTTGCCTGCATCTGGGCAGCTGCCGCTATGGCATATTTTAATGGTCCCGACGGGCTTAATGTTGCAATGAATGGCTCTATGAACCCTGCCGACATTGTTACTGCAATATGCAACACCTGGCTTGGCAAGGTTGGAGCAGTGATTGCAATAATTGGCGTGGTGGTATGCCCCATAACCAGTGGCGACACAGCCTTCAGAAGCCTAAGACTTATTGTAGCAGAGAGATTTAACATTTCTCAAAAGAGAATTGCAAAACGCATACTTGTCTCTCTTCCAATCTTTGCGGTAGGTTACCTGCTTTGCAAACTGGATTTTCAGATAATATGGACATACGTTGGCATAGGAAACCAGTGCCTTGCCGCCATTACACTGTGGACCATCTCCACATACCTTGCAAAGGCGGGCAAGCCTCACTGGATAACCTCAATACCTGCAACACTCCTTACATTTGTCTGCATCTCCTACTTTATAGTAGCACCTAATCCTAATGGAGGATTGCAGCTGGACTATACAGCAGGCATTGTCTCCGGTGCCGCAGATGCAATTGTGATATTTGCACTCTTTTCATATCACTTCCGCAAGAGTTGCAAAAGCCTGCAATAGAACAGGTTACTCCAAGAGGGTATAGGCCTTTGTATTCTTTAAACCGCTTCCAAGACTCTGGTAGGATTCCACTATATCTCCTGTAAGGATTACAGCGGCGCCTACAAGTTCCGGATGCGAGACAAGATTAAGGTCTTCTCTAATCTGGGATTTGGATGGCAGTTCTACAGCCATTAGCCGTTCCGAGTTAAAATCGGAGCGGCTATCTCCTATTATGATATATGTATCTGAGGAGAATGGCGGCCCAACTCTTATAGAGTTTGCTGTGGCATCTGTACCAACAATGTAGCCGAATACCATAACCCCCTTCTCCCCTACTGCAGCCTTTGCCTCTGCAACACTTAGCGTACCCTGCGGAAGAGAGATTCCTATATTGTAATCCTTGTTATTCCAATATCGCGTGGTATCCAATCCTATTCTAATGAAAGAGGAGATATCCTTATGCAGCGGAGAATAACTTAGATTAAGCGTAAGCATTTGTTTCTCAACTACTTCCCTACGCACAAGCAGCGTATCCTCTCCATTGGACTTAGTATAGAGCAAATCTATTGTACCGGGCATAAAATAGGCATAACGCCTCTCGTTATAGGCATAGAAGAGCACCTTGGAATTATTGTCGCGCAGGGTGATGCCGCTCCCAGGAAAGCGATTTCTGAAACTCTCTGCAAAAGTAAATTTTATGCCGCTGTTCATCTGCTTGCAGTTGAAGAGAATAAGCGTATCTGCAGCAGAGTCTATCATAACCTGCTTTATATCACCAAAGCAGGGATTGCTGAATGATGGTTCCATATTTGTTGTAGAGAGCAACGAGAGCCTATACTCGCCATAATCTACCGTAAGACTCTTAGGCCTTTGGCCATAGAGACCCTCATAATAGACTCTTCCCGATGATGAGACAACCGAGAGATAGAAACTGTTGGTGTCCGGCGCCTCATCCACCCCCTTTGCAAGAACTTCCCCTTGCGGAAAATCCAGATAAAACGAAAGTTTGCCCTTCTGCATTTCATCTACCGAAAGGCTTTGGCAGGATAGCTCCAACAACCCCACCAGCACAATAATCAAACGCTTCATAATTAGAGTATTACCTTTTACGACAATACCCTGCCCCAGAATGTAAAGATAGTGCAGATGGGAATAATCGGGAACTGTTTACTACAAAAGAATTATTGCTCTTTTACAATCCTTATTCTTGCATATTTAAGCAGCAGTTTCTTCTCTCCACAAGAGTCAAAGAGCACAATTGCCCTCTTCTCCACACCACTTCCCTCCATAGAGAGAATCCTTCCCTCTCCAAAACGCTCGTGCTCTATACGCATCCCCTCCTTAAAGAGCAGCGGGGAGTCTGCAACAAAATTTGATTTTGGAGCCGCTGCCTGCTGCTGCAAACCGCCGCTCTGTCTTATGGAAACACCCGGACGGAGAGAACCGCTCTGCCTGAAAGAACCACCCTGCCTAAAAGGCGAACCAGCACGGAGAGTGGCGCCCTGCAATGCTCCGGAGCCATACTCCCTCTCTATAGGGTTAAGGAGATATCTCTCACCTATCTCTTTTATAAAGCGGCTTGGCGGATTGCTCACTCTGCTGCCAAATTTCATTCTGCTTGCGGCATAGGAGAGTTTCAGCACCCTTCCTGCCCTGGTCATTGCCACATAAAAGACGCGGCGCTCCTCCTCAAGTTCGCTCTCCGGCGAGAGGGAGGAGACTGCAGGAATCATACCCTCCTCCATACCTGCAACTATTACATAAGGAAACTCCAAACCTTTGGAGGTGTGCACGGTCATAAGAGAGACTTTATTGTTGTCATCCCCAGCCTCCTTTGTATCGGAGTCGCTTATAAGCGCAACCTTCTGAAGATAGAGGTCCAGCGTAAGCAATTGCGGAAGCTGCTCCTCCATTGGCTCAAGCCCCTCCTCCATAGCCTCGTCCTGCAGTTGCTCCTCCCCCTCCTCAACAAACTCCTCTATACTGTTAAAGAGCTCCTCCACATTCTCAAGCTTAGCCTGCTCCTCCAGACTCTTATCGCTCTTCATAGAGTTGCGAATGCCAAATTTCATATCCGCTGCCACCGCCATACGGAAGGCATCAAGAGAGGAGAGCTGCTCTCTAAGTTCCATTATTCCCGATACAAAGGCGCGCAGTTTTTCAATCACGGAATCCTTAAGCCCAAACTCCTCATAACCCGGCTCATTAATCAGCTCCACGGCCGACCTCTCCTTTGCCGCGCTCCAAGCGCGCACCCTCTGCAGCGTTGTATCACCTATGCCCCTGGCAGGAAAGTTTACAATGCGATAGAATGCCTCATCATCCTGCGGATTCACAATTAGCCTAAGATATGCCAACATATCCTTTACCTCCGCCCTCTCATAGAAGGAGTGCCCCTGATAAATCCTGTAAGGTATATTTCTGCGCCGCAGCGCCTCCTCTATTATTCGGCTCTGCGCATTTGTTCTGTAGAGCACCGCAACATCGCTGAATCTGGCGTTCTTGCTTCTAACCATATCTGAGATAGAGTTGGCAATCATCACCCCCTCCTCCTGGTCTGTTACGGCTTTAAGCAGCTCTATCTTCTCTCCCTCCTCTCCTCTGGAGAAGCAGGCCTTTTGAAATTGCGCCTTGTTGTTGTTTATAAGGGAGTTAGCTGCCTCAACTATAACCTTGGTGCTACGGTAGTTCTGGTCCAGCTTATACTCTGCGGCATCGGGAAAATCCTTCTTGAAATTGAGGATATTCTCTATTCTTGCTCCGCGAAAGGCATATATGCTCTGCGCATCATCTCCTACCACGGTAATATTTCTGTGCCCGGAAGAGAGCTTGCGCACTATGAGGTACTGAGACATATTGGTATCCTGGAACTCATCCACAAGGATATATCTGAAGCGGCTGCGTATGCGCTCAAGTGCATCGGGAAAATCCCTGAAGAGAATGTTTGTATAGAGGAGCAGGTCGTCAAAGTCCATTACGCCTGTCATTTTGCAGCGCTTCCAGTAGAGCTGGTATATATCCACTATGCGAGGCCTCTTGGAGATGAGGTCCTCCTGCTGCAGCACTCCGTTGGAGAGGTATGCCTTTGGGGTTACAAGGTTGTTCTTGGCGTGGGAGATGCGCTTCTGCACCTCCTGCGGCTTATATATCTTGTCATCCAGCTGCAGCTCTTTTATGCAGCTCTTTATTACATTGCGGCTATCTGTGGTATCGTGTATTGTAAAATTCTTGGGGAAGCCAAGCAGCTCTGCCTCATCTCTCAGAAACCTTGCAAATATAGAGTGAAAAGTGCCCATCCAGAGCCACCTTGCCCTGGCCTGGCCCACAGAGAGGGCTATTCTCTCCTTCATCTCCGCCGCAGCCTTATTTGTAAAAGTAAGCGCCAATATCTCCCTTGGCGCCGCTCCGTTTTCTATAATATTGGCAATCTTGCAGGTAAGGACTCTTGTTTTTCCCGATCCCGCACCCGCTATTATTAAAGAAGGCCCCTCTATGCCTCTTACAGCCGCCTCCTGTGCGCTGTTCAACCCTTCAAAAATACTCTTCATAATTCTGCAAATATAGCAGGTAATTACAGATTAATGCTTAATTTTGCACAAATTATTTTTAAGGATAATGCTACAACATATTCGACTTAACAGAGGACTGGACATTCCTTTAAAAGGAGTGGCAGTTGCAACTGTAAGCAAGACCGTTACACCGGATATCATTGCCCTGAAGCCTACAGACTTCAAGGCTCTTGTTCCTAAACTTCTTGTTAAGGAGGGAGAGGCTGTAAAGGCCGGAACTCTGCTCTTTTGCGACAAGAAACGTCCGGAGATAGGTTTTGCCAGCCCTTGCAGCGGCACCGTTGAGGCCATTGTAAGAGGTGACAGGCGCAAATTATTGGAGGTTCGCATAAAGGCGGACAAGACAACCGATTACATCCATTTTCAAATTCCTGATATCAAGGCAATTTCCAAAGAGGATGTGATTAGACTATTACTGGAGAGCGGCCTTTGGCCGGTTATCAAGCAGAGACCGTTTGGAATTGTTGCATCCCCTAAAGATGAGCCAAAGGCCATCTTTATCTCCGGATTCAACAGCGCTCCACTTGCGGCAGATCTCAATTTTATCTTAAAAGATGAGGCAGATTATCTTCAGGTGGCTGTAGATATGCTCACAAAACTCACTAAGGGCAATGTGCACATTGGTCTCTCCAATGAAGACTACGCGGCATCTCCTCTCTACAAAATAAAGGGAGCGCAGCTGCACATCTTCGATGGTCCGCACCCTGCAGGCAATGTGGGTATCCAGATTGCAAATGTCTCCCCTATCAAGAAGGGAGAGATTGTCTGGACAGTGGATGCGGTAAATCTTGCCGCTATAGGCAAACTCTTCAAGAAGGGCGTAGTTGATATGAGCAGGCTTGTTGCAGTTGCAGGTCCACGCGTGGAGAAGCCTTGTTATGTGAAGGCCCTCCCTGGTGTTGCAATAAAGGAGTTCCTTCCATTTATTATGGAGGGAGAGGCAGAGATATATGGCCAGAAGGTTGCCAACCGTATAATAAGCGGAGATGTGCTCTCTGGCACAAAGGTCTCTCAAGAGGGCTTCCTTGGCTACTATGATACGCTTGTCTCCGTTATTTCAGAGGGCAACTACTGCGAGACCTTCGGATGGGCAAAACTATTCAGGCCTAAGAAGTTCAGTCTTTCACGCTCGTACTTCTCCTGGCTTACCCCATCCAAGCGCTACAATGCCGATGCCAACCTTAACGGCGGCGTAAGGGCATTTGTAGTTACCGGTCTCTACGAGAAGGTCCTCCCTATGGATATCTACCCTGTTTTCCTGCTAAAGGCTATTCTTGCAGAGAATATAGAGGAGATGGAGAGACTTGGCATCTTTGAGGTTGTGGAGGAGGACCTTGCGCTTTGCGAGTATGTCTGCCCATCCAAGATAGATGTTCAGGAGATTGTTGCTAAAGGTATTGATATTATGATTAAAGATATGGAATAGGAGGTTTGATATGAATTTGTTAAAGTTTACACAAAAGATTAAACCTTCTTTTGAGAAAGGTGGGAAGTTTGGATGGCTCCACTCAACCTTTGATGCCTTTGAGTCATTTCTCTTTGTTCCTGCTACGGTTACAAAGAGCGGTGCGCACATAAGGGACTGTATGGACCTCAAACGAGTTATGAGCGTTGTGATTGTGGCTCTTATGCCTGCAATGCTCTTTGGTATGTGGAATGTTGGAGACCAGCACGCTCTTGCATTCGGGCTTACTGATATGGGCTTCTGGGGAAAATTCTGGTATGGTTTTCTCCGCGTACTGCCTCTTATCATTGTCTCCTATGTTGTGGGCCTTGGCATAGAGTTTACCTCTGCCCAGCTTAGAGGCCACGAGGTTAATGAGGGTTATTTGGTTTCGGGTATGCTCATCCCTATGATTATGCCGGTAGATGTGCCTCTCTGGATTCTTGCAGTTGGAGTTGCATTTGCTGTAATTATCGGGAAGGAGGTATTTGGCGGAACAGGTATGAATATCTGGAATCCTGCGCTGCTGGCGCGTGCCTTTGTCTTCTTTGCATATCCTTCGCATATCTCTGGCGACAAGGTCTGGATCTCCGGCCTTACAGATAATGCCTCTGCAGTGGTTGACGGTTTCTCCGGCGCAACTCCGCTTGCTCAGGCAACCTCCAATATTGCCACTCCGGACTTTTTGCAGATGTTTATAGGCAATATTCCGGGCTCTATTGGTGAGACCTCCACTATTGCCATTCTGCTTGGCGCAGTGCTGCTTATCTGGACAGGTGTTGCAAGCTGGAAGATAATGGTTTCCTGTGTGGCAGGAGCTCTCTTTGTTGGACTAATTGCCAACTCGCTTGCTCCGGAGGGAAGTTATGCTGCTTACCCTGTTTGGAACCACCTGGTTATGGGAGGCTTTGCATTTGGAGCGGTCTTTATGGCTACAGACCCTGTTACATCTGCTCAGACAGAGTGCGGAAAATGGATTTACGGTTTCTTTGTAGGCGCATTGGCAATAATCATAAGACTCTTCAACCCTGGTTATGCAGAGGGTATGATGCTTGCCATTCTCTTTATGAATACCGCTGCTCCTCTTATTGACCACTATGTTGTAGAGGCTAATATCAAGAGAAGAATGAAACCTGCTAAAAAATAGAGGCTGAGGATTATGGATACAAATAAGAATTTATATACAGTAGTATATGCAACATTGCTGGTAGTGATTGTTGCAGCTCTCCTTGCCTTTGTTGCAGCCTCTCTCAAGAGCAGACAGCAGAAGAATATAGACATGGAGAAGCAGACAAGCTTCCTTAAGGCTGTGGGCCTTGGCGCTGATGCGCAGAGCGCTCCGGATAAGGTTGCTTATATTCAGAATGAGTTTGCCAAATATATTGTTGAGTCCTTTACTGTAGATGCTGCAGGCAATGTCTCAGATGTTGTAAAGGGTTCTGCAGAGGAGCCTGAGGCTATTGTTAACAGCCCTGCCTTCCGCGTTAACCTTAAGGAGCAGTACGACCTCCTTAAAAAGAGCAGAGGCGCAGAGGATCAGTCAAGCCTCTCCCTCAAACTCCCTGTCTTTAAATGCACCTTGGACAATGAGACGGTATATCTCTTCTCTTGCTACGGTGCAGGTCTTTGGGGTCCTATTTGGGGATATATTGCACTTAAGGATGATTTCAACACTGTTTATGGCGCCGCTTTTGACCACAAGAGCGAGACTCCGGGACTTGGTGCTGAGATTGCAACAGAGTGGTTCCAGAACAACTTTAAGGGAAAGAGCATCTTTGAGGGCAACGAGTTTGTCTCTGTAAGTGTTATGAAGGGTGGCGCAACCCCAGGCAACAACCACCAGGTTGATGCAGTAACAGGCGGTACAATTACCAGCAAGGCTCTTGACGAGACTATGAAGAGCTGGCTTGGCGCATACCTTCCATACATAAAGGAGGCTAAGAAGAGTTGCGAGCAATTGGAGGAGGAGGTTCCTTTCGCGGTGCTGACCCCTGCTGTTGCAGATAGCTTATCATTAAACAAATAGTTACGGCAATGGATAAAAAGATATTTACCAATCCCTTTTTCAGCAATAACCCTGTAACCGTACTGGTGCTGGGTATATGTTCGGCTCTTGCCGTAACAGTAAAGCTTGAGTCTGCCATTGTTATGGCCCTCTCCGTTACCATTGTGACAGGTATCTCAAGTATGTTGGTTTCAATCATCAGAAACACTATTCCAAACAGAATCAGAATCATTGTGCAGCTTGTAGTTGTTGCAATGTTTGTGATTCTGGTAGATCAGATACTTAAGGCTTATGTATATGATGTGAGCAAGCAGCTCTCCGTATATGTTGGACTTATCATTACAAACTGTATCATTATGGGTAGAATAGAGGCCTTTGCGCTTGGCAACAAACCGCTCCCTTCTCTGGTGGATGGTCTTGCCAACGGTATGGCTTACGGTCTTATTCTTATTGTGCTTGCCTTCTTCCGCGAGTTGCTGGGTTCCGGCACAATACTGGGAATGCAGGTTGTTCCTCTCAGCTGGTATGTAAAGAATGGCGGCTTCTATGAGAACAACGGTCTCTGTATTCTCCCTCCTATGGCCCTTATAATTGTGGGTATCATAATCTGGGTACAGCGCGGTATTCAAAAGGATTTACAGGAAAAATAATAACACATACCTACTATGGAATATTTAAGTTTATTTATAAAGTCGATATTTGTCGACAATATGATATTCGCCTTCTTCTTGGGAATGTGTTCTTTCCTGGCGGTATCAAAGAATGTAAAGACAGCCACAGGCCTTGGTATTGCGGTTATCTTTGTCATTGGAGTTACTCTTCCTATCAACTATCTTCTTAACCAATATATCCTCCAGCCCGGCGCGCTTGCCTGGTTGGGTGAGGAATATGCATCTCTGGATTTGAGCTTCCTCAGCTTCATTGTCTTCATTGCAGTGATTGCCTCTATAGTTCAGCTGGTAGAGATGGTTGTGGAGAAATACTCGCCTGCACTCTATGCTTCACTGGGTATCTTCCTCCCTCTTATTGCTGTAAACTGCGCAGTACTGGGTTGCTCGCTCTTTATGCAGGAGAGAGGCTATTCGTCCATCGGCGAGGCTTTTGTATTTGGATTGGGTTCGGGATTCGGATGGTTCTTTGCAATTGTTCTTATTGCAGCCATAAGGGAGAAACTTGCCTACTCCAATGTTCCAAAACCTCTTAAGGGCATAGGCATCACCTTTATTGTGACAGGTCTTATGGGTATTGCATTTATGAGTTTTATGGGTATCAAACTTTAAGGAGGCGCAGCAGTTATGAATGCAGAATTGATTCAATTGATTGTTATTTCGGTAATTGCATTTGTTGCGCTTACCCTTATACTTGTTGGTCTGCTGCTCTATGCAAAGACCAAGCTTACCCCAAGCGGTACTGTTAAGATTAATATTAACGGCGGCAAAAAGATGCTGGAGGTTACTCCTGGCTCATCTCTGCTCAACACCTTGGCAAACGAGAAGATATTCCTTCCCTCTGCCTGCGGTGGAAAGGGTGCCTGCGGACAGTGCAAGTGCCGTGTTGTAGAGGGTGGCGGTTCCATCCTTCCAACAGAGGTTGGTTTCTTTACCAGAAAACAGATTCTCAACAACTGGAGACTTGGTTGTCAGGTTAAGGTTAAGGAGAATATGGAGATTGTTGTTCCGGACTCCGCTCTTAGCGTAAAGAAGTGGGAGTGCACAGTAATAAGCAACAAGAATGTGGCTTCGTTCATCAAGGAGTTCAAGGTTGCGCTTCCTCCGGGAGAGCATATGGACTTCCTTCCAGGTTCTTATGCTCAGATAGATATTCCGGCATACGACTTGGATTACAACAACTTTGACCGCAGCCTCATTGGAGATCTCTATGTTCCTACCTGGGAGAAATTTGGTCTCTTTGGCCTGAAGCAGAAGAATACGGAGCCTACCATAAGGGCATACTCTATGGCCAACTATCCGGACGAGGGAGATATCATCACCCTTACGGTCCGTATTGCCACTCCTCCTTTCAAACCTAAGGAGCAGGGACCTGGCTTTATGGATGTACCTTGCGGAATTGCATCTACCTATATCTTCAGCCTCAAACCTGGCGATAAGGTTATGATGTCCGGTCCTTATGGCGATTTCCATCCTGTATTTGACTCTAAGAGAGAGATGATTTGGGTTGGCGGTGGCGCCGGTATGGCTCCTCTGCGCGCGCAGATTATGCATATGCTCAAGACTCTCCATACAACAGACCGTCAGATGCATTACTTCTATGGCGCACGTGCAATAGATGAGGTCTTCTTTATGGAGGACTTCCTGGAACTGGAGAAGGAGTTCCCTAACTTCCACTTCCACCTTGCTCTTGACAGACCGGATCCTAAGGCAGACAAACTGGGTGTAAAATATACTCCTGGCTTTATTGCCCCTGTTCTTGGCGATACCTACCTGAAGCAGCACGAGGCTCCGGAGGATATAGAGTACTACCTCTGCGGACCGCCAATGATGGCCAAGACAGTTCTGGATTTGCTCCACAGTCTTGGAGTTGAAGATGATATGATTCGCTTCGACAACTTTGGAGGTTAAGCTGCAAGGCATTTGAAACAAGAGGGGATGTATCCTGAATTTTCAAAAAGGGATGCATCCTCTTTTTTATCTTCCCCACTTTTTTTACTTTTGTAGGTTATTAACAATAGTACAGATATGGATTATAACACTCAGAGAGACAAACTTCTTATGCCTGAATATGGTAGGCACGTGCAGGAGATGATTAATTATGTTATGAGCATTCCGGACAAGGAGAAGAGGAATGAGCAGATTCAGGCCGTTGTAGCTGTTATGGGTACGCTCAACCCGCAGTTGAGAGATCTGAATGATTTTAAGCACAAATTGTGGGACCATGTCCAGATTATTTCCGATTTCAAGATAGATATAGACTCCCCCTACCCCATTCCTACAAGGGAGAATCTGAATACAAGGCCCAATGCCATTCCTGTAGATAAGAGTCCCATCAAAGCTGCCTGCTACGGAAGGAACATCCAGAATATGATAAATGTAATTGCCGCACGCCAGGATGATGAGGTAAAGAACTATATGATAAAGACCATTGCCTCCTATATGAAGCAGCAGTATCTTATCTGGAACAAGGATACGGTATCCGAAGAGACAATCTTTCACGATATCTACCTTCTCTCGGATGGCAAAATTACCGTTCCGGAGGATATTCATATAGGCACAGGTGTGGCAAACGGCAATCAGAGAAACAACAACCAGCAGCGCAAGAACAAAAATGGCAAGAACAATAAGCGCTGGAACAAGAAATAGAGAATAAATAGAGTAAAAAAGATATCTATGGCAAAAAGCAGGACACAGAAGCGCCAGTCGGAGGAGAGCGAGACCAAACTCCTAAAAAGAAGAGAAGCAATACGTCTCTTCTGCGGTCTGCTCTTCCTTTTGCTTGCGGCCTATACCCTCATCTCCATCATTTCATACCTCTTCACCTGGAGGGAAGACCAGAACACCCTACTCAACGGCAGTGTTATGGATATGAATTCTGAGATTTCAAATAACGGAGGACGTATTGGCGCCGCTTGGGCAGACCTTCTTGTCTCCAAACTCTTTGGACTTAGCGCTGCAATAATACCATTTTTCTTTCTTGGAATAGCCCTTATTGCCCTTAAAATAAGGAAGATAAGCATTTTGAAACTTATCTTTACATCTCTGTACGGATGCATAATAGTCTCACTTGCCCTCTCATTCATCTTCTCATTCACAGAGTACAACCTTCTCTTTGGCGGAGGTGCCGGCGGCTCATACGGCTACTATATGAACATTTGGATGATAGAGATGGTTGGCGTACCGGGCACAGCCTTTATCATTGCATTGCTCTTCATAGTATGGATATTATGCTCCAGCAAGCGCGCTACAGATGCAATAGACCGCTTCTTTACCAGGCTTGGCAAACCTGCTCCTGCAAAAGCCACAGAACCAACAGATGAGAGAGCCTTGCAAAATGGAGAAGAGCAAGAGATAGAGATGGCTCTTCCCGAACAACTCTCCGAGCAGCCGAATATTGCAGGTGCAGCAGATGCGGCAGGTATAGCAGGTGTAGAAGGTATAGAAGGTATAGCAGATGTGAATGAAAGCGCTCCTGAGGCAGCTCAGCCTACGCATAATATGGAGCTGGAGATTCTCTCCTCCCCAGAGGGCATATCCTCCCAAGAGGAGATCTCTTCACAAGAGAGCGGGTCTGCAGAAGAGAGCAAAGACTCCGATGAAGCTCAGGAGGAGCAAAAAAATATTCAAAAAGCAGAACGCACAGAGGAAGAAGAGAAAGACCCTTACGAGAAGGGCCTTGAGGAGATGGACCCTGAGGAGCTTAATGCCCTCTTCGACCCTCGTCTGGACCTCTCCAGCTATCAGGCTCCCCCTATAACCCTCCTTAATGAGTACAAAGAGAGATGGTTTACCGTCTCAAAGGAGGAGTTGGAGAGAAATAAGATTCAGATTGTAAGAGCACTTAACAACTACAAGATAACCATCTCCAAAATCTCTGCAAGAATTGGTCCTACGGTAACTCTTTACGAGGTTGTGCCTGGACCGGGAGTGAGAGTCTCCCAGATAAAGAGACTGGAACAGGATATCCAGCGCTCTCTTGCAGCAAAGGGAGTGCGAGTGGTTACTCTTATTGGGACCAATGCAGTTGGCATAGAGGTGGCAAATGAGAAACCAAGCACTGTCTCTATGAGGTCCTGCCTGGAGGATGCCAAGTTCAGAAATGCAGACTACGACTTACCTGTTGCCATTGGAAAGAGCATAACAAATGAGATCTATTCATTTGATTTGGCAAAAATGCCTCACCTTCTGGTTGCCGGCGCAACCGGTCAGGGCAAGTCTGTGGGCCTTAACGCAATTCTGGCCTCGCTGCTCTATAGGAAACACCCATCAGAGCTTAAGCTTGTACTGGTAGACCCAAAGAAGGTGGAGCTCTCTCTCTACTCCAAGATAGAGAAGCATTTCCTTGCGCAGCTGCCGGGCACAGACGACTCTGTTGTTACAGATACTCAGAAGGTAATTTATACTCTCAAATCTCTCTGCAAAGAGATGGACAACAGATACGATCTGCTTAAGATTGCAGGTGTGAGAAACATTAAGGAGTATAATGAGAAGTTCCTGCAGAGAAGACTCAACCCGCTTAAGGGACACCATTTCCTGCCATTCATTGTTGTTGTAATAGATGAGTTTGCAGATATGATTCTTACCGCAGGAAGAGAGATAGAGGAGCCTATTGCAAGACTTGCTCAATTGGCGCGCGCCATAGGAATACACCTTGTAATTGCAACCCAGCGTCCTACAACATCTGTCATTACAGGAAACATAAAGGCCAACTTCCCAGCCAGAATTGCCTTTATGGTGCGTTCCAGCATAGACTCCCGAACCATTCTGGATGAGGTTGGAGCAAACCAGCTGATAGGTAGAGGAGATATGCTCATCTCATATCAGAGCGAACTTACCAGATTGCAGTGCGCCTTTATAGATACCGAAGAGGTGGAGCGCATAGTGGATTTCATCGGAGATCAGCGTGGCTATCCTATGCCATATCAGTTGCCTGAATATGACGGAGAGGAGGGCGACGGCAACGCCTCCGTTCCGGGGGCTGTGGACCTCTCCAAGAGAGACGAGTTCTTTGAGGATGCGGCAAAATTGCTTGTAATGCATAATCAGGGTTCAACCTCTTTAATTCAGAGAAAATTGAATCTGGGATATGCCCGCTCCGGCAGAATAATGGACCAACTGGAGGTTGCAGGCATTGTTGGCCCATTTGAAGGAAGTAAGGCCAGACAGGTGCTCATCTCCGATTTGACAGAGCTTGATGCAAAATTGGAGAATATAAAGAGCATCTACGGTTAGCTAAAATAAAACTTTTATTATCTTTGCATCGCATTGGTTTCCGCATCCCAAACAAGGGGAGGAATCAAAAGGGAAACGGGTTGGATTCCCGTACAGTTCCCGCTGCTGTGTTTTCCATAAGGGTTTGGATATTCTATGCCACTGATAACATCGGGAAGGCGTCCAGACTGGAATAAGTCAGAAGACCTGCCAATGCCAATTAACGGATTTTACAGTCTGCGGGCTATGGGCTGATAAAGGATATACTCTCCTCTCTGTAATTTCCTGGTATTTAACAATTTATTTATGTTCAGACCTATGAAATTAGTTAGTAAATTGGCATTGTTTGCCACAGTTTTGATTGCATTGGCATCTTGTAAAACCGTTGAAGTGCTTCCCGACCCTGAACCGGAACCATTTGATCCTGAAAAGGGTAAAGTTAAGGGTTTTTATCTTCTGAATGAGGGTCCAATGGGAGCAAACAAGGCTACCCTTGATTATTGCAGCCTTGCCGACGGCACATACACAAAGGATATCTTTGCAAAGAAGAACCCTGCTCTTGTGCAAGGGCTTGGCGATGTTGGAAACGACGTTAAGGCATATGGAAACAAACTCTATACCGTGGTTAACAACTCCAACCTTGTAGAGATTTCCGACCTTACTACAGGCAAGCACCTGGAGAATGTCTCTATACCGCAGTGCAGAAACGTTGCCTTCGAGGGAAAATATGCCTATGTTACCGCCTATGGCGGAAGAACCGAGGGTAACAAACAGTACGGCATTGTTACACAGATAGATACAACATCTCTTAGAGCAATAAAGAGTTGCGAGGTAGGTTTCCAGCCGGAGCAGATTGTCTCTCTTAACAGCAAATTGTATGTTGTAAACTCCGGATGGCAGGTAGATGGCTACGACAACAGACTCATTGTTATTGACGCTGCAACTATGGAGATTGAGAAGGAGTATGAGATTGCCGTTAATATGACAAAGATTGTTGCAGATGACTACGGTGTTCTCTGGATTATCTCCAATGGAGACTACAATACTATTCCTGCCAGTCTTTATGCCTTCGACACCAATTCAAATACCTTCACAAATACCAACATATCGGCAGCAGCAATGACCGTATGCGGAGATTCTCTCTACTTCTACAACTCCTCATACGACCCTGTTACCTGGGCAGCTACATTCAATTATGGTATCATAAATGTCAAGAGCAAGAGCAAAATCTCTGACAAAATCATAACAGACGGCACAGAGAGCGCAATCACAACACCATATTGCATTGCCGTAAATCCAACCACAAGAGATATATTCATTACAGATGCCAAGGATTACGCTCTGCCGGGAAGCGTTCACTGCTACTCTAAGGCAGGAGTTCTCAAATGGTCTCAGACCACAGGCATAATACCGGGTTCAATAGCATTTACAACAAAGGCACTACAATAAAAGAGATTACACTAGTTATGGAACAGCAGGAAAAGAGAGGTTACGTTCAGGTCTATACAGGCAATGGAAAGGGAAAGACCACAGCCTCATTCGGGTTGGCATTAAGAGCCGCCGGAGCGGGAAAGAAGGTCTTTATTGGTCAGTTTGCAAAGGGCCAGCTCTATTCGGAGATAAATGCCGTACACAAGTTCCTCTCCGAATATGTAACAGTAAGACAATATGGCCTTAAATGTTTCTTGAGCAAGGAGCCCAACAGTATGGAGATAGACGCCGCCAGAGCGGGTCTGGAGGAGATGAGAAAGATTCTCGCATCCGGCCTCTATGATGTTGTGATTATGGAGGAGGCCAACATTGCAGTAAAGTACAATCTCTTTACAGCCAAGGAGCTTATAGATGCTGTGGAGCAGAGAGCCCCTAAGACAGAGGTTATCATTACCGGCCGATATGCCTCACAGGAGATAATGGATTATGCAGACCTTGTTACAGAGATGCGGGAGGTCAAACACTACTACCAGAAGGGTGTAATGGCCCGCAAGGGAATAGAGTTCTAATTGCATATCATATCTTAAAGAGATGAGATACGCATCAACAAGATTAACGGCAGCACTGCTCCTTTTATGGTGCAGTGCTCTTCTCTGCTCTTGCGGAGGCAGCAGCAGCGGCAATCGGGAGGCAAATGAGGATTTTGTTGTGGTCTCCCTTGCACCCTCTGCCACCCGCATCATCTACGAGTTGGGCGCGCAGAACTCTCTTAAGGGCTGCACAAGTTATTGCTCAACTGCTCCCGAAGATAGCATAGAGGTAGTATCAGACATACTTACTCCAAATATCGAGAAGATTATCTCCTTAAAGCCAAATCTGGTTGTTGCAACAGCAATGCTTGGAGCGCAGCACATAAGGAGTCTGGAGAAATTTGGAATAAAGGTATTGATGCTGCCCTACCCCAAATCTGTTGATGAGGCTTTTGAACAATATCTGGAGATTGCAGAGATTGTTGGCAAGGGGCAGATTGCGCAGCAGCACCTTAAAGAGTACAGGAGCCATATTGAGCAGGTTTCCCAAAGTATGGGCAAGAGGGACGAGAGCCTCTTTATACAGATAGGCGCAGACCCTCTCTTTGCTGCAACAGAGGGAACCTTCCTAAGCAACTGCGCAGAGGTGTGCGGACTGCGCAATATTATGGACAGTACAAGCAATGGCCTGGTAAACAAGGAGTTTGTAATAACATCCAACCCCAAATGGATGCTCCTTATACTAATGGACAACCTGCAGGAGAAGGCATATAAAGAGTGGCTGGAGTTTAAGAACCTAAGCGCAGTAAAGGATGGGCGCATACTCCTTCTGGACGACAACTTCTGCCAGCCTACCCCATCCTCAATTATTGGCATAGTAGATAGCCTTAAGAGTTTTATAGATAAGCACTAAGAGATTATGAAAGGCAGAGGCAAGAGAATCATTTATATGATATTGCTGCTCTCTCTGGCAGTTGTGGCCATCATAGCCTCGCTCTGCATTGGAGAGCTCTCCTTCTCGCCTCTTCATCTTCCCGATATTCTCCGCAACAATGGCTCAATGGAGCAGCAGATTCTGCTTAACCTGAGGCTCCCCAGAACTCTTATGGCCTTTGCTGTAGGAGGCTCGCTTAGCCTCTGCGGAGTGATTCTGCAGGGTATTTACAGAAATCCTCTGGTAGAACCCTACACACTTGGAATCTCCGGAGGAGCCTCTCTTGGCGTCACAATTGCAATAGTCTGCGGCTTCTCCGCACTCTCTACAATGGTGCTTCCGCTCTTTGGCTTTGCGGGCGCCTTTGTCACTATCTTTATTGTATATATGCTTAGCATAGCCAGAGGACGCAGCGAGATTAACCGTATGCTGCTTGTTGGAATAATGATAAGTTTCATCTCCTCCTCTATGGTTATGTTCCTTGTCTCCATAACAACAGCCCAAAAGGTGCACAGCATAATCTTCTGGACAATGGGGTCGCTAAGCGAGAGCAGCAACAGAGTGGCGCTCTCTCTTGTTGCGCTTTCGCTTCTTACACTTGCCATTACCTATCTCTTTGCCACACCGCTCAACGCGCTCAGGCTTGGAGAGGATAAGGCAAGGCACCTTGGCATAGAGACCACCTCCACAATCAGATGGCTCTTTATCATAACATCCATCCTTACAGGCAGCTGCATTGCCCTTGCCGGTGTAATAGGATTTGTTGGCCTTATTGTGCCGCAAGCTGCGCGCTACCTCTTTGGCGAGGATTATAAAAACCTTCTTGCAGGCTCCTTCATTACAGGGAGCATCTTCCTTGTAATATGCGACATTATTGCAAGAACAATCATCTACCCTAACGAACTTCCGGTGGGTGTAATAACCGGAATTGTGGGCGGAGTTGCCTTCATCATCATTCTGAGCAGGTCTAAAAAGAGGAGGAGGGAATAGTATGGGAGCAGAGATTAAGAGAAGACATTCCACCGGCAATGCGCCCTTCTTTAAGGTAACCAACCTCTCCTGCGGGTATGGCAGGGGCAACTTTGCGCTTAAAGGAATAGATTTAAGTGTTGGAAAGGGAGAATTCTACGGCATTCTGGGAAGAAACGGTTCCGGCAAGAGCACACTCTTCAAGGGCATCTGCGGAGATATAAGAACCTTTGAGGGGAGTATAACCCTTGGAGGAAGGTCGCTGCTTGATATGCCTGCCAAAGAGAAGGCCAGATGCATTGCTGTAGTCTCCCAATTTGCAGAGGTTGCCCCCATAACGGTAGAGGAGTATGTTCTTATGGGACGCACTCCATACCGCACAAAGTTCAGCTTCAGTTACACCAGCAACGACTACGCAATTGCCGCAAAATATATGAAGCTTACCGGCATCTCACAACTCTCTGGCAAACTTATTACAGAGATTAGCGGCGGGGAGAGACAGATGGCCAGCATTGCCAGCGCACTGGCTCAGGAGCCCCAGCTTCTGCTGCTGGATGAGCCAACCTCCCATCTTGATATCTATTATCAGATAAAGATAATGGACCTTCTGCAGAGTCTCAACAGAGAGGAGAACCTTACCGTGGTAATGATACTGCACGACCTCAACCTTGCCGGCGAGTATTGCACAGGGCTCTCCATTATGAAGGAGGGTGCATTGAAATACACCGGCACCCCCGCCCAAATCCTAACCTGGGAGAAGATAGAGGATGCATACGGCACCCCGGTAATAACAGGAGCGAACCCCGTCTCCGGCAAGCCTTGCGTCTATACGCTCTCCAAGAACACCATCAACAGGAGCATAAAGCCCTGAGCGCCAATCACATCTTTATTCGTCTAGCATTGGGAAGCAACGAGTTGCATCGGTTGCCAAGATTCTTCACAAATCCAATTCCTGCGCTCTTATAGGTTAGCAGAAGATAACCTATTGGAGCATCGGGAAGCAAAAGAGGCTCCTTTGCCAGAAAGGCCTGAATCTGCTCCAGCGGGAGTTCCACGCTCTCCACCTTAAATTTATAGTTATCCCAAAGATAATCCAGAATAGTCCCGATATGCAGAGAGAGCGCAAGGTCTGCGTGCGGCACAAGTACAACTCCGCCCCTCTTGGATGCCAGCATTGTTGCAACAGCCCTGCCGGAACTCACTATTTTAAGATGCTTGGAGAGCAGTTTTATCTCGGGCACAAGCTGCTCCGGGAGCAGTTTCAACAAATCTCCCTTAATCTCCTTATGCCATCTAAGCTCCCTATCTGACGCACAAGCCCCGGAGGCATCTCTTCCTGCACTGGCGGCATCTCTTCCTGCAGTGGCATCTCTTCCCGCAGCGGCATCTCTCCCCGCAGCGGCATCTCTTCTCGCAGCGGCAACTCTTCCCGCGGCGGCATCTCTTCCCGCAGTGGCGGCAGCTCTTCCCGAAGCGGCATCCTCTGCGGCCCGTTTGCGGAGAATTGCAAAGAATTGCCCCTCTCCTCTTGCCAAGCCCGGCAAGAACTGATATCCCAAAGATGCGGCCTTGCCCTCTCCCACCGCCTCTACACCGCAGGAGCGCAAAAGTTCCCACTCCTGTGGTGCCAACGGAATTACCTCAGCACCAAGCTCTTCAACTATATATTGCACATTGTCTGCATTCTCAAGGTGATTGAAGGTGCAGGTAGAGTAGATAAGATATCCTCCTTGCCGCAACGCAGGCCATATATCATTAAGGATTCTCCTTTGACGCTGCGCGCAGAGCTTAACATTGTTAAGACTCCATTCCCCTATGGCATCGGGATTCTTGCGGAACATGCCCTCTCCCGAACAGGGAGCATCTACAAGAATAAGGTCGAAGAGATTTTGCAGCTTTGAGAAGGCAGATGGGTCGCTGTTTGTTACCACACTGTTTGCCACACCCCACTTTGCCATATTCTCTGCAAGAGTTGCCGCTCTGGATGAAATTACCTCATTGCTTACCAGCAGCCCCCTCTCATTCATAAGGTCTGCAAGATGGGTAGATTTGCCTCCCGGCGCTGCGCACAAATCCAAAACTCTTTTAGGGGTCTGCGGGGAGGAATTGGCGGCAGAGGTACCATAGAGCGTTCTCCACACCGGCTCCAGATATGTGCAGGAGGGGTCTTGAACATAGTAGAGGCCTGCATTAAAGAGCGGCTGCTGTGCAAAGTTAGGACGCTCTGCAAGATAATATGTTCCGCTAGTCCAAGGCACCCTCTCTCCCAGGGAGAGGCCGGAGAATGCAAAGTCTGAGGCAGTACTGCCGCTGCTCCCAGCGCTGCCAGTGCCACCGGCGCTGCCTGCATTGCCTGTGCTGTCTGTACTGCCTATGCTGCCGCCGGGAAGCGCTGCTTGAAGTTCTGCGCACTTTCTGCTGTTAAAACGCACTGCGGTTATTCCATTCTCCTCTCCAAAGAGCGCAGGAAATGCCTTGGCGGCAATCTCTTCGCCAAGCGATTCTATGAAGAGCCTCTTGAAATCCTCCACAGAAAGCCCTCCGTACCTATTTGAACTGATTTATATCCACTCCTGCCGGCATCTCGCCTCTGAAGGCTGCCGAGAGGGCATCTGTAACCTGGTCCACAATCTGCTGCAGCTTTCCTCCAAACATTGTCTTCATAAGGAAGTTGAGCTCTGCATCCAGCTCTATGTGAAACTCTGTAAGAGCCACCTCTATTGCATCCAGTTTAACGGTAAGGGTAAAGTTAAATGGCATAGCGCCAAACTGCTCATAGGTAATGGAAGAGAAGGGATTACGATCCACTATCTTCATTCCTACATTAAAGCCCTTTACCGTTCCCTCTATGGTATCTTCTGTTGCCCTAATCTCCTCCCTCTTCTCCGGGGGAAGGTTGGCAATGAAATTCTGCATATTTGAAAAGAGGTTAAAGAGCGCATAAGCCGGCGCCTTAACCTCTATTCTTTTGCCGGAGATATGAGTTATTCCCATACTATTTGCCCCACAATTCCGGATTGATTCTCCACTCCTTAAGCAGATTGAGCATTGCGCCATCTATGTAATTCTTCTCTACGGCCAGATCCAGAAGTGTCTCATACTGGCTTAAGGTATAGAGTGTTACATTTGCCTCTTCAAAGGCTCTTATGGACTTAATGAAATGGTATGAGAAGATTGCCACCATACCCTCCACAATTGCGCCATTCTTCTCCAGTGCATCTACAGCAGAGAGGCTGCTCTTGCCTGTAGAGATAAGGTCTTCTATTACAACAACCTTTGCGCCCTTTGGGAGATCTCCCTCCACCTGCGCTCCAAGACCATGGTCCTTTGGTTTAGGTCTTACATATATGAATGGCTTATCCAGTTTTTCCGCCACAAGCGCACCCCACGCAATGGCTCCGGTTGCAACACCGGCAATAATATCTACATTTTTGAAGTTTTCTGTAATAACGGAGACGAATGCAGCTGTGATATCCTTTCTTATACTTGGATATGAGAGAAGTTTTCTGTTGTCGCAATAAATAGGTGAATGCCACCCCGATGCCCAAAGGAAAGGTTTCTCCGGGCTAAGTTTAACGGCCTTGGTCTCCAACAAATGGCCTGCTATCAATTTTTCTATTTCCATAATACTATGTATCTTTGCTCACAAAGATAATAAATAGTGAACAAAAATGTATAACATATATTTTGGCAAACGTTCCATTTCCCTTATTGGCTACAATGAAGTTGAGGTAAAGAACCCAAATTCCGTTATTCTCTACGCAGATAACACTTTTAACTATGATATTGTTCTTAACCTTCTGCAAAACTCACCCTCCATTAATGACATACGCATATATCTTAAGGAGGGCTCGGACCTGGAGGCCGCCTTTGGCCAACTCTGCTCCTGCTTCTGTGAAATAAATGCCGGAGGAGGTCTGGTAAGAGGCTGCAAGGGAGATTATCTCTTCATATACAGATATGATGTATGGGATTTGCCAAAAGGGGTACAAGAGAGAGATGAAGAGATCTCACAGACTGCGCTTAGAGAGGTAAAGGAGGAGTGCGGCATAGAGGAGCTGGAGCTGAAGGAGAAGATATGCACCACACACCACTGCTACTGGAGGGAGGGCAAATTTATGCTCAAGCATACACATTGGTTCCAGATGCAGTATACCGGTAAATATCTCCCCGTTCCACAGGAGGAGGAGGATATAACAAGAGCAAAGTGGGTCTCTCCAAACAAAATTGAGGAACATGTCCGCGGGACATATCCCTCAATTCAAGAGGTCCTGAAGAGAAGTAATCTGCTTGACTCTTAACTCTTACTTATCAACTTCTATTCCTCGTCTTCCAGCTTAAGGTAGAAGCAGAGAGGCTGATACATTCCTATTGTACCGCTACCCTGATATCCGTAACCGAAATCTGATGAGAAGAAGGTTACTCCCTCCTCTCCATATCTCATCTTCTTAAGCGCCCTGGTAAAGCCGCTCACAAGAGAGTTGCTCTCAGCCATTGTGGCATAAGTATCTCCATAGGTTACAGAGAGGGCCGTATATGTTCCGGACTCTGAATAGATTCCGTATTTCTTTGCGGTATCTGCTATATTGGTATCAAAGACAAACCCGTCCAGCAATCTGCCCACATACCAGACATTCACACTCTCCTCGCTCTTTATTGTATCGCCCTCAACAGTCTTTAGCCTCTTGAAATAGAAACCTTGCGCAACTGAGTCTACACCCGGATAGAAGCGGTCTCTGTAACTCTCCAGCGTATCTATCTCAAACCTTACTATGCTGTCTATCACCTTGCCCACCTTAAGGTCATAAATAAAGTTTACGGCATTTACCCTCTGACCATTGCTCTGCACAATGCCATTTATGTTTACGGTCTCATAACCGGAGAGCCAAGGCGGAATGATAACAGTTGCTCGTCCGCCCTCTCTCATACCTATCAAGGTCTCCTCAAGGCCCTGTATTGTATTACCCACCCCAAAGAGATAGAGTGTGGGGCCATAATACACAGTTTTGCTGTACTGCCCCAGCATTGTGGCAATCTCGCCCATATTATACTCTGCATAGAGACCATCAAGCCCCTGTTTGGAGTAGCTGATATAGGCACCCCAACGCTTCTGTATTGCCTTAGGCCCTGTACCCTCCTCTTTGTTTAGAATAACCAGACCGGTTTGAGAGACATGCGCGCCCGGGCAGTTGGTAAGAACATAGGCATCCAGTATCCTCTTTTGAATAGAGTCCTCCGACTCATCCTCCTCTCTGGCACAGGAGAGAGCCACAGCAGCGGCCAATGCCAAAAGGGCAACTATAGAAAACAATCTTTTATTCATAGGGCACAAATATACTCATTTATTCTCTATTTTTTATAATCTTGTCTATGATAATATCATAGAAGAGAGGCGAGAGAGAGGGCACAACCCCCACCACAGAGTCATAGTAGCCATACTTGGCAGAGAAGATGATATAGCAATTCTCCCCCTCCTTCACTCCATAAAGGCCACTTTGCAAACCCCGTACCATAGGCTCGCTTCCATACTTTATTTTTGCCGGACCAAGACCCTGGAGAGGCTCAATATTGAACTGCTCTGCATCCTCCTTCCTATTGGTAACAAAGATTGCCCCCTTTCCATTGCCGGAGAAGATGTATCCCGAATAGTAATAGTAGAGAGAATCGCCCTCCTCCAGCGTCTGGCTGCCCGTTCCAGCTGTTACAATTACCCGGTTGGAGCCATCCTTGCGAACCACCTCATAGGCATCTCCCAGATTATTTATGTAGTTGTCTATCTTTGTCTCCTGATTGGCAATCTCTATATCCTTATCCTCCTTTGCGCAGGATGCAGCCAGTCCGGCAATCAGCAGAACCCCAAGCAACCTGCCCCAAGGCAGTCCGCCCCAAAGCTTTCCACCCCAAGGCTTTCCTAAGACTTTCATCATATTCTTCTTTCTCATTCTTAAATATACCTCTCTCTTTATGGGGCACTCCTCCCCACATTTAAATAATCTCTTCATAAGGGTGCTCTGCAAGATATTGCATCAGGGAATTGCAGAAATAGTCCTCCGCCTCATCTATCGGGAAGAAGAGTCTGCCTCCCGATGCCCGCTCGTGCCCGCCTCCGTTGAAATAGGCTTTTGAGAGGGCATTTACAGAGATTTCTCCCTTGGAGCGGAGCGAGACCCTTAAAAACTCGTCTGACTCTGCAATAAGCGCTGCAATTTTCACGCCCTTAATATTAAGTCCCAGATTGACAAGACCTTCCATATCTCCCTCCTTAAACCCGAAGCGCTCTTTTGTCCTCTTTGAGACTGTCATAAGAGTGGCATTCAGTTTTGGAAAATATCTCATATTCTCATAAAGCAGGTATCCCATCATACGCATTCTGCCCTCCGAGAAGGAGCCCATTACCCTATTCTGCACATACTCCTTATCTACACCGCGCTCAAGCAGCTCTGCGGCCATTCTGAATGTGCTGGGCACTACGGAATTTGAGAAATTGTTGGTATCTGTCATCATACCTGTGTAGAGCGATATGCAACTCTGTTGCGGAATGGGAATCTGTGTTGCTTCGCTTAACTCCTTGAGGAGCCAATAGGTTAATTCAGAGGCAGATGAGAGAGAGGGGGCGGAGAATGAGAGGCTGAAATAGTCTGCAGGCTGCGGGTGGTGGTCTATAAGCACCATCGGGAGGTTGCGCTTACTTATAATCTGGCCAATCTCATCTATCCTTGCAAGGGTGTTGAAATCCATACATATAATAATCTCTGCGGACTCTGCAGCAGCATGAACCTTTTCCATCTGCTCCTTTGCCACTATAATCTCTCCCTGACGGTCCAAAAAACCAAGATATTCCGCATATTTGGTAGGGACCACCATTGTTACCTCTTTGCCCATAGCCTTAAGGAATGCAGACATTCCGGTAAGGGAGCCGATGCAATCTCCATCGGGATTTATATGCCCCACAAGCATAACTCTGGAGAGTTTCCGGAGCATATTCTCAAAAACCAAAACTCTATCTCTCAAATTCACTGCTGTTACTCTTTAAAAGCGTATGCAAAATTAAAAATATATTGCGTGGGTAAAATATTTTTTTTACTTTTGCCTAGCAAATTGTGAATAAAAAATAACAAATATATAAGATGAAAAAGATACTTACTTTCGTTGTTCTGCCGCTTGCAATAATTGCATTGGCGTACGCAATAGTAGCCTCCGTTCAGGAGCCTGTTAAATTTGAAAAGGAGAAATCCGCAAGAGAAAAAGTTGCTGTACAGAGACTTAAGGACATCCGTACTCTTCAGGTAGCTTTCAAGAGTAAATATGGCAGGGACGCTCCTACTATGGACTCTCTTGCTTGGTTTTACAATGAGGATGTAATTGTTGTATCAATGCAGATTGGTTCTGCAGATGACTCTCTTGCAGTTGCTACCACTAAGGCTCTCAAAAAGAAGAATCCGAAGATTACTGGCGAGCAGATGATGAAGATGTATGAGGCTGGTGAGAAAAACCTCGTCTTCTCAATAGATCAGGAGATCAGGGTTAAAGACACTCTCCTTAAGAGACCTGATTTCGTTATGGACTCCATTGGAATCATTCCATTCTCTGGCGGCAGGGCAGTTGATATGAAGGCTGTTATTAAGAAGGTATCCGGTGTAGATGTTCCTCTCTTTGAGGCAGCAATGCCTTATGAGTACCTTCTCAGCGGCATGAATCATCAGCTTTTGGTTAACCTCTGGCACGAGAGAACAAATCAGAGCCGTTACCCTGGTCTTAAAGTAGGTAGCGTAGACAACCCTAACAACAATGCAGGTAACTGGGAGTAAAATCTGCCGTTAAGGTTTTGAATCGTACGATATCTTAAAACACAAAGGGGTGATTATTATGTCACCCCTTTTCTTTTAAGAGCACCTGAGACACCCCAGGCACAACAAAACAAAATAGCACAAAAATGGAGCAGGATTCATATATTTTCACATACAAATTCACACTGGTACCGGCCACAGGCGGTGATGCAATGGCAATGCTTGCCCTAAATGCAATCTTTGAGATAGCAGAGGGCGAGAAGGTTTATACCACCAAAGTTGAAGAGAGAAATATGATATTTGCATATGCCGCCCCAGCAATAGTTGGCGCCGCAGTTCCAGCTGAAGCCGCAGCTGCAACCACAAGCGCAGCCCCAACAACAACCCCAGCAACAGCTGAAGGGCGTACTGAACAGGGCAGCCGCTCCCAGCCCAAACATATTGCGTTAAAGATGCTGGAACTTGCACAAAGATTTACCGAATACAATAAGCTTGTTGTAAGTTTACAGGAGAATTTTCTCTACCTCTGTCTTATGGAGGGGGATAAGTTGATAACACTCAACTCCTACGCTGTAGAAGATTTCAACACGGCACTCTTCTACACGCTTGCCGCCCTCAAAGGTGCCCAGATTAACCCATCACAGACCAAAATACGCATCTTCAAGACCAAACTGGAGTACAATCAACTGGAGAGATTTGGAACTTACTTTAAAAGGGCTGAGATAATATGAGAATAATTGGAGGAAGACTTAAAGGGAGGCAGATAGTGCTGCCAATGGGCTACAAGGCCAGACCAACCACCGACTTTGCAAAGGAGGGCCTCTTTAACATACTTACAAACCTTATAGAGTTCACAGAGGTATCTCTGCTGGACCTCTTCTCCGGCACAGGCGCCATAAGTTATGAATTTGCCTCCAGAGGCTGCCCTGATGTAACCTCCATAGAGATGGCTCCGGATAATGCCCGGTTCATAAAGCAGAGGGCTCACTCCCTTGGCCTTGGCTCAATACGGGTAATAAGACACAATGTCTTTGATTTTGTAAAGATTTGCAGCAAACAATACAACATTATCTTTGCAGACCCACCCTACGCAATTGAAGGTTTGGAAAAGATTCCCAACCTTGCCATTCCCCTTCTCACGGAGGATGGCCTCCTAATCCTTGAGCACCCCGGCACCTACAACTTTGAGCAACACCCAAACTTTTTAAAAGAGAAGAAGTACGGCAACGTCCACTTCAGTCTCTTCACCGCCACAGCAGCAACAGCTGCCACCACAGATACAACAGTTGC
>SAMEA3663028__coassemble_66_pt1 | contig 57054 bp, 50 predicted proteins | sample SAMEA3663028__metabat2_low_PE_034 | metagenome-assembled genome bin SAMEA3663028 (sample SAMEA3663028) | pig gut metagenome | biome: pig gut; feature: pig-associated habitat; material: faeces | place: France | collected 2012
ACCATCCGCGGCAGCGCAGCAGGCAACAGCACCGGCGGCAGCACTACAACCACAGGCACAAACACAACCAACACTAGCAACACAGACGGCACGAGCACAGGCACCTGCAGCCGCACAAACAGCAGCAACGCAGCAACAAGCAGCAGCAGCGCCACAACAAACAGCAGCAGCGCCGCAACAAGCAGCGGCACCACAGGCATCGGGAAGCTTCTCAATAAAGAATCTTATTAAGAATGCCACTCTCTCGCACAGAGAGGGCGCCGAGAAGGTTAAGGAGCAGCAGCCTGTTACGCAGGAGGAGCTGCAGATGGTTTGGCTTGCGCTGGCAGAGGAGCAGAAGCCAAATCTTAGGAGCGCTATGATTCAATCTCCGGCCACTCTGCAGGAGGATGGCACAACCATTCTCTTTATGGTATCCAATGGATCTCAGAAGGATTGGATTATGGCAAAAATGCATACCTACCTCTCAGATACCTTAAGGGAGCGGTTGCACAACAGTCAGATTACTTTAGATGTGGATGTAAGGAAGTTGGAGGAGTTGCCAAAGACCCCTTATATGCCGGAGGAGAGGGCCAAGCATATTATTCAAAACAACCCAGAGGCCCGTGAACTTGTTAAAGATTTGGATTTGGAGATAAAATAGAATAGAGAGATAATGCGTTTACATTGTTCAGAAATAGTTAAGAAGTACGGCAGCAGGACTGTAGTAAAAGGGGTCTCCATAGAGGCTAATCAAGGAGAGATTGTAGGTCTGCTTGGACCTAACGGAGCGGGCAAGACCACCAGTTTCTATATGATAACCGGTCTGATTAAGCCGGATGGGGGCAAGATTTTTCTGGACGACGAGGATATTACATCTCTCCCAATGTACCGCAGGGCGCAAAAGGGTGTAGGCTACCTTGCCCAGGAGGCCTCTGTCTTCAGAAAGCTGACCGTAGAGGAGAATATAATGTCTGTTATGGAGATTTCGGACCTTCCTAAAGAGGTTAGGGAGGAGAGGCTGGAGAGGCTCATAAGCGAGTTCAGCCTGCAGAAGGTTCGCAAAAGCTACGGAATTCAGCTCTCCGGCGGCGAGAGACGCAGATGCGAGATTGCCCGCGCACTTGCTCTGGACCCAAAATTTATTCTGCTGGATGAGCCTTTTGCCGGTGTGGACCCTATTGCAGTGGAAGATATCCAGCACATAATTGCCAGGCTAAAGACCAAAAACATTGGCGTAATCATAACAGACCACAATGTGCACGAGACCCTTGCCATTACAGACAGGGCATATCTGCTCTACGAGGGAAGCATTCTTGTAAGCGGCACCGCAGAGGAGCTTGCCAATAATCCCGATGTGCGCAAGAAATACCTTGGTCAGAACTTTGAGTTGCGCAAGGCTGTGCTCCACCCGCGCGACTAACCGTCCACACTCCGCTGCAACGCTGGAGTGCTGCTGGAGGGCTGCTTGAGTGCTGCTTGGGTGCTGCTGGAGTGCTGCTGGAGTGCTGCTGGAGGGCTGCTGGAGGGCTGCATGAGTACCGCCCGGGGGCGCTGTCGGGAAGCTAAAGAACATTCAGGAGGGACTCCACGTGCTGACTGGTCCTAAGGCTGTCCAGACGGAAGCGGTAACTCTGCATTGTGGCAGAGAAGTTCTCCATATTCTCCTTTGAGATTGGCTCCACAGAGGGACTCTCCATCTTGAGAGGGTCTATAGGCGTGCCATTCTTATAGACTCTGAAATCCAGATGCGGCCCGGTAGAGAGGCCTGTGCTGCCAACATAGCCTATAACCTCGCCCTGTTTTACACGGCTCCCCTTTGCGAGCCCCTTGGCATAGCCGCTAAGGTGCATATAGGAGGTGGTATAGATGGAGTTATGCCTTATTTTTATGGCGTTTCCTCCTCCTCCCGACCATCCCTTAAAGATTACCACGCCATCTCCTATTGTCATCACAGGAGTGCCCTTAGGGGCAGCATAATCCACGCCGGTATGGGGACGGACAATCTTAAGGACAGGATGTCTGCGGCTGTAGGTGAATCGGGAGGTTATTCTGAAAAAGTTGAGAGGAGCCTTAAGGAAGGCCTTGCGCAGGCTCTCTCCCTTCTCGTTCCAATAGAGGCTGCTCTTCTCGCCATCCTTATAGTTTACTGCATAATAGGTCTTGCCGGCGTGATTGAACTCCGCATACCAGATATTGCCTATATCCACCGTCTCACCCTCAAAGAGCAACTCGTCGTAGAGGGCTGTGAAGGAGTCTCCCTTCTGCAGGGAGAAGAAGTCTATGGCCCAGGCATATATGTCGGAAATCTTAAGCGCCAACAGGGGTGATACTCCCGCCTTCTGAAGGTCGTTCCAAAGAGAGCTCTCTATGGTTACCGTAGCATACCTCTGCTGCAGGGAGCGCTCCTCCACTACCCTCTTCACATAGAGCGAGTCTGCAAGAGAGAAGAGAACGTGCGTATAGGTATCCACATCGTAGATAAAGTAGAGCAGTCTCCCGCCTTCGCTCTCATAGAGGGCTTCATAACTGTTGCCGGACCTTATCTTGCGTGGGTCGAAGATCCCATCGGCTGCGGCAATTACAGCAGAGTGCCGCTCTGCAGGCAAGCCCAGCCTGGTGAGAATTCCTCCAAATGTTTCACCGCTCTTAATCTTTCCTATAACCGAGTACAGTTCCTCGTGTTCTATTCCAAAGAGGCTTTCTCTCTCCTTACTGCTCTGCTCTGCTTCTGCTGTGGCGGCATTCTCTCCATTTACACCCCCATCTTTGCAGCCGCAAAGGGTAAGCGCAGATAATATCAATACAATTGCTAACCTTTTCATTGTGGCAAAATTAGCCATATTTTTTAATAGAATTAAGGGCTGTTGATAAATAAGTGGAAAAAATTGTAAATAATTGGAAATTTGTGTAAAAGATTATCTATTTTTGTATTGGATATACTATGCACTATTATGGCAACTTTTATAGGAGAATATAGGGTAAAGATAGATGACAAAGGGAGGGTTATCCTTCCTGCTCAGATTAAATATCTCTTCCCGGAGGGTCAGACTATAAGGTTTGTGATAAAGAGAGACCTCTACCAAAAGTGCCTTAAGGTCTTCACATACAGCCAATGGGAAGAGGAGTCGGCCAAGGTGCTCTCGCGGCTGAACCTCTACAACCGCAAGCATGCGGAGTTCTGGAGAGAGTATATGAGAGACCGCGCCATTGTGGAGCCGGAGGGCAAACTGGGCAGGATGAGCATCCCCAAGCAGATGCTTCAGGGCATAGCTGCAGAGCGCGAGATAATCTTTGCAGGGTGCGACCACTTTATGGAGATTTGGGCAAAGGAGATATACGAGGCAGCCAGAATGGATAACAGCGAGTTTACCGCACTTGCAGAGGAGTTGTTAGGTTAAAGGGGTTATATGGAGGCGTATCACATACCTGTATTGTTGGAGGAGAGCATCTCCGCGCTGGAGATTAAAGAGGATGGCACATACATAGATGCCACCTTTGGAGGAGGAGGGCACAGCCGCGAGATTCTCAGAAGGCTTGGCAAGAGGGGGAGGCTCATCTCTTTTGACCGCGATGCGGACGCCATTGCAAATGCCCCGGAGGATGAGAGACATATACTGGTACACAACAATTTCCGTTTTGTGAGAAATTTTGTGGAGTATCTTGGCATAGGTGAGGTTGACGGCATACTTGCAGACCTTGGGGTCTCCTCCCACCAGTTTGACACATCGGAGAGGGGATTCTCATTCAGGTTTGATACAGAACTTGATATGCGAATGAACAGAGCCACCTCCATAAGCGCAAAGGAGATTGTAAACAACCGCACTGCAGAGGAGCTTGCAGGAATCTTCTCCCTTTACGGAGAGGTGCAGAAGAGCAGAGCGGCTGCAAAGATGATTTGTGACGCACGCGCCAAGAGCCCCATAAGAAGCACTGCAGAACTTAATGCAGCTCTCTCCAGGCTCTACAATTCCAACACAGAACACAAGTTTCTGGCACAGATATATCAGGCGCTGAGAATAGAGGTAAATGCAGAGATGAGGGCGCTGGAGGATTTCCTTATGGGTTGCGGGCCAATACTCAAGAGCGGAGGCAGATTGAGCATAATAACATATCACTCTCTGGAGGACAGGATGGTGAAGAACTATATGAAGAGCGGCAACACCTCCGGAAATGTAGAGAAGGACCTTTACGGCAACAACCTCAGCTGTTATAAGATAATAACCGGCAAACCTATTCTCCCAACAGAGGAGGAGATTAGCGGCAACACAAGAAGCAGGAGCGCAAAACTTAGGGTTGCCCAAAAGAGATAAAAAGAGATAAAAAGAGATAAAAGAGAGATAAAAAGATAAAGAAGGAGGAAGAGATTGTTATGGAGGAGGAGAAGAGAAAAAAATTCTCTGTTTCTAGAGATATTCTAAGCGGGCAGTTGCTCATAAAGAGCGGTCTGGTAACCCGTTGGAAGTTTATTCTCTACTGTTTTATCCTCATTATCCTCTTTATAAGCTACAATATGAGTGTAGAGAGGCTTCAGATGAAGCTTCTTAAGAATCAGGAGGAGCTTGTACTGCTTAAGGACGAGTGCAGCGGAAAATATGCCAAGCTGCAGAACATAAGCAAGAGAAGTCAAATAACTGAAAGGCTGAAGGAGTTGGGTTCCAAGGTGGAGAACCCCACCTCTCCTGCTGTGATAGTTGAAATTGAGAAGTAGGAATGGAGAGTATATTTTCTAAAATAACAGTCATATACAGAATATTTCTGATTATCACATTCTGCGTGATAGCCAGGGTAATCTATGTGCAGTTTATAAATCCTACAGAGACCACAGATGAGGATATTGCCTACAAAGTGGAGAAGAAGAACCCCAATCGCGGCGACATACTCTCCCGCGACGGCCGTCCGCTCTGCATCTCCATCCCTTACTACAAAATAGGCTTGGACTGTACAATATGCAACCCCGACACATTTAACAAGTATGTGGACCAGCTTGCATTCAAGCTCTCGCAATTCTTCAAAGACAAGAGCGCCAAAGTCTATAAGAAGGAGCTTATGGATGCCAAGGCAAAAAAGAGAAGATATAAAGCCCTTGGCAACAGAGATGTGGACTATATGGAGATGCAGCAGATTAAGGAGTTCCCGATACTTAAGCTGGGTGCAAAGAGGGGCGGCACCTCAATAAGCAGAGTCTATAAGAGGAGCAATCCATACGGCAGGCTTGCCAGAATTACCATAGGTTTTGTGGCAGACTCCGGCAGAAGCACCGGTCTGGAGGGAAGCTTCGACTTCTACCTTAAGGGCACCCAGGGCCAGCAGGTGCTCCAGAGAATGCCAAGGAACAGGTTCAGACCTATAAACAGCCCGCAGAACATAGAACCTGTAGATGGTTACGACATTCAAACAACCATAGATATAGACCTGCAGGAGTCTGCGGAGAGAGCCCTCAAGGGGCGTATAGAGAACTCGGACATTGAGGGGGCAACTGCAGTGGTTATGGAGGTCAAGACAGGCGCAATAAGGGCAATTGTAAATCTTAGGAACAACGGTTACGGCAAATATCAGGAGATATACAATTATGCCGTAAGAGAGGCAACAGAGCCCGGTTCCACCTTCAAGACCATTACACTTACCGCACTTTTGGAGGATGGGCTGGTAACTCTTGACACCCCTGTGGATGCATCGGGAGGAAGATGGACCTATCTTACAAAGACCATCACAGACTCGCACAACTGCGGTCTCACCACTGTTAAGGGCGCTCTTGAGCACTCCTCCAATGTTGCCTTTGCAAAGCTTGCTGTCTTTAATTATGAGAAGAATCCGCAGCGCTTTATAGACAGAATCCAGAGTATGAGGGTTGGAGAGAAGTTCAATCTGGATATAAAGGGAGAGGGAACATCTGTCATACACTCTCCGACAGATGCCATTTGGACGCCTCACACACTTGCCTCTATGGGTTATGGCTATGCTATTCTGCTTACTCCGCTGCAGACGCTCACCTTCTACAATGCCATTGCCAACAACGGCAAGATGATGAAGCCTTACTTTGTAGAGAATTACCAGAGGGGCGGCAAGGTGCTCAAAGAGTTCGGGCCGCAGGAGATAAGCGGCTCCATCTGTTCGGAGAAGACCGCAAAGTTGGTGCAGGAGGCGCTAAGAGGTGTTGTGGATAATGGAACAGGCCGAATGATGAAGAATCCCAACTTTGGAATATGCGGTAAGACCGGCACAGCCAGAATGGCCTTCCCCAAGGGCGGCTATGAGCAGAATGGCAAGCGCAAGTATCAGGCAACCTTTGCAGGCTTCTTCCCTGCAGAGGACCCTATGTACAGCGTAATTGTTGTGGCCTACTCCAAACCCACCTTCGGAAACTTCTACGGAGCCACCTGGGCGGCCCCTGTCTTCAGAGATATTGCAAACCACCTCTATGCCAATACTCCCGAATGGAACAAAAGCATAAAGGCGGACAAAGAGAGCCAGGAGAGGGCCATTGCGCAGCTGAGGCGCACCTCTGCAGAGGCGGAAAAACTGATTAAAACGGAGATATTGCAGAGCGATTCACTCTCTTGCGTAGTTGGCCTTGGACTTAAAGATGCTCTCTGCCTGCTGGAGAATCAGGGGTACAAGGTGGAATTTACCGGCTACGGGAAGGTGGTGGAGCAGCAGCCGAAGGCAGGCGCAAAGATAACCAAAGGTAGTACCGTACATATAAGATTGTCAGACAATGAGACTGCAGGAACTATTAAGAGGAGTACAGATAAAGGAAAATAATGGCATCAATCGGGAGAAGGAGATAACTACACTCTGCACAGACTCGCGGAAGTGTACTCCGGGGGCGCTCTTTATTGCTGTAGAGGGGGCCGAATCCGACGGGCACAACTACATAGATGCTGCAATAGAGAATGGTGCCACAACAATAGTCTGCCAGAGGGAGGTGGAGAGAAGAGAGGGCATAGATTATCTGCTGGCAGAGGGCGGAAGAGAGATGGTTGCAACAATTGCCTCCAATTTTTACGGCAACCCCTCCAAGGAGCTCAACCTTGTGGGTGTTACGGGCACAAACGGCAAAACCTCCATTGCAACCCTGCTATACAGGCTCTTTACCAAGTTGGGCTACAGTTGCGGCCTCCTCTCCACAATAGCCAACTATGTGGGTGAGAAGAGATACGAGACAATAAACACCACACCGGGTCCTATAGAACTTAACGCCCTTCTGCGCCAGATGGCCAATAGCGGTTGCGAGTATTGCTTTATGGAGGTGAGTTCCCACGCTTTGGACCAGCAGCGCACTGCGGGACTGCACTTCCGCGGCGCCATCTTCACCAACCTTACCCACGACCACCTGGATTACCACAAGAGCTTTGCAAACTACCTGGCCTGCAAAAAGAGTCTCTTCGACAATCTGCCCAAAGAGGCCTTTGCCCTTGTAAATGCAGATGACCGCAACGGCAAGGTGATGGTTCAGAACTGCAAGGCGCAGATCTCCACCTACTCCTGCAGAGGTTACGCAGACTTCTGCGGCAAGGTAATAGAGAAGAGCATAGAGGGAATGCTGCTAAGGATAAACGGCACAGAGGTATGGTGCAGGTTCATTGGTATGCACAATGCCTCAAACCTTACTGCCATATATGGGGCTGCAATACTGCTTGGCGCAGAGAGTCAGGAGGTTATACGCATAATGAGCGAGCTCACCTCCGTTGCAGGCCGTCTGGAGTACTTCATAGGCCCGCGCAATATAATTGCTGTGGTGGACTATGCTCATACTCCCGATGCCCTTGAGAATGTTCTGCGCACGCTCGCCGATTTAAAGCCGGCAGGCGAGCTCATCTGCCTCTTTGGATGCGGAGGAAACAGGGATAAGAGCAAACGCCCGGAGATGGGTGCAATTGCAGGCAAATATGCCGACAGGATTGTTGTAACATCAGATAATCCAAGGTTTGAAGATCCGGCAGAGATTATGAACGACATAAAGGCCGGTATGGAGCGTAGCGTACTCTCCAGGTCTCTCTTCATTGCAGACCGCAGGGAGGCAATAAGAACAGCCATAATAATGGCAAAAGAGAGCTCCATTGTACTGGTGGCTGGCAAGGGGCACGAGGATTACCAGATTATTGCAGGCGTAAAGCACCACCTGGATGACAGGGAGATTATAAAAGAGCTCTTTAATGAGTTGAAGGGATAAGAGATAAATATTGAGTGATAACTAAAAGGAATATTGGGAGATGATATATCATTTGTTTGAATATCTGCAGGAGATAGGATGTGACTTTCCGGGAATAGGTCTTGTAAAATACATTACCTTCAGGGCTATGATGGCCATAATGACTGCACTTGCGGTTGCTCTTTACTTTGGACCTAAGATTATACGCAAGCTTCAGAAGCTGCAGATTGGAGAGGAGATAAGAGATTTGGGTCTGGAGGGACAGATGGCAAAGAAGGGGACACCCACTATGGGAGGCATAATAATTCTGCTCTCCATTCTCATACCCGCCCTGCTCTTTGCAGACCTTACCAATGTATATGTGATTCTGCTTATTGTAACCACACTGTGGCTTGGATTCATAGGATTCAAAGATGACTCCATAAAGGTATTCAAGAAGAATAAGGAGGGGCTTAAGGGCAAATATAAGATAATAGGACAGGTTACTCTTGGCCTGATTGTTGGTCTGGTTCTTTGCCTCAACAGCCACGTAACCATAAGGGAGAAGAGAAGTGCAGAGAAGGGGAACAGCATAAAAGCTGCAACAGAGCTCTCAGGAGAGGTTACGGTTGGCATAGACGAGAGCACCTCAACCCCTTATATGGAGGGAAAGAGCACCATTACCACAATCCCCTTTGTCAAGAACAATCAGTTCGACTACTCCTGGTTCTCCCCATTTACCGGCAAGGCAGGTGAGATTGCGGGTTGGATTATCTATATAATTGTAGCGATATTTGTTGTTACCGCAGTCTCAAACGGCACCAATCTTACAGATGGTCTGGATGGGCTTGCCACAGGAGTCTCCGCAATAGTGGGCACAGCTATAGGAGTGCTGGCATATCTGTCGGGAAACTTCATATATGCATCGTACCTGAATATCATCTATATTCCCTATACGGGAGAGGTGGTTATCTATATGGCGGCCTTTATTGGCGCGCTCATAGGATTTCTCTGGTTCAACACCTTCCCGGCACAGGTCTTTATGGGCGACACGGGCAGCCTGCCGCTTGGAGGCATTATTGCCGTTGCGGCGCTTATTATTAGAAAGGAGCTGCTGCTGCCTATCCTCTGCGGAATCTTCTTTGTAGAGAGTCTCTCCGTAATTATTCAGACCACCTACTTTAAATATACCAAGAGAAAGTACGGAGAGGGAAGGAGAGTATTTAAGATGAGTCCTCTGCACCACCACTTCCAGAAGAGCGGCATCCCGGCTCTGATACAATCGCCGGCAAGGCCTATTCCCGAGGCAAAGATTGTGGTGAGGTTCTGGATTATTGCAATATTGCTCTGTATAATGACTATCATAACTTTAAAAATTAGATAACTGATGCAAAGGATTGTTGTACTTGGAGGTGGAGAGAGCGGCGTAGGTTCCGCTGTACTGGCCAAAGTAAAAGGATTTGATGTCTTCTTGAGCGACAGCGGCAAGATTGGCGCATCCTTTAAAGAGACTCTTGAGAGATACAACATTGAGTACGAAGAGGGCGGCCATACCCAGGCCAAGATTCTCAACGCAGACGAGGTTATAAAGAGCCCGGGAATTCCGGAGAGCGCTCCGCTGATTGTGGCCCTCAGGGAGAGGGGCATCCATATCATCTCCGAGATAGAGTTTGCAGGAAGATATGACACCGCCAAGAAGATCTGTATTACCGGCAGCAACGGCAAGACCACCACTACCTCCCTCATCTACTATATGATGCAGAGAGCAGGAATGAATGTGGGGCTGGGAGGCAACATTGGAAAGAGCTACGCCTATCTTGTGGCAACAGAGCAGCACGATTACTATGTATTGGAACTCAGCAGTTTCCAGTTGGATGGAATGTACGATTTCCGTGCAGATATTGCCATTCTTATGAACATTACGCCAGACCATCTGGATCGCTATGACTATAAGATGGAGAACTATATAAACTCCAAGTTCCGCATTACCCAGAATATGCGGGCAGAGGATTGTTTCATCTTCTGCGGCGACGACCCTGTTACAATGGAGCATATAAATAAGATTGTGCTTAAGGCAAAGATGCTTCCATTTACACAGAAGGGTGAGGTTGCCCAAGGCGCATACGTAAAGGATGGCGCCCTTACCGTAAAATATGGTATAGAGGAGTATATGATCTTCATACGGGAACTTGCGCTTGAGGGCAAACACAACATCTACAACTCTATGGCGGCCGCAATAGCCGGCAAGGCCATAAAGATAGACAATCAGGTAATAAGGGAGAGCCTTATGAGTTTCAAGGGTGTGGAGCACAGAATGGAGAAGATTCTTAAGATTAAGGATGTGCTCTATATAAATGACTCCAAGGCCACCAATGTAGACTCTGTCTGGTATGCCCTGGAGAGTATGACAACTCCTGTAATATGGATTGCAGGGGGCAAGGATAAGGGGAATGACTACTCTCCGCTCTACGATTTTGTAAGGGATAAGGTTAAAGTGCTCATCTGTATGGGACTTCACAACGAGAAGCTTATAGAGTGCTTTAAGGATAAGGTAGATATAATTGTTGAGACAGACTCTGCAGAGGGCGCAGCCAAACTGGCATACAAATATGCCAAACCGGGCGATACCGTCCTGCTCTCCCCTGCCTGCGCAAGTTTCGACCTCTTCAAAAACTACGAAGAGCGCGGCAGACTCTTTAAAGAGGCTGTAAGAAAATTATAAGAGAGAGAGAAAATGGAGAGAAGGGGAATAGAATCGGATGACTTTGTAATAAAGCAGATTAGGGGCGACAAGATAATATGGGTAATATTTTATCTTCTGGCGCTTGCCTCTGCCGTTATGGTCTATTCTGCCAGCGGCTCGCTTGCATTCAAGGCAGGCACAACCAACATTCCATTTCTTATAAAGCAGCTCAAATATCTTGGAATAGGGTTTGTAGCCCTATATATCTGCTATAAGATTCCTGTGGGATACTATAGGCTTGTGGCTGTCCCGGCTCTCCTTGGAAGCATACTTCTCTCTCTTGTGATGCTTGGCTCCGGAGGTTCCATAAACAACGCCGTAAGGTGGATGAGCATTGGCTCCACCACATTCCAGCCCACGGAGATAACAAAACTTGCCATTGTAATGTACCTGGCCAGAATGATAGAGATAGGCAACCTTGAATCATTCAAGAACTACACAATAAGAATATTGATACCGGTTGGCATCACCTGCGTGCTTATGCTTGTGAGCAGCGCCTCAACAGCGCTCTTCATTGCTCTTATAAGCTTCTGTATGCTTGTTGTGGGCGGAGTAAAATGGAGCCACCTGTGGAAGAGCGCGGGCATAGCGGCCATAGGCATTGTCCTAATCTTTATAGTTCACCTCTCTACAGGAGCCTTCTCCCGATTGGATACTGCAACCAACAGAATAGCACGCTTCTTCCAGAGCGAAACAACTGTAGCGGAGATGACAGAGGAGGAGAGACAGGAAGAGGAGGATAAGACCTTCCAGGAGAATATGGCCAAGATAGCCATCTCCTCCGTTGGAATAAAGGGCAAGGGGCCCGGCAAGAGCACTCAGAGGTATGTCCTGCCCCACGCCTATTCTGACTACATCTATACCATAATAATAGAAGAGTATGGTTTCTTTGGAGGAGTTGTTGTGCTTATGCTGTATATGTGGCTCTTCTACAGATGCATAGTCTTGGTAAGGGGATGCACGAAGGTCTTTACGGGACTTGTTGTGGGCGGATATGGCCTTGTAATTACAAGCCAGGCTATGCTGCATATTCTTGTAAATGTAGGCATCCTTCCTGTAACGGGCCACACTCTGCCGCTTATAAGTTCGGGAGGAACATCCATTGTTATGGTATGCTGTATGTTTGGCATAATTCTCTCCATAAGCAGGACAATAGATAGTATTAAGGCTAAAACAAATTGATAGGATATGAATCAGGCACCAAGAATAATTATAAGCGGAGGCGGCACGGGAGGACATATCTTCCCGGCAATCTCCATTGCCAATGCCATAAAGGAGGCCAGGCCAAATGCAGAGATACTCTTTGTGGGCGCAACAGGCAAGATGGAGATGGAGCGTGTGCCTGCTGCAGGTTACAGAATTGAAGGCATTCCGGCAAGGGGGCTCAAGAGGCCGCTCTATTCTCTCTCCAATATTGGAGTAATAGTGGATTACCTCAGATGCAGGCGAAAGGCGGGAGAGATTCTTAAGAAGTTCCGCCCTCATCTGGTTATTGGGGTGGGAGGCTTTGCAAGCGCCGCAATAGTAAGTATGGCCGGCAAGCGCAAGATACCCGTACTGCTGCAGGAGCAGAACTCCTTTGCAGGGCTTGTAAATACCCGCAACGGCTCTGTTGCCAAGCGCATCTGCGTAGCCTACTCCAATATGGAGCGCTTCTTTGCAAAAGAGAAGATTGTGCTCACCGGCAATCCAATAAGAAGCGTCATAACCCCTTGCACCCCGCAGATGAGAGAGGAGGGATTAAAATTTTACAACCTCAACCCGCAAATAAAGACTATCTTTGTAGTAGGTGGCAGTCTTGGCTGCCGCACACTTAACAACTGTGTAAAGAGGGCTATAGAGGAGTCCCGACCGGAGAGGGAGGGCTACCAAATAATATGGCAGTGCGGAAAGATATACAAAGAGGAGACAGACCGCTTTAACAAAGAGCATAAGAGCGAACGGATCCATTGTTCCGATTTTATACAGAGAATGGACCTTGCCTACGCTGCAGCAGATATTGTAATAAGCCGTGCAGGCGCAGGCACCATATCGGAGCTCTGCGTGGCAGGCAAATGTACTATCTTTGTACCGTCGCCAAATGTTGCGGAGGACCATCAGACCCACAATGCAATGGCGCTTGTAAATGAGAATGCCGCGCTTATGGTTAGGGATGCCGATGCGTTGGAGAGGCTCTTCCCTGCTGCAGAGGAGCTGCTTGGGGATGCAAAGAGAAGGGAGTCTCTGGAGCGGAACATAGCAAAGCTTGCAAAGGCAAATGCGGCAGAGGAGATTGCAAAAGAGTGTTTTAACCTGATAGATTAGAGAGGAGAAGAGACTATATGGACAATGTCTATTTTATTGGCATAGGCGGCATAGGAATGAGCGCCATTGCGCGCTACTACAAGCATGCGGGCAAAAATGTATCGGGATACGACAGAACCTGCACCAAACTAACTCAAGCACTTGAGAATGAAGGTATTCAGGTGCACTACCAGGACGATCCCTCGCTTATCCCCATAAATAAGGAGAAGACCTTGGTTATCTATACCCCTGCCGTTCCGGAGACTCTGGGAGAAATGCAGTATGTTAGGGAGAATGGCTATTGGATGGTAAAACGCTCCAAGGCGTTGGGAGAGATTGCAAGAGAGTGCACCACTCTTGCAGTTGCAGGCACTCACGGCAAGACCACAACCAGCACTCTGCTTGGTCACATATATACCAACAGCGGCGCAGGATGCTCCGCCTTTCTTGGAGGCATCTCCAAGAACTACCACACCAATCTGCTTCTGAGCCACAGCAACTACCTTGTAGCAGAGGCAGATGAGTTTGACAGGTCCTTCCTGCAGCTCTATCCCAATGCTGCAATAATAACCTCCACAGATGCAGACCATCTGGATATATATGGCAATGTGGAGACTATGCGTCAGGCTTTTGCAGAGTTTGCATCGCAGATAAAGCCGGATGGGCAGCTTATAATGAAGAAGGGAATCCATCTGGATACGAGCAATGTCAAAGCTAAAATATATACCTACTCCTATACTCAGGATGCAGACTTCTGCCCCTTGAACATAGAGCCTCTGGAGGGGGGATATTTCAAATTTGACATTAAGACCCCACAGGGAGTCATAAAGGAGTGCACATTGGGCGTGCCTGGCTGGATAAATATAGAGAATGCCATTGCAGCCTCTGCAGTTGCGCTTATGAACGGCATCTCAGAACTTCAGCTCAGACGCGCGCTCAAATCCTTCAACGGAGTTGAGAGGAGAATGGATATACACGTAAATAGCCCGAAGGTTACCTACATAGATGACTATGCGCACCATCCTAAGGAGCTGCGCTCTGCCATCACCTCCATAAAGGAGGCCTTTGCAGGAAGAGAGATATGCGGAATATTCCAGCCCCACCTCTATTCCCGAACAAGGGATTTTGCAGAGGATTTTGCCAAGAGCCTGAGTATGCTGGACGAACTCATACTGCTGGATATCTATCCTGCAAGAGAACTCCCTATAGAGGGTGTAACATCGCAGCTCATCTTTGACAAAGTTACCATTGCCCGCAAAAGGATGATGAAGAAGGAGGAGCTGATGGATTATATAAAGAGCAGGGAATTTGACGTGCTTGTTACTTTTGGAGCAGGCGATATAGACAGATTCATAGACCCTATAACGGAGGCGCTTAAGAGATGATTGCAAAGATCTTAAAATGGTTGGGGATTCTTGTTCTCCTCTCAGGCATCTGCTCATATCTCTTCTTTGCAGAGAGAATCTCCTCCAAGGGGAGAAGCAGCGAGAAGTGTGAGCATATAAAGATAAAGATATTAGACAAGGAGGAGCGCGGATTTGTAACCGGGGAGGATGTTGTCTCTATGATAAAATCCTACAGCAGCAACCCCGTTGGAATGAGAAGAGATGAGATAAACATAGATGCCATAGAGGCGCTTCTGGACCGCAGGAGCGCAATAAAGAAGAGTCAAGTGCATCTCTCCGTTAACGGAGACCTTAACATCTCCATAACCCAGCGCAAACCTGTCTTGAGGATTGAGACGGAGAGGGGCGGTTTTTATGTGGATGATACAGAGTACGTCTTTCCTCTTGAGAAGAGTTTCTCCTCTTATGTGCCAATCATTACAGGCAACCTGCCTCTAAACCTTAAAGAGAACCAGAGAGGTTCTCTTTCAAAAGAGTGCTCGCAGTGGATAAAGGGTATGACAGCATTGGGGAACTACCTGCAAAACAACAGTTTCTGGGCCGAGCAGATAGAGCAGATTTATATTGAAGAGAATGGAGAACTTGTTCTCTTCCCAAGAAGCGGGCCCCAACGCATTATCTTTGGAGATTCGGGCAATCTGGAGGAGAAATTTGAAAAGCTCTACGCCTTTTATGCTCAAATTGTTCCCGTTGCCGGATGGAACAAGTACAGCGAGGTAAACCTGAAATTCAGGGGAGAGATAATTTGTAAAAGAATGAAGAAAAAAAAGAGCGATATATGAGAAAGATAGTTGCTGCAATAGATTTGGGAACCTCTAAGATAACCTGTGCCGTTGGAGAGATGACGGTAAACGGAATAAAGATTATCGGATTTCACAGTCTGCCCTCAAAGGGCATTCTAAGGGCCGAGGTAATCAACATCCAACAGGTTGTCAATATTGCCGCTCCGCTTGTGCAGGAGGTGGAGAAGAGCATCGGGCTCAAACTGAAGAGTCTCTTTTTGGGCTTGTCGGGACAGAATATCAGATGCATCATACAGACACATCACCTTATACGCAAGGCACCGGACGATCTCATTACAGAGGATGAAATCTCCGGAATGACCAATCAGATGTATACTATTAACGTAAACAGCGGCGAGAAGATTCTGCACGTTATACCGCAAGCCTTCAACATAGACGATTTTCTTGGAATCACAGAGCCTGCTGGAATGATAGGCAAAGAGATAGGAGGAACCTTTAACGTTATAATAGGCAAGGAGAGCATGGTGGCCAACCTGCAGAATTTTGCCAACAGATGCGGTGGTCTTAAATTGCTTGGCGTATCGCTCAACTCTCTGGCCTCCGCAAGAGCCGTTGCAAACAACGACTATAGAGAGATGGGGGTAGCCATTGTGGATATTGGCGCCGGTTCTACAGATATTACCATCATTGAGCAGAATATGGTAAGGTATACTGCCGTTGTTCCCTTTGGCGGCAATGCCATCACCAACGACATAAAGATGGAGTTTAATATTGCCTCCAGGCAGGCAGAGGACCTGAAGAGGGTTCACGGCTCTGCATATAGTCAATATACTCAAGCCAACAAGGCTGTTGCAATTCCCGGAATGAGCGCAACAGATTTGAAGGAGATCTCCATACGCAATCTGGCAAGGGTGATAGAGGCCAGAGTGCAGGAGATATTTGAGGCGGTAGATTACCATCTTGTTCAATCGGGATACAAAGAGATGCTTAATGCAGGAATCCTAATAACCGGCGGCGGCTCCAAACTTATGCATATCTGCCAATGCGCCAAATTGGTAACAGGGTTGGAGGCATATACCGCCGCACCGCAGAACAGTGTTACAGAGGACTCTGTGGGAGATATAACAAGCCCGGAGAGCTCTACGGTTATTGGCCTTATTCTGAATGGTTTTGATAAGATGGCCTACTCCGGGGAGTCGTTTGACACCACCTCTCCTCTTGCAGACCAGAATCTCTTCAGCCAGGAGGAGGAGCGTGAAAAGGAGGAGATTAAGGAGAAGGAGCTCTCAGAGAAGGAAACTTTAAAGGAAGAGGCAGCATTGCAGGAGAAAAACCAAGAGAGTGCCAAGAAGAACAAAGAGGGTGCAAAGGGGAAGGGAAATATCTTCTCAAGAGCCTGGAAAGCCTTTACATCCGATAATATAATCAATAATGACGCTTAATGATATGAACAATAGTATTGATACTAAACTGGTTCCCGACACCTGGGAGATAACTTGGCCTGTAAGCAAATCTTCCATAAAGGTGATAGGCGTAGGAGGAGGCGGTTGCAACTCTGTAAATGAGATGTGCAGGCAGAATATAAAGGGGGTTGACTTTATCATCTGCAACACCGATACTCAGTCTCTCAGAATGTGCGACGTGCCAACAAAGATTGTACTTGGAACAAAAGCCGCCGGCCTTGGAACAGGTATGGACCCGGAGTTGGGAGCACGCTCTGCAGAGGAGTCAATAGATAAGATAAGGGAGCACCTGAAGGGTGCGGAGATGGTCTTTATAACTGCAGGTATGGGCGGAGGCACAGGTACAGGCGCCGCACCTGTAATTGCCCGCATCTCCAAGGAGATGGAGATTCTTACAGTTGGCGTTGTTACTCTTCCATTCAGAGACGAGAAGGGTTTTCTCAAGCGTGCCATTAAGGGCATAAAGGAGTTGCAAAAGCACGTGGACAGCCTTATCCTTATAGATAATCAAAAGATATACAGACTCTACGGAGAGATGAGGTTTGAGGATGCCCTGCATAAGGTGGATGTGGTATTGAGCACTGCCATAAGGAGCATAACGGAGATTATCAACACTACAGGCCTTATGAATGTAGACTTTGCAGATGTTAAGAGAATTATGCGCAACGGAGGCACCGCAATGCTTGGCATAGGTACTGCAGAGGGAGAAGACAGGTCCTCTCTTGCAGTGGAGGCGGCATTCCACTCCCCTCTCCTTAATGATTGCGACCTTAAAACATCCAAGGGTGTTATTGTTAATATTACCGCCGGTATGGAGAATGGCGGACTCACCACAAATGAGATTACCCAGATTGCGGACTATGTAAACAACTATACCGGAGAGCCGGAAAAGTTTAAGAGAGGTTTGGTTGTAGATGAGAAGATGGGCAATAAGGTTAATGTAACCATCATAGCCACAGGATTCAACCTTAACGACCTGCCGCAGATAGATGAGGACCCGGAGGAGGAGAGCATAGTTCTTACAACTGCAGATAACAATACCCAGCCGGCAACTCCATACATACGTCCCGAGGGGGTTCCTGCTCTTATACTTGACGGGAACACAAACATTGTGGACCTTGAGAAGCAATCTGCCTACAAGAGAAGAATGGCACTTAGAAGAAAAAAAGAGGAAAGTTTGTAATTTTGCAAAAAAAGCGGAATATGAGTTCAACTAAGACAAGAGTACGTTTTGCGCCAAGTCCTACAGGACCACTCCATATGGGAGGCGTAAGAACAGCATTATATAATTACCTCTATGCAAAGCAGAGGGGCGGAGATTTTATCTTAAGAATAGAGGATACAGATTCTCAGCGGTTTGTTCCCGGAGCGGAGCAATACATTATTGAGGCACTGAAGTGGTGCGGCATCTATCCCGACGAGGGTGTGGATGCAGAGGGCAATATAATTCAGGTTGCCTCCCCTGCCCATCCTCACGCGCCATATCGCCAATCGGAGAGAAAGCCGCTCTACAGGGCCTACGCAGAGGAGCTTATAAGCAAAGGTTTTGCATACTATGCCTTTGACACTCCCGAAGAACTTAACGCAAAGCGTCAGGAGGCCGAGCAACGGAAAGAGACCTTTATCTACAACCACTCCACCCGTATGGGATTGCGCAACTCCCTCACCCTTCCGGCAGAGGAGGTGGCAAACCTGGTTGCAACCAGAACCGATTGGACCATACGCTTCAAGACACCGGAAAACAGAGTGGTGAAGATGGACGACCTGATTCGCGGACACATAGAGATAAATACCTCCACAATAGATGACAAGGTTCTTTGGAAGGCTGCAGACGGGCTCCCTACCTACCACCTTGCAAACATTGTGGACGACCACCTTATGGAGATAACAGAGGTTATCCGCGGAGAGGAGTGGCTACCATCTCTGCCGTTGCATTATCTTCTGTACGAGGCCTTTGGATGGCAGGATAGCCAGCCAAGATTTGCCCACCTCTCGCTCCTTCTCAAGCCGGACGGAAAGGGCAAATTAAGCAAACGCGATGGAGACCGCCTTGGCTTCCCTGTCTTCCCGCTCAGGTGGGTGAACAGTGCAGGAGAGGTCTCAAGAGGATATCGGGAAGATGGCTACTATCCGGAGGCATTTGTAAATATGCTCGCGCTCCTTGGCTGGAACCCTGGCACAGAGCAGGAGATATTCTCTCTGCAGGAGCTTGTAGAGGCCTTCTCTCTGGAGAGGGTAATCAAATCGGGAGCACGCTTTAATCCCGACAAGGCCAAGTGGTTTAACCAGCACTATCTGCGCGCAAAAAGCGGGGAGTCTCTTGCAGCAGACTTCATACAATACATAGACAATGCCGGCAAGGAGATTGTCCCGATTAAGAGCAATCAGATTGCAGAGAAGCTCTTTGGCGCACTCTCTCCTGAGGGCGAACGCGCATCTGCGCTCAAGATTTACCTTGCTCACCTATGCGAACTCATTAGAGAGCGCGCACACTTTGTAAGCGACTTCTGGAGCATTACACGCTACTTCTTCATTGCCCCTGAGAGTTATGAGGAGAAGGATGTAAAGAAGTTCTGCACTCCGGATAACAAGGCAGCAATGGAGGAGATAAGAGAACTCATTGCATCCTGCCCATTTTCAGCACTTGGCAGCCTCATTGCAAATGGCAATTGCAGCAAAGAGCAGGTGGAGCAGCAGAGGGAACTTATAGAGAGCACCCTCACAGGCAGGATAACGGAGAGAGGATGGAAGATGGGACAGGTAATGAACACACTCAGACTCTTCTTTGCAGGAGAGGCAAAGGGACTTGGCATTGCAGATATAATCCTCTACATAGGCAAAGAGGAGACTCTCCGTCGTATAGAGGCCGGGATGAGACTCTTTGCCTGATTGCCGGGGTTAATACTATTGCGCCACAAAACGGTAGACAATCTCTCCTATCTGTCTCTCAGGAGCATTGGCAGAGGCTGTAAACCTAGAGCGTCTGGCAGCCTGCAGCGATTCCGAGCGCAAACACTCATCTGCAGCAGAGGCGCTCTCAATTATTTGGGCAGCCACAACATAGCCCTTCCTGTTAACAGTTATTCTTACACTCACATCCCCCGCTCCTACGCATTTGTAGGCGGGGATTGGTATATTTATGGCCTTTCTGCCATCAAGAGTGTAGGAGAGAAGGGATGCTCCGGTATATGCCGGCGCATTCTCCTGCTGTTGCGGTCTGCCGTCAGACTCCCCCTCCGATTCGCTATCCAGAGCCTCCTCGGCAGCCCTTTTGGAGGCATCCAGTCTCTTCTGCAATTCTCTTGCCTCATCAAAGACTTTGTCTCTGCCCTTAGCATTGTCAGGAGATTTTGCAGAACGGTCAACCGCAACATTTCTGTAAGGAGAGGCGCTGCGGTTATCCTTCAGCAACTCCTCCAATTCTTTGGCTGCCGCCTCCTTCGCAGCCTCCAGTTTCTGAAGCTGCTCATACTCCTCCTGACCGGTAAAATCCAGCTCAAAGACCTGATCTACACGAACAACCTCGTTAATCTTGAATATCAGGAAGATAATCAAGATAACGAGGTGTACTATAATTGTGGTCAGAAGACCTATTTTGTTCTCTTTTGAGGACATATTCTTCTTTTGGACTAAAGAGACTCCTCTTTGAGAGCCTTCTCAATAGTTGCCAACAACATATCTATTGCAACCTTGTTATGCCCGCCCTGAGGGAGAATTACATCTGCATACCTCTTGCTTGGTTCTATAAACTGCAGGTGCATAGGCTTTACGGTCTGCTCATATCTGGCAAGCACCTGACCTACATTCTTACCGCGTTCAAGAGTATCACGTGAGACTATTCTTGAGAGTCTGTCATCTGCATCTGTATCTACATATACCATAATGTCCAGCATCTTCCTCAGCCTCTCTGATGTAAAGATAAGAATACCCTCCACAATAATGATGCGGGCAGGGTTCACATGCACTGTCTCTGTTTTGGAGCGTGAACAGGTTATATAGGAATAGACCGGCTGTTCCACCGATTTTCCCTCTTTAAGAGCTGAAAGCTGCTCTATCAGCAGGTCAAAATCTATAGAATCCGGATGGTCAAAATTGTGTTTGAGTTTCTCCTCGGCTGTAAGATGACTGCTGTCTTTATAATAAGAATCCTGCGGGATTACAACAAAGTCCTCCTTTCTGAGCAGACTGATAAGTTTGCTCACCACCGTTGTCTTTCCGGAACCGGATCCGCCGGCTATACCAATAATTAACATATATCTCTAAAACTTCTTAAAATTCTGCAGATTTTGGTGTACGAGGGAATGGAATCACATCCCTGATATTTGCCATTCCGGTTACAAAGAGCAGAAGCCTCTCAAAGCCAAGACCAAATCCGCTGTGCGGAGCAGAACCGAATCTTCTGGTATCCAAATACCACCACAGATTCTTGGTATCCATATTGAGTTCTGCAATTCTTGCCTGAAGTTTCTCCATACTCTCTTCTCTCTGCGAACCTCCTATTATCTCGCCAATCTTAGGGAAGAGCACGTCCATTCCTCTAACGGTCTTGCCATCGCTGTTCTGCTTCATATAGAAGGCCTTGATATCTTTTGGATAATCGGTAAGGATAACCGGTTTCTTAAAGTGTTTCTCCACAAGGTAGCGCTCGTGCTCGCTCTGCAGGTCAACACCCCAGGCAACAGGGAACTCAAATTTCTGACCGCTCTTTAAGAGGATATCTATTCCCTCTGTGTATGTAAGCCTTACAAACTTTGTCTCAATTACACTCTTAAGGCGGGAGATGAGCTCTTTGTCAAACATATCGTTAAGGAACTGCAAATCGCTCATATTATTCTCCAAGGCATATCTTACAAGGTATTTGATAAAGTCCTCCGCAAGGTCCATATTATCCTCTATCTCATAGAAGGCCATCTCCGGCTCAATCATCCAGAACTCCGCAAGGTGACGCGGAGTATTGGAGTTCTCTGCACGGAAAGTAGGACCAAAAGTATAAATCTTGCCCAACGCCATAGCGCCCAACTCTCCCTCCAGCTGACCTGATACGGTAAGTGAGGTCTGACGTCCAAAGAAATCCTGAGAGTAATCTATGTCACCCTCTTTTGTCTTTGGCATATTCTCCAGATTGAGTGTTGTTACCTGAAACATCTCTCCTGCGCCCTCACAATCCGATGCTGTTATGAGCGGAGTATTCAGATAGAAGAAGCCATTCTCGTTAAAATATTTGTGGATTGCAAAAGCCATTGCATGGCGAAGACGCAAAATACAGCCGAATGTATTTGTACGAGGACGAAGATGCGCAATCTCCCTAAGGAACTCCATACTGTGCCCCTTCTTCTGCAGAGGATATGACTCAGGGTCTGCTGTTCCATATACCTCTATCTCCTTAGCCTGTACCTCTACACTCTGGCCCTTTCCCATAGACTCCACAAGATCTCCCTTCACATATATGGCAGAACCGGTAGTGATGGCTTTAAGCAACTCTGCATCAAAGTTTGCTGTCTCTACCACTATCTGAAGGTTTGTAACCGTGGAACCATCATTAAGGGCTATGAAATTTACATTGTTATTTCCTCTCTTGGTTCTTACCCAACCCTTTACCTCTACCTCCTGACCAGGTTTCTCATTCAGGAGTGCAACTATCCTTTTTCTTCCGAATTCTCTCATATCAGAAATTTGTTTATCGTACAAAGTTAAGAATTATTTGAGATACTCCCTTACAAGATTGCTCCAAATAGCATATCCATCCTGACTAATATGCAATCCGTCTCTTGTCCAATCGGGATTAAGTACCTTTTCTCCCTTCTCATTGTCAACTGTAAAATTTGGATAAAGGTCTATGATTGTAATTCCTCTCTCCTTTGCCACCTCTTTCAGAAGCGCATTCACTTCAGGGAAACGCGCACTCTGCCCCTTCAGGTTCTTATAGGGCGAGATGGCCTCATTAATTGGCAGCAGGGTATGCATATAGAGCTCTGTGCCAGGCAGCTCACTCTTTATCTTATCCACAATCTTGGCAATATTCTTCACTATCTCCTCTGCAGGAAGGTGGTGGCTTATATCATTTGCGCCCGTAATGAAGAATATCTTCTTTGGTTTGCCCTTAATCAGCTCTCCCAGCCTGCGGTAGATGCCAATGGCATCATCTCCAATAATGCCTCTGTTTACAATTCTGCCACCTCTCCTTGCCAGTTTTTTTGCAACCTCCGGAAAATAGCTCTCCCATTTGCCGCCCTGGATTAGGCTGTTGCCCAAAAAGACTATATCATTCTTTCCAATCTGCTTCTCTTTGCTAAACTCCAGCATTCTGCCATTGTAATAGTTGCTGCTCTGCACATAGTATGTAACCGCCTCAGAAGGCGCGCTCTCATTCCAGCACCTGTCCAGCGCTGTTATCACATATTTGCAGCCATCTGCAAAACCCTTGTCCTCCTTCGCAGGCTCAAATGTGCTGTTGCTTGTAATTGCCACCAATGCGCTGCCATTGCTTATATCCACAGCCTGGTCTGCATAAAACCTGTAAACTGCAAAGAAGAGAGGCTTCTGCATAGGGTCCTGCATCTCCTCCCGATTTGCGCTCCAGGAGAGCGTGTTGTTCACATATTTCAAATCCACAACAGGCGCCGGTGCAATGGAATCAAGGTCTGTATAGGCAGGTATAAGGGCAGGAGTGCTCTGATACTTGCGGATAAGGCTGTCTGCAAATCCGAAAGGATTGCGCTGGATTACCCAGCCAGGCCACCATATATTGCCATCTACATTAGGCAGGCTGCGTTCCATCTCAAACTTTTTGGCCATCTGCGTAGTAGTGCTGTCTTGTAAATCTGGAACCTTGAATGTGCTGATATTCTGCCCAATATAAAGGTGTCCCTTGTAGTTCTTATCGTTCCACCAATTTATAAGAATATCGTAATCTGCACGAGGGTGGCCAATCTCCCAATAGAGCTGAGGCGCAATGTAGTCTATATAGCCCTTCTCTGCCCAAGCAGGCACATCTGCAAAGAGCTGATCGTAGTTAGAGAGGGCATTTGTCTGGCTGCCATCGGGATAATCTTTTTTGTTTTTATGTATGCCAAATGGACTTATGCCAAAGCGGAGATATGGTTTTATGCTCTTTATGGTATCATTTATAGCCTTAATGAGCATCTCTACATTATGCCTGCGCCAGTCTGCCTTCTGCCAATACTCAAAGCCCTGGCTCTTTGCATACTTAGCAAAGGCCTCATCGTCGTGATACTCCTCAAATTTCTCCGGATATGGGTAGAAGTAGTCGTCAAAATGGAGGGCATCTATATCATACCTTGTGGCAATGTCTGCCATAACCTTTACGGTATGCTCTATGGAAGCAGGCTCTCCCGGATTGAAATAGAGCTGCTTGCCATAACGGCGGAAAATATCGGGATTCTTAAAGAAGAGATGATCTTTGCAAAGCACCTCTTTGTTGGTTGAAGTCACTCTGTAAGGATTGCACCAGGCATGCAACTCCATTCCACGCTTGTGCGCCTCCTCTACCATAAAGGCAAGGGGGTCCCAGAGAGGCTCCGGGGCCACACCTTGCTCTCCTGTTAGGAATCTGCTCCAAGGTTCTATCTCAGACTTGTAGAAGGCATCTGCCTGGGGTCTTACCTGAAAGATTACTGCATTGCAGCCGGCCAGCTTAAGACTATCCAGAGTAACTATAAACATCTCTTTAAGTTCCTCTGTAGTCTTTGTTTTAAAGACTTGATTACCAACAACGTGCAGCCACGCTCCCCTAAACTCTCTCTTTGGGGAATCAACTTTTTCAATTGCCTTTTGCGCATTCAGCCCCCAAGAGAGCATAACTCCTGCAAGCAGCAGAATAAACCTTGAAACCTTCATATATTACAATTAAATATTATAAACAATTAAAACTCAACACCTGCAGCGGCGCATATTCTCTTAGGAATATCTGTATTATCCATTCTCCCGATGAATGCCTCGCTGCCTGCTCCTACTGCAAATACCGGAACGGCTCCACCTGTATGCGAATGTGTAGTCCAACCTATTCTGGACTCTTCTGAAACCTCTTTGACCGGTGTAACCTTCATATAGTCCTCTACATTTGTTCCAAGTGCAGAGGCATTCTTGGACTGCTCCAGAATATTGTGCAAATCAAAGAAATAGCCCTTCTCTCTTCCCAATGCTACACCGCCAGTCTCGTGGTCTGCAGTAACAACTATAAGAGTCTCCTCCGGATGGGCCTTATAGAACTCGTATGCAACAGCAATTGCCTCGTCCATATCAAGTGTCTCGTAGATTGTATTTGCCACATCATTTGAGTGTGCAGCCCAATCTATCTTGCCGCCCTCCATCATCATAAAGAAGCCATTCTCATTATTGAGCACCTCTATGGCTGCAGTAACAACATCCTTAAGAGTAAGGTCGCTGCTATCTCTAAGGAGCGCATAAGGCAATATTTCGTTAACCTTTGCACTGTCGCTCTGGAAGAGGATAACCTTCTCTGCTCCCGATGCTCTCTTGGACTTGAAATCCTCCATACCATATGCAACAGAATAACCTGCGCTATCTATTGCAGAGAAGATGAGAGAATTAAGCTCCTGAGCGCTTCTCACATCGCCTTTCCTAGGCTTTGCGCCCTGGAATCCGCCGCCGCCAAAGAACTCAAAACCAGATTTTGGCAACTGCAGCGCTACGGTAAGGTAGTCGTTTCTGTCAGGCGAAGCGGCATAGAAGGCGCCTGGTGTAGCGTGGTCTATTGTAACTGTTGTTGCAACACCAACCTTATAGCCTGCATTATGCAACTTATAAGAGATACTTGTAAGTTTAACAGAATCCGGGGTCACTCCCAAGAATCCATTCCTGGTCTTTGAACCTGTTGAGAGTGCGGTTCCTGCAGCGGACGAACAGGTAATAGGATTGCTTGCAGAGTATGTTGTAGCCATACCCATTGCAGGGAATTGGGTAAAGAGAAGCGGATCACTGCCAAACTCCTTCCCATTCAACTGAGCTTTATAAGCCTCTGTAAGGGCCACGTGCGAGAAGCCCATTCCATCACCTATAAAATAAAAGATGTACTTTGCTCTCTTAGGCTGCTCCTCTTGAGGGTTGCAGCAGCCATATACAATTGTAAATAAGAGCAATAACGCAAAAAATTTTAAAAGATACCTTTTCATAAATTTTTATAATTAGTTGTTGCAAATGTACCAAAAAGAGAGATGAAAAACCACAAAAAAAAAGGCGGTCTTTGGGGAAACCCCGACCGCCTCTTTCAAATATAATCAACAATCTATCTTTCAGTCTTCTGACGGGCTGTGTAGACAATCTTAAGAGCAGAGCAACGTCTTAACTCCTGTTTGATATCTGTAACAATACCCATACGAACATTCTCGTCAATCTTAAGACAGGTCTGCATAAATGCGCGGTCCTCCTCGCTTCTGCTCTCACGCTCAGCAGCAATGAAGTCACGGATATCTGCAGTATTCTTAAACGAATCGTTCAACTGAATACGAGACTCTGTTCCAAATTTAGCCTGAAACTTAAGTGAAGGTGTACCAACACTTATGTATGAAGCCAAATCCTTTCTCTCCAACTTGGCAACCTGTGTAGCCTCTGGCAATTTTACCATTACCATAGACTCTGTTTCGCGCAACTGTGTTGTTACCATAAAGAAGAACAACAACATGAAGATAATATCAGGGAGGGATGAAGTATTCAACTTAGGCATCCCTGTCTTTCCTTTTCTTGAAAATTTTGCCATCTCTATTACCTCCTAATTATTTAACCTCTTTTGGCTCGGCTTCAGAAATAGTCTGAGGAATAGCATCGCGGACAATCTTCTGTTTATCCTCGTCCAACTGTGCATATTTCTTACCGAAGTTCTTCATTGCAAAGTTGTCACGCACCTCGTCATAAGCGCGGATAATCTCATTCTGAACCTGGATATAAACCTTGTAGCTTGTACCACGGTCATTCTGCAATGAAACAACACCCTGGGAAACAGGATACTCGCCAAATCCTTTAATGTCAGTTACAATCTTCTCAGGCAGAGTCTCGCTATTGGTTGGGTTAGTGATAAACTCAATAACCTTCTCCTTTATCTGAGCAGGATCATCTATAACCTGAGAGCCAGCGAAAATTCTGTCGCTTCTACTGATCTTCACCTGCATAATGTTACGGCGGTTAACCTTAACATCTGTCTGCTGCTGATTCTCATCCGGCATAGGCGGCAACTGACGGCGAATACCTTTATCGGCATTCATTGTAGTTGTAGTCAGCCAGAAAATAAGCAGCAAGAAAGCGATATCAGCCATAGAACTGGCATTGATTTCCTGTACTCCTCTATTTGCCATATTGAATTATTTTCTAAACAAGTTTAAAAGACCTCTAGAAAAGATTGATAAGAATGCAACAACAGCAAGGATGATGCAAAGAATCAATCCGGTATCAACCCACTTAAGTGTGGTTGCTGAAGGCTCTGCCACGCTCTTGCTGAGCTCAACAGGATCGCCTGAAGCAAGTAAATATGATATTACACATACTACAAGGGCAAGTGCCAACTTTACCAGCGCTCCCTTCTTGCTCTTACCTGTACTGTGGAAGAAAGGAAGAACAATAACGAAGAGCAATGCCAGGGCGAAGAGGATATATGCCCAGTTAAGCATCAATGAAATCATTGAATCGCTTGAACTGTTCATATAAAATACCACGCCAAGGACTACTGACAAGCCCATTAGTACGTATAACAGTATTTTATTAAATTTTGCCATGGTTATTTCTTGATATTATATTTTACCAACATGTCTACAAGTGAAATTGAAGCATCTTCCATTGCTACAACGATAGAATCGATCTTAGATACGATGTAGTTGTAGAACAACTGAAGAATGATAGCAACGATCAAACCGGCAACGGTTGTAATCAAAGCCACTTTCATACCACCTGCAACAACGTTTGGAGAAATATCACCGGCAGCCTCAATAGCATCGAAAGCGCCAATCATACCGATAACTGTTCCCAAGAATCCGAGTGAAGGAGCAATTGAGATGAAGAGGGTAATCCAAGAGAGACCGCTCTCCAAAAGGCCCATCTGAACGCCACCATAAGAGACAACTGATTTCTCAACCATCTCAACACCCTGATCCATACGATCCAAACCCTGATAGAAGATACTTGCAACAGGGCCCTTAGTTGTACGGCAAACCTCTTTAGCAGCCTCTACACCACCATTCTTAAGAGCCTCCTCTACACTTGCAAGGAGCTTGTTGGTGTTGGTTGTAGCAAGGTTCAAATAGATAATTCTCTCAATACTGAGTGCCAAACCGAAGATAAGACAGAGAACAACAGTAGCCATGAAGCCAGGACCACCCTCAATGAACTTTGTCTTGATAGCCTGATAAATAGGAGTGTCATTCTGAACTGAAAGTGCAGATGCGTCAGCAGCCACTGCCTCTGTAGCTACCTCCTCTGCCTCTTGTGCAGATGCATAGTGTGCAGAAACAGCAATTAGGCCGATAACTGCCAAAAACATGAAAAATTTTTTCATAATTTTTTGAGTAATTAATTTATTAAACAATGTATTAAATAGTTATAGTTTTTCTCAATTACAAAAGCAACTTGCAAATGATAGTGCTTTCAAATTATCGTGCAAGTTAAATAAAAAAATTTAATTATGCACAATTAAATTGAAATTTCCCCCCTCAGATTCTTGTTAAGCTCCCTCTTGACAACATCGTTATCTGCATATTTACCCATCAGATAAAAGAGTTTTGCCAGGGCCGCCTCTAGGGTTGAGTCATACCCGCTAACCACTCCCATCTTCTTCAGCTCTATGCCTGTGGCATAGGCCTCCATATCCACGCAACCCGCTATACACTGCGTTATGTTCATAATTATCAACCCACTCCGGTCTGCCTCGCTGATAATATCCAAAAACCACTTTTGAGTTGGAGCATTGCCGGAGCCGAAGGTCTCCAGAATCACAGCCCTGAGCCCCTCTGTAGCAAAGAGAGCCCGCACCATATTCTCCCTCATACCGGGAAATATCTTGAGAATTGCAACATCGGTATCCAGTGTTTCGCTTATCCTCAAGGGGTTGCCGTATTGCTTGGGATATCTAATCTCATCAAGATTATATTTTATATGGATTCCCGTATCTGCCAAGGCCGGAGCATTCTCCGAACGGAATGCCCAGAAATTCTCCGCACTGTACTTTATGGTTCTGTTTCCTCTGTACAGATGCGAGTCAAAGAAGACGGTAACCTCCGGAACAATAGGTCTCCCCTGCTCATCTGCCGCCGAGGCAATCTCTACCGCAGAGATAAGATTCTCCTTTCCGTCTGTACGCAACATTCCTATAGGGAGCTGACTTCCAGTAAAGACCACAGGCTTCTCCAGATTCTCAAGCATAAAACTCAGTGCCGATGCCGTAAAGGACATTGTATCAGTCCCGTGCAGCACCACAAAGCCGTCATAATTTGCATACTCCTTTTTGATTAGCCTTGCCAAGTCTATCCAAAACTCCGGCTGGGCATCAGAAGAATCTATCAGCGGAGAGAAGGAGTAGGTATCCACCCTGCATACAAACTTTCTTATCTCCGGCACCTCCGAGAGAATCTGACCAAAATTGAAGGGCTTTAGCGTAAAGTCCACCGGGTCCTGCTTCATTCCGATTGTTCCGCCCGTGTAGATAATAAGAATAGACCTCTCCATATATAATTTTGTAAGCAAATTTAGCAAAAATTGTCATATTCTAAAGAGCAATTCTGCATTTCTGCTTGTAATTTCCGCTATTCTCTCTAGCTCCATCCCCTTCACCTCTGCAACTTTCTGTGCCACAAAGGTTATGTAAGCGCTCTCGTTACGCTTCCCTCGCATAGGCACAGGAGTGAGCCAAGGAGAATCTGTCTCCAATAGAATCCTCTCTGGAGCAATCTCCTCAATCCTCTTGCCCACACCGGAATTCTTGTATGTGACAACACCGCCAATGCCCACATAAAAATCGGAATACCTGCAGAGCCTTGCATAGGTCTCCGGGCTTCCCGACCAGGCGTGAAAGACCCCTCTCAAAGGCACTCCACCATAGGGTGCCGAGAGCTCTGCCCTTACTCTCTCCAGCACATCAAAGAGCTCCTCCGTAGCCTCTCTGGTGTGGACTATCACTGGCAACTCCCTCTCTATAGCAATAAGCAACTGCCTGAAAAAGACCTCCTTCTGCTCCTCCAGATACTCCTTGCTCCAATAACAGTCCAACCCTATCTCCCCTATTGCCACAAAAGGCTCCCCCTCACAACTCTCCACTCCAGCGCCGTTTCTGCGGGCAAGTCTCTCCTGCACAAAGGCCATCTCCTCCCTCCAATCGTCCTTTACAGAGGTAGGATGCAATCCAATAGCCTCAAATGCCATACCCTTATGAGCCACTGCAAATGCAGCCTGCCTTGCATAGGCAGCCCTATCTATTGCCGGCAGAATGCACTTCTGCACTCCTGCCTTCTCCATCCGCCCAAGCACCTCTTCCACATCATTGTCAAAGGCCTCGTCGTAGAGATGAGTGTGCGTATCAATAAATCTCATATCAGATGCTCTACAATCGGGAGCCAAAGATATAAAAAAGTCAGCTAAGTTTGTATCCCGATGGCGTGGAGAGAATCTTTCCTGCAAGTTCCAAGTCCAACAGAACCAGCGAAACCGCAGAATACTCCATACCCATAAGCGGAATAAGGCTCTCTACCGTAACGCAGGCACTCCTGCTGAGAAGGGAGAGCAACCGCTTCCTCTCCTCCGCACTGCTCATAAAGAGCCCCTGCTGCCTTTGGAAGAGCTTCAGGTTGCTCCTCCAGCCCATTACCTCCGGGATAGCGGCAGGATCTGCGCAAATATTGGCTATATGCTTACTTATTAAATAATTGCAGCCAAATGAGTTCGGGTCACCCATTCTGCCCGGCACTGCAAAGACCTCCCTGTTGTAAGAATTTGCCATCTCTACCGTGGTCATTGCTCCACCCTTTACCCTTGACTCAACTATTACCGTAAGATAGGAGATTGCTGCAATTATTCTGTTCCGCTTAATGAAATAGTGCCTTAACGGAGCAAAGCCGCGCGGATATTCCGTTATAAGAGCGCCACTCTCCGCAATGCGCTCCGCATCCTCCCTGTGCACATAGGGGTATATTCTGTCCATACCGTTTGGGAGCACCGCCACCGTAGGAGCGCCGCACTCCAGAGCGGCCCTATGCGCGGCAATATCTATTCCACAGGCAAGCCCGCTTACCACCACAGGCGAATGACCGCCCTCCTGCAACCAGCGTACAACCTTTCCGGCGGCATCTTTGCCGTATGCAGAGGCCAGCCTTGTACCAACAACGGAGAGCGTCTTCCCCGATCTCCATACGGGGGCTCCTCGCATAAAGAGCACCGGCGGAGCATCCTCAACCTCCTTAAGCAGCGGCGGATAGTCATCATCTAAAGCGGAGAGAATCTTCACTCCATGGGAGGCATACCAGCAGGCATCCTCCTCCGCACGCCTTAGTAAAATATCAAATGGCAGAAGGTTCAACTGCCCAAGCATCTGGTCAAATATCTGCCGCAACTCGCCGCTCTTCCCATCACCCTCAGGCAGCCCAAACCTACGCAAAATCTCTATTCCCTCCGCAGGCCTCTCCAGGTAGAGCCTGGAGAGCAGCGAGAGATAAATACTCCTCAAATCTCTCCCCTCATCTATCATATCTCCTCACTTTATAGTGCAAGTATAGAGAAAAAAGGGCCACGGAGTACTCCGCAGCCCTAAAATAAACGTTTAATTGCTCCTTTGGCTCTTTACATCAGATAATCAACATTGCATCTCCGTATGTGCCAAACTTGTAACCCTCCTTAAGAGCCACGTCATAGGCATTCATCACATTCTCAAAGCCGCCAAAAGCAGCTGCAGACATAAGCATTGTAGATGAAGGGAGGTGGAAATTGGTAATGAAGGCATCGGCAATGGAGAAATTGTATGGAGGGAAGATAAATTTGTTTGTCCAACCGCTGTAAGGCTTTATCTCGGCCTGGGTTGTAACAGGAGTCTCAAGAGCCCTCATTACGGTAATACCCACAGCAAAGACCTTTTTGCCATTTCTATGGGTGGCATTTACCATCTCTGCCGTCTCCTCGGAAATATTCATCTGCTCGGAGTCCATCTTGTGCTTGGAGAGATCCTCCACATCTATTGTACGAAAATGGCCAAGACCCATATGCAGGGTAAGGAAGGCCTTCTCTATCCCCTTAATCTCCATTCTCTTAAAGAGTTCCCTGCTGAAATGCAAACCTGCTGCCGGTGTTGCAACCGCACCGTCGTGCTTTGCAAAGATTGTATGGAACCTCTCCAAATCTATAGGCTCCGGAGTCTCTCTAATCCACTTTGGAACAGGAATGCGACCTACACTAAAGAGAGTCTTCCTAAACTCATCGTACGGACCGTCATAGAGAAAACGTAATGTTCTGCCGCGTGATGTGGTATTGTCAATAACCTCTGCCACAAAAGAATCATCCTCTCCAAAATAGAGTTTGTTTCCAATTCTAATCTTTCTTGCAGGGTCCACAAGAACATCCCAAAGGCGCTGCTCGCTGTTGAGCTCCCTAAGAAGGAACACCTCTATATCCGCACCTGTCTTCTCCTTATTGCCGTGCAGGCGTGCCGGAAAGACTTTGGTATCGTTAAGCACAAAGAGGTCGCCCTCATCTGCGTAATCAATAACATCCTTAAAAATCTTGTGCTCTATCTCGCCACTCTCCTTATGCAGAACCATAAGACGGCTCTCATCCCTATATTTGGCAGGGTATTTTGCAATACTCTCCATACTGAGGGGAAAATTGAACTGCGATAACTTCATATCTCTACTCTTTCTCAATATCAAACCACTAATTTTTACCTTTTAGCAGGCGAACTAGTATACATTATACGAGAAAAAAATAAAAAAGTTTCAATTATTTTTCAAAATTTCAATAAACTTTTCAAGAGGAACCGCTTTTTCTATGAGAAAACTGCCTGAACGGGTTCTCCTCAACCCTGTAAGATGTCCGCCAGACTCAAGCACTGCGCCAATATCCCTTGCAAGAGACCTTATATATGTACCCTTGCTGCACTTTATGTTAACCTTAAGGCAGGGATTCTCAAACTCCAGAATATCTATGGCATCAATACGTATTTTGGCAGGCCTCATCTCCACCTCCTCACCTGCGCGGGCCATCTCATAAGCGCGCACACCATTAATGAACTTTGCAGAGAATTTTGGCGGAATCTGATCCTGCTCGCCCAGCAGAGTGGGAATGCGCTCCTCTATAAGAGCCCTGGTAATATGCTCATAAGGGTAGTGGAAATCCACCTCCTTCTCCAAATCAAATGAGGGAGTGGTGGCACCTAGCTTGATATCTGCAATATACTCCTTCTCCTCTGCCTGAAGCTGCTCGGAGGCCTTTGTAGCCTTCCCGATGCAGATAATGAGAATGCCGGTGGCAAGCGGATCCAGCGTACCTGCGTGTCCCACCTTAATTCCCCTCTCTCCAAATGCTCGCTTTGCCACAAACTTTATCTTGCGCACAGCATCTGCAGAGGTCCAACGATAGGGTTTGTCAATAATAACCACCAATCCCTCCGGATAAAGGGCAAGATTGGTGGCAAGAGAATCTATATTATCTCTGTCAAAGAGGGCAAAACTCATCTGCAGGCAATTTTGTCTATTCTCCTCTGATGTCTGCCACCCTCAAACTCCGCATCCAGGTAGGCCTCAACTATCTTTTTAGCCTCCTCAACAGAGATGAAGCGCGCAGGCAGAGAGAGCACATTAGCATTATTGTGCTGCTTAGCAAGCGCCGCAAGCTCCGGGCTCCAGCAGAGGGCTGCCCTTACGCCCTGATGTTTGTTAAGTGTAATGGAGATGCCGTTGCCGCTTCCGCACATTGCTATGCCAAAGGCAACTGCTCCACCCTCCACAGCCTCTGCAAGGGGGTGTGCAACATCGGGATAATCCATACTCTCTTCAGAGAAGGTTCCAAAGTCCTTAATCTCAAAACCGCGGCTCTCCAGCATAGGCTTGAGCGCCTCCTTAAGCGGATAACCTGCGTGGTCTGCCGCCATACCTATAATTGTCTTCATTGTAATATATTTTAGTTGCTCTGCTGCTCCTCCCTGCACTGCAGGACTCTCTGCATCACATTGTCGGAACGCAGAACATAGGTATAGAAGGCCTCGTCATCCAATTTTGTATAACGGCCCACAAGTCCCTCTATCTGGTTAATAATAATCTCCTTGGAAATCTGCCACTCCTCCTGCGGCTCTGTAACCCCATTGGCCCTTGCATATTTCAAAAACTCTGCAGCAAGGTCTATGGAATCATACAGGGCATTCAACTCCTCTATGGTAGTAACGCTGTTGAGCCTCTCCCTGTACCTGTCTGCAATCAGATTGCTGAACTTTACCTGCAGGCTCTTGCGGTTTACAGAGATAAGGAATTTGGTTACGCCAACAGTGTCCAACGGAACAAAGATATCCGGAATAATACCTCCGCCACCATACACCACTTTGCCTCCTGGTGTTGTAAATTTAAGAGAATCATTCCTCTTTATGCTATCTGCGCTTGTCATCTCGCCATGTTGGTAACGCTCAAATATATCATACACATAATCCTTTGAATAAGGCTTCTGAATACACCTTCCCGTTGGAGTGTAGTATCTTGCAACAGTAAGCCTCAAGCCGGAGTTATCCGTAAAATAGATAGGTTCCTGAACAAGTCCCTTTCCAAAACTTCTGCGCCCAAAAATAAGAGCCCTGTCGTTATCCTGCATAGCTCCTGCAAATATCTCCGAAGAGGATGCCGAAGCCTCATTCACAAGTACATACAATTTTGTATCCTGCAAAGAACCGCGTCCGTCTGCCCTGAAGTCCTGCCTTGGCCGGTGCACGCCCTCCAGATAGGTTACAAGCTTGCCCCTCTCCAGAAATTCGTTTGAGAGCAGAAGTGCCTGGTCCAAATAGCCGCCGCTGTTGTCCCTAAGGTCCAGCACCATCTCCTGCATACCCTCTGCCAGAAGTTTTGAGACCGCAGCCAAAAACTCCATATATGTTGTCCTGGAGAATTTGTCCAACTTTATATAGGCCAGCCCCGGCTTGTATATAAAGGCCGCATCTATGCTGTTTACCGGAATCCTATCTCTTGTAATCTCAAAGAGCAGAGGCTCTGCAACCCCCATACGCGCAACTGTAACCTTAACCTTTGAACCGCGCTCTCCCCTGAGCAGTTTCACAAGAGAATCCTGATTGAAATTGACTCCTGCCACAACACTCTCATCCACCTTCACAATCCTGTCTCCGGAGAGAAGTCCCACACGCTCCGAAGGCCCTCCATTAACAACACTTATCACTATTGCAGTATCTGCCGGCATATTAAACTGTATGCCTATGCCGCTGAAATTGCCTACCAGCTCCTCCTCTGCGCTCTGCAACTGCTGCGGAGGAAGATAGACAGAGTGCGGATCCAGACTCTGAAGCAGCCCTGGAAGGAGCCTCTCCACCAGAGAATCGCTATTTACCGTATCCACATAATTGGACTCCACCTGCTCCAGCACAAGCAGCAACTTGTCCCACTTATGCTCACCCACCTGCATACGCACCACAGAATTCCTTCTGCAATTGGCTACAATGATATTCATAAGCACAATCGCCACCACTATCACAGCAAGGGCAGCCCAGTTTGTATTGTGGGCATCCTCCCTCAACCTTTTCCAAAAAAGACTCATAAGCAACTAAACAAATATCTGAATAACCTCTATCCCCGCACGCTCCAGCAGCTCTATTCCATCGGAGAGCCTGTAACTCTCCACATAGACCACTCTCCTTATTCCCGATTGGATAATAAGCTTTGCGCACTCCATACAGGGCGCGGCAGTTACATATAGCGTTGCGCCATTGCTGGAATTGTTTGATTTTGCCACCTTTGTAATTGCATTGGCCTCTGCGTGGAGCACATACGGTTTTGTATGCCCATCCTCATCTTCGCAGACATTTTCAAATCCGGAGGGAGTGCCATTGTAACCGTCGGATATAATCATCTTATCCTTTACAATAAGCGCACCAACCTTGCGTCTGTTGCAATAAGAATTCTCCGCCCACACCTGGGCCATCCTCAAATAACTCCTGTCAAATTTCAACTGCTTGCTATCCATACTCCAACCAATCTCCAATTACTGATTATTGTTAGGCTGATACATATACCTCTTTATGCTTCTCTTTGGAGTCTTCTCAAACTCCTCAGGCATAATCTTCACACCCTTAATCAGAGCATAGGCCGGAAGCTCCGCATTAAGAAGGTCTATCTCCTCCTCTATCTTCTTTACCATTGCATCAGAATCCATACCATCCGCCTGGCAAAGCTCTATATCGGGATAGACAAGGGCAACAAGCTTGCCCCCTTCATCTACCACAAGCGACTCCACCACATAAGGAAGGTTGTTTATCATACTCTCTATCTCCTCCGGATAGATATTCTGCCCAGACGGTCCAAGTATCATATTTTTGCAGCGGCCTTTGATAAAGAGATAACCATCCTCATCCATAATACCCATATCACCTGTCTTCATCCAGCCATCCTCTGTAAAGGCGGAGTCCGTTGCCTCCGGATTCTTGTAATACCCAAGCATCACATTATCACCCTTAACCTGAATCTCTCCCGGTATGGAGGCCGGATTTTCGGAATCAATCCTTATCTGCATTCTTGGTGCCGCCTTGCCACAGGAGAAGAGTTTATTCTTGTCCCAAGGCGCATAGGCAATAATAGGAGCGCACTCCGTCATTCCGTATCCCACGGTATAAGGGAACTTTATTCTGCGGAAAAACTCATCCGCCTCCTTGTTAAATGCCGCTCCTCCAATGATAACCTCCTTAAAGAGACCTCCAAAGGTCTTCACAAGCTCATCCCTTATCTTCTGACAGACAATCTGGTCCAGCACAGGCAACCTCAGCATAAGCTTAATCTGAGTCTTATTGAGCAGCGGGAGCAGCTTCTGCTTATAAATCTTCTCAATAATCAGAGGCACCGCCACCACAACATTAGGCTTTACCGTAGCAAAGGCCTCCATTATTATCCTTGGACTTGGGATTCTTGTAAGAAAATAGATATGCACTCCCCTAGTAATCTCAAAGAGAAACTCAAACATCATTCCATACATATGGGCTGTAGGGAGCATAGAGACCACCTTAGAGGTATTGTCAACCTCCGGATAGACCTCCCTTGCAAAGAAGACATTTGAAATAAGCGCTCTGAAGGGAATCATCACTCCCTTAGAGAATCCGGATGTACCCGATGTATAATTAATCAGAGCCAGCTGATCCGGAGACTCCTCTTTATAATAGGAGACGTGCTCAGGGCCAAAGCTCTTGGGATACTTCTTGCCAAAGTACTCATTCAAGTGCTCCATTGCCTCCTCTATCTTTTTGTTGCTGCAATATTGGAGCGAGAAATCGGTAATACGAATAACGGCATCCAGGTTAGGCATCTCCTCCTGCGAGAGATTATCCCACATAAGGTCTCCCACAAAGAGCACCCTGCTCTCCGAATGATTTACAAGATAGTGAACATTGCCTGGTTTGAACTCGTGCAAGAGCGGCACTGCAACCGCTCCGTAAGAGATGCAGGCAAGGAAGACCACTCCCCAGTTTGCCTGATTCTTTGCGCATATTGCAACCTTGTCACCTCTCTCAAGGCCACACTGGCTAAAGATAATATGCAGTTTCTCTATACGCCTTGCCACGTCCCTATAATAGAGCGTAACGCCCTTAAAATCTGATAGTGCCGGGCAATCCCAGTTCTTTTTTATACTCTCTTCTATAATTGCATTCAAAGAGAGACCACTTGTTATAGACAACTCTTCCATCCCTTTCAAAAAAATATATCAATTGAATTGCTGGAGCTGACAGAGATGAGAATAGACCCCACCCTTTGCAATCAACTCCTCGTGGTTGCCGCGCTCCACAATCCTACCAGCCTGCAATACATTTATCTCATCTGCATGCTGTATTGTAGAGAGCCTGTGAGCAATCACAAGCGACGTTCTGTTCTTCATAAGTTTTGTAAGCGCATCCTGCACAAGGCGTTCGCTCTCTGTATCAAGAGCAGAGGTAGCCTCATCCAGAATAAGCACAGGCGGATTCTTAAGCACCGCGCGGGCAATGGCAATCCTCTGCCTCTGCCCTCCTGAGAGCTTGCCGCCCCTGTCTCCAATATTTGTAGCATACCCCTCCGGCATCTGCAGAATGAACTCGTGCGCATTTGCAATCTTAGCCGCAGCCACAACCTCATCCTCCGTAACATTCTCCATACCAAAGGCAATATTATTGTAAACCGTATCGTTAAAGAGGATAGCCTCCTGGGTAACAATGCCCATAAGAGAGATAAGACTGGAGAGGCTGCAATCCCTTATATCATTGCCATCCACAAGAATAGCTCCACTGCTAATATCATAAAAGCGAGGAATAAGGTCTGCCATAGTGGATTTTCCTCCTCCCGATGGGCCCACCACCGCCACCATCTTGCCCTTTGGAATAGTAAGATTTATATGGCTCAGGACCTCCCTGTCGGGATTATAAGAGAAGCAGACATCTTTAAACTCAATAGACTCATTAAAACCTTTAAGCTCCTTTGGATGCTCCGCCTCTTTAATGGGGTTCTCCGCATCCAGAATATCAAAGAGCCTGTTGCCGGAGACCAGTCCTCTCTGAATGCTGGCATAGGCGCTTGCAATTGCCTTTGCAGGCTCCAGTACCCTCCAGTAAAAGCCTATATAGACCACAAATGCAGGCATATCCAGCCCAAGGTTGCCGTGAATCTGCAGCCATCCTCCGTAAAAGAGCACTGCCGCAGCAACGGAGATGCCAAGGAATTCCGAGAGCGGAGAGGCAAGCTCCTGACGCGAGAACATACTCCTGCTGCTCTCCTTATGCGCATAGTTTGTTTTCTCAAAATTCTCATTTACAAACTTTTGCGCATTAAATGCCTTAATTATCCTTATTCCCGATATGGCCTCCTCAAAGTGGCTCACTATTCTTCCCATAAGAGACTGTGTCTCCACCGCGCCCCTCTTGAGTTTTCTGCTTATGTTGCCAATTATCACAGCAGAGAAGGGGAGAGTGAGAAGGGTGACAAGGGTAAGTCTTGGAGACATATAGAAGAGTCCGGAGAGGAAGCCTATAATAAGCAGAGGCTCCCTGAAGAGCACATGAAAGCTGTTTGCCACTCCATTCTGCACCTCAGTTACATCAGAAGAGATGGAGGAGAGGATGTCTCCCTTCTTTTTTGTGTGGAAATAGCCCACGTTAAGCGAACTTATCTTGTTGAAGAGGTCTCTTCTTATATTCTGCATTATATAGGTTCTCATATTAACCAGAATGCGCTGAGACCAATATCTTGTAAGGTTTGAAATAAGAGATGCCAGAATTATTATTATGCAGACAAAGAGCAGCGCATAGAGCGTTCCGCTATAGTTCTTCACCTGCACCAAATAGTACTGGAATAGATCCTGAAAATAACCGGCACTCATAGCAAACTGCGGCATAACGGCCTCGGATTCTATTGTATCCGACTGGAAGAGCACCGTAAGCAACGGATCTATAAGGGCATAATTCACAACCCCGAATATAACGGAGAAGATTGAGAGCACCAGGTACCCCGGCCAGAATCTTCTGTAGGGTTTGGCATATGCCAGCAATCTCAAAAACGATTTCATAATCTGTTAAACTGTTCTAATTATCTCTTTTCACCCTTCAGAGTGAACTCATATTTACCCTTGTAAGTCTCCAACAGCACAACATACTCTCCACCCCGCTTCTCTATCTGCGGAAGCGCGCCTATAAACTCCTCAAGCTCTATATCTTTCCAGCCCGGCAGCGCGTTGCCTTTAATATCCATCACTGTAAGAGTATTGTCCTCATTAATGAATGCCACAAGGTAGTCCTTGCCTCCATTTATCGGGTAGAGACCTGGACCGTAAGCAACCTCCTTTGGAAGTGTTACCGGATAACCCTTCACATACCTGCCCAGCCTATCTATGGCATAGAGCATATTCTTGTGCGCAAGCATCATCTGCAGTTTGCCGTTATGGTAAAGGTCTGCCTGCTCCACGCATCCTGCTAACTTGCCCGGGAATTTTATTGTCCAAGCGGCCTTTCCAAGAGAGGTGGTGTAACGGAGAGAGTTATCGGGAAGCTGCTCAAGAGTGCAATTGCCGCCATTGGCAAAATCTTTCAGCACAAATGGCCCCTCGTGCTGCGGAAGCTTTGCAAACTCTCCGCTCTTGCCTGCAGGCAATTCTATCTTGCGCTCCATTGCAAGCTCTGGAAGATTGGCGCAATAGAGCTCTGTAGAGGCAACTCCAATGCTCTGCTCCGCCCCTGCAGAGGCAGCAAATATCATAAAATTGTTCCTCTCAAAGAGCCTTCCCACAGACTCATTCTCAAGGAATGGCAGATAGTTCTTTGCAAGGGTATCTCTGTATGAGCGCAGATTAAGGTAGAGCCTTGCGGAGGCCCTCTCCTTAAAGAGCTCCTTTGCCTCTGTCTGGTTAAGGTACTCCTCCAACGAAAGGTATTTGAATGTAGGCTTTACTAGAGCGCTCACAAACTCCCGCCGTCCAATTATTCTCCAACCATCCCTCTCCACATAGTACTCCTCCGGCGTATTGGAGAAGATATTGCCAAAGAGATGCTTTGCAAAGCCCTGGTATTCGTACTTCTTGGATGAGGTATCCCTCTCTTTGGAGAAGAGAGAGGAGATGAGCCCCTTCTCATCCGCTCCGCATCTGAGCGCCGTAATCCACTCATATCCGCCCTTGTACTCACAGAGCGCAATTACCGCCTCCTGCAACTTTAAGGTATCGGCCCACCTGAGGGTTGATATGCCACACTCCTTTGCAAGTTCTCTCTCCTGGGACTCAAATGCAGTAAGACGCCTGTTTGCCTCCAGATACCTCTTGTATATCTCCAGATAATTTCCAATCTCTCCAACCGTATAAGAGATTGCCGCCACAGTATTGGCCGGAAGCGCCTCTCTCATACCGCTCTCCCCTCCCGGCAATCTGGAATAGAGATAATCCAGACAATCGGCATCCTGATAGTTTACAAAGCGCTCATTAATCTTTATTGCATTTGCAGATGGGGCAAGAGTGGCAACCGTCCAAGTTGCATATTTCTGCGTATAGTCTGCATATTTCAGAGATTTGGAGGCAACAATGGAGGAGAAGATCTTGCCTGTCTGGCTATTGCGCAAAACAATGCTATTCTCTCCTGCAGGTATCCCAAGCACCTCCTTAAACTCCCGATTGTCCAGAATGGAACTGCCATTTGCAAGATGCCTTACAGAACTCTCCAGCACAAATGCGGAGTTACTGAGCAGCAGCCTCCCCTTGTAAAGGGAATAGCATAGTCCGCTGGGGAGAGCATATATTGTGGCACCGTTGTAATATCGGGAAGAGATATTCTCCTGTGGAGTAAGGCGCGCCACCTCCTCTGCCACATCTGCAGCAGATGCCTCCATTATCTGCAGAAAGGAGATTTTGCGCTTGGAGGAATAGTGGAGAGAGAAGAGCATAGTCCTCTCCGCAAAGAGAGGAGATGCCACAAGCCGCTTCTGCAGCTGCAGCAGAGCATTGGAATCATCTGCAAAGAGCCCGCCAATGAGCGTTGTATCCACAAGAGCCCCCAGCGCCGCCTTGGGCCCGGAAATGTTGCACACCAAGATAGCATCGCTTGGAACTGCCTCATATAGAGCATAGTTTACCTCTCTCTCTCTTCCCGATTCCTCTCCGGAAGGCAGCACGTTATACAACTTTAAAAAGAGGTATGCGGCAACCCCCAAAAGCAGGAGAGCACTTAGCGAGCCATATATAAGTATTCTTCTGTTTCTCATAACCTAATTTGCAAAGATAGAAATAATACTGCATAAAAAAAAGGTCTGCAGCAATATTAGCTACAGACCATTTTATTTATAATCAACACTTTAGCCCTTTTAAGCGCTATTTCTCATCTTTCTTTGCGGCTTTGTTTACCTTAAGAAGTTCCACTTTGAAGACAAGTGTTGAATAAGGAGCAATCTTGTCACCGGCCTGTCTTGCGCCGTAACCTAGCTGATAAGGGATGTAGAGCTCTATCTCTCCGCCCTCTCCAATCTTCTGAATACCATCTGTCCAGCCTTTGATAACCTGGTTGAGAGGGAATTTTACAGGCTCACCTCCTTCGTATGAGGAGTCAAATACTGTTCCATCCAAAAGTCTGCCCTCATAGTTAACCTCAACGGTATCCTCAGGTGACGGAACCAGCTCCATATTACCCTCCTTTATAACCTTCCACTGCAGTTTTGTGATTGTATCCTGCTGAACGCCCTCATTCTTGGCATTCTCAGCAAGCCACAACTCCTGCTCTGCAGATCTCTTAACCTCAAGAGCCTCCTGAGCCTTCATCATGAAGGTCTGTATGATGGTAGGAGCCTCCTCCTGTCCAATCTTAAGTTCACTGCCATTAATGTAATCTTGCATGGCTTTGTTTACAACGGTAAGATTGATATCCTGCAGATTAGAACTCTTTAACATAGCTCCAAACGATACGCCTACGGCATAACTTACAGAATCTATCTCTCCCTGTGTCATTCCCTGATAAGACTCTCCGCCTCTCTTACCGCAAGAGGCCATTACAAATGCGCCCAATGCGCATACAAACAAAAATTTGATTGCTTTCATAATTTTATTAATTAACGATTTATCTCTATTTGCAAAAACTGTTCTAAACTATGCCTTCCCGTAAAATATCGTGAATATGTATAAGTCCCACATACTTTCCCTCCTCCATTACCACCACAGAGGTTATCTTGTAGTGTTCCATTATCTCAAAGGCCTTTACGGCAAGCTCTCCGCTCTCTATCTTCTTTGGATTGACAGACATAATATCCTTTGCCCTGAGCGCGGTAATGGGCGTTCCCCTCTCTACCATTCTCCTTACATCTCCATCTGTAATTATGCCGCATATCTGGCCATCGTCATCCAGCACAACAGTTGCCCCAAGACGGTTCTGAGATATATTTATAATGGTATTCTGTATGGACTCCTCCTTATTCACACAAGGCTTGAGGGAGCGCTCAATCAGATCTCTTACCCTTAGGTAGAGCCTCTTGCCAAGCGAACCTCCCGGATGGTATTTTGCAAAATCCTGCTGTGAGAAGCCCCTCATCTTAAGCAGGGATACAGCCATTGCATCGCCCATCACCAATTGTGTGGTTGTACTGGAGGTGGGAGCAAGATTGTTGGGGCAAGCCTCTGCATCTACTGTTGTTCTTATCACATAGTCCGCCTGCTCGCCCAGATATGAATCCCTGTTAGAGACCATTCCTATAAGTTTGTTGCCCATTCTCTTTATAAGAGGCACCAGAACTTTTATCTCTGGCGTATTGCCGCTCTTGGAGATACACAAAACCACATCATTCTCCTGAATGATGCCCAAATCTCCGTGAATTGCATCCGCCGCATGCATAAAAATGGCAGGTGTGCCTGTGGAGTTCATAGTTGCCACTATCTTATTGCCTATAATGGCGCTCTTGCCAATGCCTGTAATTATGAGTCTTCCCTTGGAGTTGAAGATAAGGTCCAGCACCTCCATAAAGGTATCATCTATGAAGGGTTCCAACTTTCTTACAGCCTCAGCCTCCTTTTGGACCACACTTTTTGCCAAATTTTTTATATTTTCTTGCGCTTCATTCATTTTAAAATAGAAAATAAAAAACTATTTTTGTACATCGGGAGACAAAGGTAATATTTATTATGGAAATTTCATCTGAGATTTTGCACGCAAAACTAAAAGATTTTTTTGGCTTCAACTCTTTCAAGGGAGACCAGGAGAAGATTATAAAACATCTTATCGGAGGGAACAATGCCTTTGTACTTATGCCCACAGGAGGTGGCAAATCCCTATGCTACCAGCTACCTGCGCTGCTTATGCCTGGCACTGCAATAGTAATATCTCCGCTTATTGCGCTTATGAAAAACCAGGTGGATGCAATACGGGGCTTTGTGGACAACAAAGAGGGAGTGGCGCATTTCCTAAACTCTTCGCTCACCAAAACACAGACAAACGAGGTTAAGGAGGACCTTCTTGCCGGAGTTACCAAATTGCTCTATGTTGCTCCCGAATCGCTTACCAAAGAGGAGAATATAAACCTTTTGCGCCAGATAAAAATCTCCTTCTATGCTGTAGATGAGGCGCACTGCATCTCCGAGTGGGGGCACGATTTCCGTCCCGAATACAGAAATATTCAACCTATAATAAATAAAATTGGCAGGGCTCCAATAATTGCCCTTACAGCCACCGCCACACCTAAGGTACAGTCCGATATCCAGAAGAACCTGGGCATGATGGACGCAAAGGTCTTCAAATCCTCCTTCAACAGGGAGAATCTCTACTATGAGATAAGGCCAAAGAAGAATACGGAGAAGGAGATTATCAAATATATAAAGAAAAAGGAGGGCAAATCCGGCATTATCTACTGCCTAAGCAGAAAGAAGGTAGAGGAGCTTGCGGAGCTGCTTAATGTAAATGGCATAAAGGCCCTTCCTTACCACGCCGGACTGGATGCCGCCACAAGAGCTGCCAATCAGGACAAATTCCTGCTGGAGGAGATAGATGTAATTGTGGCAACCATTGCCTTTGGAATGGGAATAGACAAACCCGACGTGCGTTTTGTAATACACTACAATTTTCCAAAGAGCCTGGAGGGATACTACCAGGAGACAGGCCGTGCCGGCAGAGATGGCGCAGAGGGAGAGTGCATAGCCTTCTACAGCTACAAAGACATTCAGAAACTGGAGAAGTTTATGCAGAACAAACCCCTTACAGAGCAGGAGATTGGGAAGCAGCTTCTCTACGACACCGTAACCTACGCAGAATCCAATATCTGCAGAAGAAGACTTCTGCTCAACTACTTTGGAGAGAAATATCTTCCCGACAACTGCGGCAATTGCGACAACTGCCTCTACCCTAAAAAGATGTTTGAGGGCAAGGAATTCATTGCCACCGTCATAGAACTTATAGATTCTATGAAGGAGCACTTCAAAGCCGACCATCTTGCCAACCTGCTTGGCGGAGTAAACAACTCGCTGATAAAATCCTACAACCATCACAAGTCGGAGTTCTTTGGCATAATTCCAAATAAGAATGACAAGTTCTGGCTGGCTGTAATCCGTCAGGCAATTGTAGCGGGACTCCTCAACAAAGAGGTGGAGAACTACGGCCTTATCTCCGTAAGCGAAGCGGGAAGGGAATTCTACAAGAATCCATACTCCATTCAGATTACAGAAGATAGGGAATTTACAGATACCGAAGATGACGACGACACTCTCTCCATTGTTGGCAGCAGGCACGCAACCGGCGGAGGCGGAGGAGATGATGTACTGCTGAAGATGCTTAAGGATATAAGGCTCTCCCTCTCCAAGAGGCTGAAACTGCCGCCTTTTGTAATCTTCACAGACCCCTCTCTGGAGGATATGTCCATAATGTATCCCACCACACTGGACGAGCTCAAAAATTGCCAGGGCGTTGGCGAGGGCAAGGCACGCAAATTTGGAAAGGAGTTCATCACACTCATAAGCAAATATGTGAGTGAGAACGAGATTGAGAGACCTACGGATTTTGTAGTAAAGACAGTGCCTACCAAGTCTGCCAACAAGGTCTCCATTATCCACAGCATAGACCGCAGGACAGCGCTTGAGGATATTGCGCGCGAGAAGGATATGAGTATGGACCAGCTGCTTACAGAGATTGAGACAATTGTCTCCGCAGGCACAAGAATAAATCTGGACTACTACATCCGCCAGCACGTGGATGACGACAAGATTGCCGACATTTATGACTACTTTAAGGAGGAGGCGGCCACCGATTCCGTAATTGAAGCAATGAAGGCGCTGGGTCCGGACTATGAAGAGGAGGAGGTCCGCCTTATCCGTATAAAGTTTATGTCCGAGCTTGGCAACTGATGCTACTCGCTAAGAATTGATATCTCCTTGGAATCCGTATCTTTTTCGCAATAGTGGCAATGGAGTTTGAATCCGGAGCCGCTTATGTTGTGCACACTGAACCTTGTCCTTATAGGCTGGTGATTGGTTATGCATTTTGGGTTTACGCACTTTACTATTCCGGAGACCTCTGAAGGAATCTCTATAACCTTCTTCTCAACAACCTCAAAATCCTTTATCACATTTATCTTGGCCTGCGGCGCCACCAACGCTATCTTGTTAATCTCATCGGGAGCAAAATAGCGGCCTGCCACCTTAATTATTGCCTTTTTGCCAAGCAGCTTGCTCTCCAGATTGGTTCCAAAGGTCATTTGGCTGCCACACTCTCTAAGCTTGAGTATATCTATTACCCTAAAGAGTTGGTCTGCAGGAATATGGTCCAATACGGTACCCTCTTTTATTGCATTTACCTTAAGTTCTGACTTATTCTCTATATTCTTCATAGTTGATATTCTTTCACCTCCGCTCTTTTACCTGTAACCAAGCAGATATGCTATGATTGCCATTCTTACATACATTCCATTCTCCGCCTGCTTGAAGTAGTATGCATACGGAGTCTCATCCACATCCTGCGCTATCTCTGTTATTCTTGGCAGAGGATGCAGAATCTTCATATTGGGACGCGCATTGGTGAGCATATCCGCTGTAAGCCTGTAGACATTCTTCACCTTTTCGTACTCCATAGGGTCGCTGAAGCGCTCCTGCTGAACTCTTGTCATATAGAGTATATCCACATCCTCCAGCGAGCCGCTCAAATCCTCTCTCTCCCTGTATGGAATGCCCTTTGCCTTAAGGAAATCCTTATACTCCTGCGGCATCTTAAGAGCATCCGGTGCAGTAAAGGTGAAATTTGGGGAGAAGTGTGAGAGAGCCTGCAGCAGCGAGTGTACCGTACGGCCATACTTAAGGTCTCCAACCATATTTATAGAGATATTATCTATCCGCCCTTGAGTCTGCTTTATGGTGTAGAGATCCAGCAGTGTCTGCGAAGGGTGCTGGTTTGCACCATCTCCTGCATTTATTACAGGTACGGAGGCAACCTCCGAAGCATACCTGCTGCTTCCCTCCAACGGGTGACGCATTACTATAAGATCTACATAGTTGGAGACCATCTTTATGGTATCCTTCAATGTTTCTCCTTTGCTCACGCTGGTATTGTCTGCATCCGAGAAGCCTATAACCCTGGCTCCAAGGCGGTTTGCCGCTGTGGCAAAACTGAGCCTTGTTCTGGTTGAGGGCTCAAAAAAGAGAGTTGCAACAACTTTTCCACGCAGGAAATCCTGAGATTTATTCTTCTCAAACTCCTGTGCCACATCCAGAATATGCAGCATCTCCTCTTTTGAGAAATCGTGAATAGAAATAAGACTTTTTGGCATATAGTTGATATTTAGTACTTTTCCTCTTTAACCTCAAGCGCTCGCACCTCCTCCTCCCACTGCAGTTCTATAGGCAGCAGGGTATCTGCAAATCTCTTTGCAAAGCGCTCCACCTCTGCAAGCCTGATATCTGCGCATATAGTGCAACGGTCTCCGTATGTGCTCCCATATGGCACTGCTCTATACTCTTTCAGCACCTTCATTACCGTATTTGTATCGGGATACTCATAGGAGATTGTACATCTTCTCTTCAACTGCTTCTCCACCCTCTTTGCCGCAGCAAGTACGCTCTCCGTAGAGCTCTTATAGGCCTTTATGAGCCCGGGTACTCCCAGTTTTGTACCGCCAAACCAGCGCACTACCACCACAAGTATATCGCTAAGGCCATTGGAGAGAATCTCTCCATAAATTGGCCTGCCTGCTGTAGAGGAGGGCTCTCCGTCGTCGCTTGCGCGCCAGGGCTCACCCTTTATGCCAAGCCTGTATGCATAGCAGTGGTGTGTGGCGTCAAAATATTTTTTTCTAAGTTCCGCTATTATGCTTCTTACCTCATCCTCAGAGACTACCGGATAGGCCAATGAAAGAAATTTGCTTCCGCTATCTTTATAGCTGCCGACAGCGGGTTGGGAAATACTTATGTATGAATCATTTAAAGTTTTTCCTATTGTCTCCATTCCGAACTGTAAAGTTAAGAATTAATTTCATTAGAATAGAAAAGAAATTTGTATCTTTGAAAAGATTTTGAAAAGGATAGAATATGATATACAGATTCAAGGCAACCATCCCGGGCAGCAAACTCTTTATGAGGGAGTATGAGATTCCCGGAGATTATTCTCTCTTTAAGTTACATACCTGGCTAACATCTCAATTTGAGTTCAATCCAGACCAAATAGTAGCCTTTCGCGGAATTAATGCCACAGGCAAATCAAAGAGCCTTTACGGTCTCTTTGATATGGGAGACGGCTCTATGGATGCCGTAACAATAGAGCAATGCATAAAGAAGGGGGAGATCTTCATACAATATATATATAACATCCAGCGCGGAAGCGTGATAGTCTTCTCTCTTATAGAGGAGGATGTTCCGCTTATGCCAAGGTGCACCTATCCAAGGCTTGTTGCAGAGAAGGGCAAGGATCCGGACCAGTTTGAGAAGTATGTGGACGATGAGCAGATACCGGAGCCCCACGCCAAAAAGCGCAAAAATTTCCAGGATATGGATGATGACGACCTGGATGATGAGCCGGATGACGATTTTGATGATGACGAGAGAGATGATGAGGAGAGAGATGATGATGAGGAGAATGACTCCTACGAAGAGGACGAACTGCCGGAGGGTGAGGAGGTTATCTGATGCAGGGTGAGCTCATATTTGTGCTGGGCCCCACTGCTGTTGGCAAGACAGCCTATGCAATAGAACTTGCCCGGGAGCTTGGCTCCCCAATAATCAATTGCGATTCAAGACAGATTTTTAAAGAGATGCGCATCGGCACCGCAGTTCCCTCCAAGGAGGAACTGGAGCTGGTGCGTCACTACTTCATACAGACCCACACCATAGAGAAGCCCTACACCGCGGGCGAGTATGAACTGGAGGCGCTTGAACTTATAGAGGAGCTCTTCCGCCGGCACAGTCACCTTGTGGTATGCGGAGGCTCCTGCCTCTATGCAGATGCTCTCTGCAATGGACTTGATGCTTTTCCCGATGCCGACCCTCAACTGCGGGCCACTCTTAACAGCCGCCTGCAGAGCGAAGGGCTGGAGGCCCTAAGAAGAGAACTTTCGCTCCTGGACCCCGACTCATTCCGAACAATAGACCTCTCCAACCCACGCAGAGTTGTACGCGCCCTGGAGGTTACAATACAGACCGGCAAGCGATACTCGCAGTGGAAGAGCAGCCCAAAGAAGAGCCGGCCCTTCTCCATAAGAAAGATTGGTCTTGCCAGGGAGAGGGAGATTCTCTATGACAGAATTAACAGCAGGGTTGAGAAGATGGTTGCCGACGGGCTTGCAGAGGAGGCCCGGGGACTTATGGAAAAGAGAAATCTCCCCGCACTCAACACCGTTGGGTACAAGGAGATGTTTCAATATCTGGATGGCACAATCTCTCTTGAACGCGCCAAGGAGCTGATAAGCCGCAATACCAGGCACTATGCCAAAAAGCAACTCTCCTATTGGGCGCGCGACAAAGAGATTGAGTGGATAAAACTCTAATCCCCTGTTTGAGACTGTAATGCTCTACATAATGAAGACGCCCCTCTTCATACACTCCTCAAGTGTTGAATCTGCCCAAACAGAGGCCTGAACCTCTCCAATGTGGCACTTCTTAAGCAGAAGCATACAGAGCCTGGACTGTCCTATTCCGCCTCCCATTGTCTGAGGGAGCTGGCCGGAGAGCAGCATCTTATGAAACATAAGCTCCTCACGATCTGTGGCGCCAGCCGCCTCCAACTGGCTCTTGAGAGTTGCAGGATCTACCCTTATTCCCATAGAGGAGATTTCAAAGGCACAATCCAAAACCTCGTTGTAGATTATAATATCTCCATTCAGGCTCCAGTCGTCATAATCCGGCGAACGCATATCGTGAATCTTGCCATCTCCCAGCGGAGCGCCTATTCCCTGAATGAATACTGCGCCATACTGGCGCGCTATCTTGTTCTCACGCTCCTTTGGAGTATTCTCCGGATACATACAGCGCAAATCCTCGCTGGAGATAAAGAAGATCTCCTCCGGCAACGAGATGGCAATCTCCGGGAAGCGCTCAGAGACCAGGAACTCTGTATTTTTCAGGGCAGAGTAGATTCCTCTTACACATTTATATAATGTCTCCTGAGTTCTCTCCTCCGGCTTGATAACCTTCTCCCAGTCCCACTGGTCCACATATATGGAGTGGAGGTTATCCAAACCCTCGTCTGCGCGGATTGCATTCATATCTGTATAAATTCCAAGCCCCGGTGCAATATTGTGGCGCCAGAGCGCAAACCTCTTCCACTTTGCAAGGCTCTGCACAATCTCCAGCTTGCCATGCTCAATTGCTTTTCCTTCCCAACTTACAGGTGATTCTGTACCGCTCAAATTATCATTCAACCCCTTCCCGCTCTTAACAAATAGAGGTGCAGTGATTCGTCTTAGTTTCAATTCGGAAGCTAAGGCTGATTGGAATGTCTCTTTAATGAATTTGATGGCCTGCTCTGTCTGCCATACATCAAGGACTGAATGATAGCCCTGCGGAATGAATAACTGTTCCATAATGCTTAAAAATAAAAAGGCCCTTTTCAAAGGGCCTTATAAATTAATTGGTAAATATTAAATTACCTCAATAAAGACCCTGCGCAACAACTTGATTATTGCGATTGGTATCATTATTGATATTATTGAGGTAAAGGTTTGTCATCTCTCTTTCTCTTGGTTGACGCAAAGGTATAACTTTTTTCTTAAGTTATAAACTGTAAGCAAAAAAAATTTATACTTTTGCCAAAAATAGAGCAAGGGAATCGCTTGTTATAAAAAAATGATTATCTTTGGCTTTGTAAACAGAATTACCAATATTTAAAACAAATATTAATAAAATTATGAAAAAAGCTTATAATTTCAACGCAGGTCCCTGCGTGTTACCTAAAGAGGTTATAGAGTCCACAATAGAAGCTATCCGCAATTTTGACAATACAGGCATCGGCCTTTTGGAAATCTCTCACCGCACACCGGGTTGGGAGAGGATTATGGCAGAGACAGAGCAGCTCTGGAGAGACCTTCTGGATATTCCTCAGGAGTATGCGGTAATCTTCCTTGGCGGCGGCGCATCTACACAGTTTTTTGAGGTGCCTGCAAATTTCCTCAACAAAAAGGCAGCATATCTGCAGACCGGAGTATGGGCAAAGAAGGCTATAAAAGAGGCCAAGTTCTATGGAGAGGTTGAGGTTGTTGCCTCATCGGAGGATAAGACCTATTCATACATTCCAAAGAACTACACCATCCCTACAGATGCGGACTATTTCCATATTACAACCAACAACACCATCTATGGTACAGAGATAAGAGAGGATATAGATTCTCCTGTTACTCTTATTGCAGATATGTCTTCAGACATTATGAGCCGCAAGGTGGATGTAAGAAAGTATGGTATGATTTATGGCGGCGCCCAGAAGAATGTAGGTCCTGCCGGCGTAACTTTTGTCATTGTCCGCAAGGATCTTCTGGGCAAGGTTAACCGCCCTCTCCAGACAATGGTAGACTACCGCACACATATTGGCGCAGAGCCTAAGAACAACTCTATGTTCAATACCCCTCCTGTAAGCGCTATCTTTGTAATGCACGAGACACTTAAATGGCTCAAGAACCTTGGCGGTGTAGAGGTAATGAACAAAATCAACACACAGAAATCCAAATTGCTTTACGACGAAATTGACCGCAACTCCCTCTTTGTAGGTACAGCCGCTAAAGAGGACCGTTCAATAATGAACCACTGTTGGGTTATGGCTCCGGGCAAAGAGCATCTCCAGGATGAGTTTATGGCATTTGCAAAGGAGCGCGGAATGGTGGGCATAAAGGGTCACCGCTCTGTAGGAGGCTTCAGAGCATCTCTCTATAATGCCTGCCCTGTAGAGGCTGTAGAGGCTCTTGTTGCTTGTATGCAGGATTTTGAGAAGTTGCACAAATAAATCTTTGGAGATATGAAAGTATTGGTTGCTACAGAAAAACCTTTCTCTAAGGTTGCCGTTGATGGAATTCAGAAGATAGTTGAGGGCGCAGGATACACCTTTGCCAAACTGGAGAAATATAGTTCACCTGCAGAGTTGCTTGCAGCTGTTGCAGATGCAGATGCGCTCATTGTACGCTCAGACAAAGTTACAAAAGAGGTGGTAGAGGCTGCAAAGAACCTTAAGATTGTTGTAAGGGCAGGTGCCGGCTACGACAACCTGGACCTTGCTGCCTGCTCGGAGCGCGGCATTGTTGCTATGAACACACCTGGCCAGAACTCAAATGCAGTTGCAGAGCTTGCGCTCTGTATGATGGTTTATATAAGCAGGAATCAGTTCACCCCTGGCACCGGTTCGGAGCTTAAGGGCAAGACTCTTGGCATTCAGGCATATGGCAACGTAGGCCGCCTTGTTGCTGCTTTGGCCAAGGGCTTCGGGATGAAGATTATGGCATTTGACCCGTTTGTGCCTGCAGAGAAGATGGAGGCAGAGGGTGTAAAGGTTGCTAAGGACCTTAATGAGCTCTACTCCAAATCCAACTATATCTCGCTCCATATCCCTGCCACAGAGCAGACAAAGGGCTCTATTGGCGCAGCGCTCCTGAAAGAGATGCCAAAGGGCGGATGCCTTGTGAACACAGCCCGCAAAGAGGTTATAAATGAGGCAGAGCTTATGCAGGTGCTCGGAGAGAGAGAGGACCTCAAATATATTACCGATGTTGCTCCTGCAAACTACGCAGAGCTTAAGGAGAAGTATGGCAACAGAGTCTTTGCAACACCTAAGAAGATGGGTGCGGAGACAGCAGAGGCAAACATTAATGCAGGCCTTGCCGCTGCAAACCAGATTGTGGACTTCTTCACTACCGGAAACAAGAGATTTCAAGTTAACAAATAGAAACAACCCCCAACCACACAGAGCACTATGGTAAAGGTAAAACCATTTGCAGCAATCCGCCCTCCTAAAGAGATAGTAAAGGAGGTTGCATCACGCCCCTACGATGTTCTTAACTCCAAGGAGGCAAAAGCGGAGGCAGGAGAGAAATCACTTCTGCATATAATTAAACCTGAGATAGACTTTGACCCTATAGCAGATGAGCACTCACAGCCTGTATATGACAAGGCTGTAGAGAACTTCAAACTTTGGCAGCAGAGAGGCTGGCTTGTACAGGATGCCAAGGAGTGCTACTATGTATATGCACAGACAATGGAGGGCCGCACACAGTACGGACTTGTTGTCTGCGCCAACGTAGAGGACTACCTTACCGGCAAGATTAAAAAGCACGAGCTTACCAGAAAGGACAAGGAGGAGGACAGAATGAAGCACGTGCGCATTCAGAGCGCCAATCTGGAGCCTGTCTTCTTTGCTTATCCCGATAATGCAGGCCTTAATGCAATAGTGGAGAAGACCATAAAAGCCAAACCTGCAGAGTACGACTTTGTGGCAGAGGACGGCTTCGGCCACCACTTCTGGGTTATTGACAATGATGAGGATATTGCAGAGATTACACGCATCTTCTCTACAATTCCTGCCTTCTATGTGGCAGACGGACATCACAGAACAGCCGCTGCTGCCCTTGTTGGCCAGGAGCGCGCCAAGGCAAACCCTAACCACAACGGCACAGAGGAGTACAACTTCTTTATGGCTGTTGTCTTCCCTGAAAGCCACCTTAAGATTATTGACTACAACAGAGTAGTGAAGGATCTTAATGGCCTTACACCGGAGCAGTTCCTGGAGAAGCTCTCTGCAGACTTCAAGGTAGAGGAGAAGGGAACGGAGATTTACAAGCCTTGCGGGATCCACAATTTCTCTATGTATATGGGAGGAAAATGGTACTCGCTTACAGCCAAAGAGGGCACCTACAACGATAGCGACCCTATCGGTGTCTTGGATGTAACTGTCCTCTCCAACCTTGTCTTCGACAAACTGTTGGATATAAAAGACCTTAGAACCTCCAAGAGAATAGACTTTGTTGGAGGAATACGCGGTCTCGGAGAACTCAAGCGCAGGGTTGACTCAGGTGAGATGGTTGCAGCATTTGCCCTCTATCCTGTCTCTATGAAACAGCTCATAGACATTGCAGATACCGGCAACATTATGCCACCAAAGACCACTTGGTTTGAGCCAAAGCTCAGAAGCGGAATAACTATCCACAAATTCTGATGCACAACAGCCCGCCCGGCGCGGCACCCTGCTCAATGCAGCACCCTGCCCAATGCAGCACCCTGCCCAATGCAGCACCCTGTCCGGCGCGGCCAACACACGCAAAGAGGGGCAACCGGAGTCTCAAGACTCTTTGGTTGCCCCTCTTGAAGTAGTTGCCTGCTTAAAACAAATAGTTTACCTTAAGTTTAAAATTGAGCCCCGGCATAGGGTAGCATCTTACCACCTCATATTGGGTGTTTGTAATATTATTCAGCTCCAGAGTTGTGCGGAGCAGATTGCCGGCTATGCCAAACTCCTTGCTCAGCGCAATATCGTGGGTGGTCCAGGAATCCAGCATATTGGATTGGATATTGGCAGAGGAGTCAAACTTCTCTCCCGTATAGATAAAACTATAGTGCAGTTGCCACTCTTTATAGTTGAGCGTAACTACCGCCGTGCCGCTATGAAGAGGTATATATGCAATAAGCCCCTTATACCACTCGCTCTGCGGGTCTGTATAGTCCCTGGCATCCTGATATGTATAGGAGAGCCTTAGCGAGCAATCCACATTGCCCCATCGGGAGACAAGGTTTCCCGAGGCCTCCAGGCCTTTAATCTTTACCTTGCCTATGTTCATCATAGACCACCTGAACTGGCTGCTGGTAGGCATTGCCACAATCTTGTCTGTAACCGTGTTGTAGTAGGCATCTGCCTGCAGGGAGAATGACTTGAACCACCCCTCTCCTCTTGTAATGCTCCAGAAAATTCCCACATCATACTGCGTTGTTCTTTCGGGAGCAAGATACTTATTGCCAATCTCTGTGTAGTAGAGGTCGTTGAAGGTAGGCATTCTGTGCGCTCTCTTGTAGAATGCTCTGAAATTGAGATTATGCTCAATAAATGGTCTCCAACTAAGCACCACGGAGGGAGAGATATTGTTTTTGTCCCCCGCATTGGTTCCTCTCCCCTCTGTTTTGTCTTTTACATAAGAATAAAGAAGCGAGCCCTGCAGGCTCAGTCCCCCAACCTTAAGTGAGGCAGCAAGCGCGGTAAGCAGAGTAAATCTTTGAGGATAGACAAAATCCTTAACATCTGCAAAGAGCTTGTTCCACTGGAGATCGTTTGCAAGAGAGATATTCAGAGCGGGCGATATATTAAAGAGATGTGCCAGGGATGTATATAACTCGTGCTGCCTGTACTTGTTATTAACATACATAGCGGTAACATCTACGTTAGGGTCTGCAAGATAGTGCAGATAGTCATAGGCATACTTGCCGTTAATCTGAAAACTGTACCTCTTTCCAACAGACCTTCTAAGATAACCCTGCACAAAGAAGCTGTCGTCCCACTGCCTGTCCGCGTGCTTGAACTTACCGGGCTCCTCTCTCACAACAGCGCCTGGATAACCCCTCTCCGAATCATAAAAATAGACTTTGGCGCGCCAATCGCCCTCCTTCACCTTCCCAAAGAGTCCCACCTCTGCGCGAAAGGTCCTTACATCTCCATTCTGCCTATAAGCAGTAGTGTCATAACCAAACCGGTTGGTATATGTAAACTTATATCTTCCCGATGTATAGAGAAACTCCGTGTTTACCGATAGCGATACATTATTCCCCAACTTATGCTCCCACAGGAACGACGGATTAACCATACCCATAGATCCACCCTTCATGCCAACATTGAAGTTATGCTTCTTATCCCCCACAAACCTTGGCTCTCTTGAGGTAAAATAGACCGCGCTGGATGAAGCAAAATCCTTGGCAGTCTGAAAGATTGCACTCTTTTGTCCATTATAGAGAGAGACCGTCTCCATATTCTCCAAAGAGAATCGGCCAAGATCCACCACACCATTCTGCGCATTACCAATCTCCAGACCATCGTAAAAGATACCCACGTGATGACTCCCCATACTGCGCACATTAACAGTCTTTAATCCACCCGCTCCGCCATAATCCTTAATCTGCGCGCCCGAAAAATAACGTATGGCATCCGCTACAGAGAAGAGACTCATCTTCTGCAACACCTCGCCCGTCATCCTCTGCACCGGCAAGACCTCCCTGTTAGCCCTCTGCGCCACAACCGTAATCTGCGACAGCTCCGTCCGCTCCAACGTATCTTGCTCCACCTGATTGGCAAAGGGCTCAACCTGCCAGGCAACAGGCTCAACCTGGTTGGTAACGGGCTCCAACTGATTGGCAACCGGCTCAATCTGATTGGCAACGTGCTCCACCTGCAGGGGATACATAAAAGAAAATTGAGAGAAAAAGCCCGCAACGAGGCACCCAAAATATGCTAACATAAAACAATCATCAAATAACCCCGGCACCCAATGTACCGGGGGCTTCTCAGCAGCTACACACATAAACTTTGGAATTCACTCTCTGCGTACACCTAATGGCTACCAAGAAGACCCATCACTGTCCGTCACCCGCAGACTGTAAATCCCATAACAAAAACAAACACACCGGCAGGTCTTCTGACTTGTCTCTTTAAGGAGCCTTCCCAGCAATAGCCAGTGGCATAGAATTCCTTAAATTCAGTAATGAGACTCACAGCAGCGGGTACTGTCCGGGACTTACACCCGGTTCCCTTTTAATCCCTTCATCCAATCCGGACTACGAGAGCCAATGCAGTTGCAAATTTAATAAAAAAATGCGACAATTCATACCACTCATCACACAAAAAAAGACAACTTCACACCACCACCTTCACCCCCCTCAGCACAGCGCACAAAAACCCCAATTTTGTGCTCGGGAAGCCCGAAAACAAGGGTTTCAGACCCAAAAAACGCACAAAAATGCCGATTTTGTGCTCGAAATGCCCGAAAACAAGGGTTCCGAAGGGCAAAAGCGCACAAAAACCCCGATTTTGTGCTCAAAAAGCCCGAAAACAAGGGTCCCGAAGGCCAAAAAAGCACAAAAACCCCGATTTTGTGCTCGAAATGCCCGAAAATGGTAAGCGTCTCCGCGATTACGTATCGGCGATAAAAAGAAAGCAGGGTGAGTTGCCCTGCTATTCTTTCGTCCATCTGTCTGGGAGGAG
>SAMEA3663028__coassemble_68_pt1 | contig 55749 bp, 52 predicted proteins | sample SAMEA3663028__metabat2_low_PE_034 | metagenome-assembled genome bin SAMEA3663028 (sample SAMEA3663028) | pig gut metagenome | biome: pig gut; feature: pig-associated habitat; material: faeces | place: France | collected 2012
GCTAGCAATCTGGCGCACCTGGGCCGGATTTGCTAACTCGCAGCTGCGGTGTGCGGCATTTCGTAGCACCTATTAACATATATGCGCCCATCCCCATTGCTGCCACGTAGTGCTGCTGCTCAGACAGACGCAAATCTTTCGGCCCATCTGCACCGATTGCTTACGCCACCTCCGTATCTCCGCCCGATGAGGCTGTTGCCTGGCCAGGGCGCAGGTGTCGGGTGCTAGATGAGGTTCTTGCCTGGCTGGGGCGCAGGTATCCGATGGCAAATGATGCTGCTGGTTGTCCGTGGCACAGTTCCTGCAAATCACCGCGCGCACGAATCCCTGTTCTAGGCACTTCTGGGGCACATTGGCCCGCGCGGTGGCCTCGATTTGTGCTCACCGAGCGCCTTATTAAAAGTTAATTATCTGGTTATGAGGCATTTGAGTTTTTGAAACGTGCGCGATGATTTGCAGGAAGGCAACGGTTGCACTTCCCGATGCCAATCCCCCTCCTCCCGAGCACAAAATCGGGGTTTTTGTGTCTGAATGGGCGATTTTTCCTTGATTTTGGGTCGTTTCGAGCACAAAAACGGCATTTTTGTGTCAGAATGGGCGATTTGTCCTGGATTTTAGGTCGTTTCGAGCACAAAATCTGGTTTTTTGTGCGCTTTTGGTTGCCTTGGCCACGGGTTACAAATAGTGAGGTCTAGTATTTTGCCGCAGATACTTTGCTGCACGGCAAAAAGAAAAATCGCTGACAGTTTGGTTGTAACTATCAGCGATTCTTTGCGTGGTGTCACCAGGAATCGAACCGGGGACACAAGGATTTTCAGTCCTTTGCTCTACCAACTGAGCTATGACACCATTGCTTTTGGGATTGCAAAGATAGATATTTTTTTTATCATTCCAACTATCTGTGAAAATATTTTTTATTGTTGTATCTTTACAAAACTATTTTTGATTCTTTTTGAGGGGGAGTGAGTATGGTGTCAGGCAATCTTTTTGTTAGTGTTATTCTGCCGGTTAAATTTAAGGAGGAGGTCTTGTATTTGCTTCCCGATTCTTTTTTGCACTATAATTCCCCCACCGCTGCAACTGAGAACGCTGCTGGAGGGTGCAAGGTGGCGCCCGGTACAAGAGTAAGTGTGCATTTCGGGAAGAGGGAGATGATTGGTGTTGTGAGGGGATTCAGATATGCCGATAGGGGTGAGGTGCCTTTAGAGAGGCTTGGTAAGCCATTGGAATATAAGGAGATAGATGGGGTTGTGGAGCTTCCTGCAATTAAGAGGGAGCAATTGGAGTTTTGGCAGGTTTTGGCAGATTATTACCTCTGTACTGTGGGTGAGGTTTATAAGGCGGCGTATCCTGCTCTTGCGGTTAGGCAGGAGAGCGTTAAGAGCCGCAAGTCGCCAGTGCTCTTTTTGGAGCGTATCTCTTTTTCCCCTGAGGGGATCTCGCAGCACGCAGACGGGCACCCTGAACAGCAGTGCGCAGACGAACAATCAGAACAGTTGCACGGTGACGGGCATCCAGCACCGCTGGGTACAGCACCGCTGGGTACAGAACCGCAGCTATTGCCTAGGCTGAGCCAGCGGCAGCAGGGGGCATTTGATGAGATTAGGGCTCATTTCAGGTCTGGAAAGAGGCCGGTGCTGCTGCATGGCGCAACGGGATCGGGAAAAACGGAGATATATGTAAAATTGGCGCAGGAGGTGCTGGCAAAGGGGAAGAATGTGCTCTTTATGGTGCCGGAGATTGCTCTGAGCAAAGAGTTGGAGAGCAGGCTTAAGGGCTATTTTGGCGAGAGGCTGCTGCTTTTCCATTCAAAAGTCACTGCAGCGCAGAAGCATTTTGTGCATAGTGTTGTGCTGCAGGCGGGAGGCAATTCACCTGTGGTGGTGCTGGGTACACGCTCCTCTCTCTTTCTGCCATTTGCGCAGTTGGGGCTTGTTATTGTGGATGAGGAGCACGACCCAAGCTATAAGCAGTCCGACCCCGCGCCAAGATATAATGCCAGAGATGCCGCTGTGCTTTTGGCCTCCATCTATGGTGCGCATCTTATAATGGGCTCTGCAACACCCTCATTTGAGTCGCTCTACAATGTCTCCATAAAAAAATATGCAAGGGTGATGCTGCCCTTCCGTTATTTTGGAGCTCCTGCTCCCGATGTGGAGATTATAGATACAATAAAAGCTCGCAGAGTGGGCGAAATGAAGGGCTCCTTCTCCCAAAAGCTCATTAATGCTCTTAAAGAGAATATGGAGCAGGGAGGTCAGGCTCTTGTCTTCCGGAACAGGCGCTCCTACTCGCCTATGGTTCAGTGCGACAATTGCGGCCAGATTCCAAAGTGCCCTCATTGCAATGTCTCGCTAAGCTACCACAGGTATAACAATACACTGCGCTGCCATTACTGCGACTATACCTCCCTCTTCTCTTCCCGATGCCCGCAATGCTCTAGCGGTGAGCTGGTTGCCCGTGGCGCCGGCACAGAGAGGGTAGAGGAGGAGCTAAGAGAACTGCTGCCTCTTGCCCGCATAGAGCGTTTCGACGCCGATGTTGCAGAGAGCAAGAGGGAAGAGGAGCGTATCATTGGCAGCTTTGCAAAGGGCGAGATAGATATTCTTGTTGGAACGCAGATGCTAAGCAAGGGATTTGACTTTGAGAAGCTCTCTCTTGTAGCCCTGCTGCAGGCAGATACCGTTCTGGGTATGGAGGATTTCCGTGCAGATGAGCGCGCGCTGCAGCTCTTTACGCAGCTTATAGGGCGCTCAGGCAGAAGGGGCATAAGGGGCAAGATGTTGATTCAGAGCGCACAAAAGGATCACCCTATATTCAAAATATTTAAACTGGACACTCTTTTTCCCGATTCCTCCGCCCTGCTTGATGAGCGCAGAGAGTTCCGTTTTGCGCCCTATGTGCGGATGGTAAAGATTACGCTCAGGCACCGTACGATAGAGGAGTTGGAGAGACTCACCGCTGCAGTTGCGGCAATACAGGTGCCCTGCCTGGAGATAACAGGTCCCTTTGTGCCGGGACTTGAGAGACTGCGTGGGGAGTGGCAGCGTGCCTTTTATGTAAAATTTGCAAGAGACTCCCGATTATCCCACAACAAGAGGGTGCTTATGGAGAGGCTGGAGGCTCTTAATGCGCCCAATTCCATAGTGGTGGATGTGGATCCTTACTAGATTATTGCAGTTTTGCGTATTATTGTGTTTTTACGTATTTTTGCATTTACCTAAATAATTAATATATGAAAAGATTTGTAAAAGAGGTTATTGTGCTCTCTCTTGCTCTGCTGGTATTGGCGGAGTCGGCCGTGGCGCAGAGGAGAGATACAACAACATTCAAGATGGAGAAATGGCAGACTATTCCAAGATATCCTGCCCACTACACCTTTAAGAAAGATTTTACTTGGCTTGGTTTTCCGCTTATAGCGGCAGGCTTTATTGTAAAGGGTCAGAAGAAAGATTTCAGAGATATCAGAAACGAGATGGAGCCCCTCTACAAGAATGAGGTGGACAACTACACGCAGTTTATTCCTATGGCTGCAACTTGGGGTATGAATGTATTCGGCTACAAGGGCAGGAGCAAATTTGGCAGAATGATTGTAAGCCAGGCTATATCATCGGGAGTAATGGCGGGCATAGTTAATGCAATGAAATACTCCATTAAGGAGATGAGGCCGGATGGTTCCACACAGAACTCCTTCCCATCGGGACATACGGCTACAGCCTTTATGGCGGCAACCTTCCTGCACAAAGAGTATGGACTAACCAGAAGCCCTTGGTTCAGCGTGGCTGGTTATTCGCTTGCCACTACAACGGGAGTGATGAGGGTGCTTAACAACAGGCACTGGATAAGCGATGTACTTGTTGGCGCCGGCATTGGCGTGCTCTCAGCAGATTTGGGCTATGCAATAGGAAACTGGATATACGGAGACAAGGGTCTCTATATGGGCGAGAGGGCAGATATGAAGTGCGATCTTATCCACAACCCGTCATTCCTCTCTGTAAATATGGGTGTGAGCGCAACAACCAGCACATCAATAGATATTCCTGATGCGGCAGCCCAGTTTGGAGAAGACCTTAGGATGAGATTCGGCACAGGAACCTCGCTTGCAGTTGAGGGAGCATATTTCTTTAACTCATATATAGGAGTTGGCGGAAGGCTTAAGGTTACAACAACCCCTATAAGAATCTACTCTGCAGAGTGGGAGTATGACGAAGAGGGTAATTTGACAGGAAATGTAGGCCAGTTGATAAGGACGGATTACATACAGTCCAACAATGTGGGTGTCTTCAGCGCAGACCTTGGTCTCTTTTTATCGTATCCCTTCACCAGAAGATTTGCAGTGGGGTATAAGCTTCTTGCCGGCAATACATTTGCCTCCAATCAGGATTTTGATATAGTTTGGGAACCGGATCCCGCCGACCCTGATGACCCGGGCGAGTGTCCATTCATTCACTTTGAGAGCAACGGCTACTTCAGATTCACCTCCGGACTCTCCTTAACCTATGCTTTGAGTGACAATCTTGCGGTCCGGCTATATGTAGATACAGAGCGTCATAATGCAAAGTATGATATGCAGTATCTGGACTTTGTTGAGACAATAGTCAAGAATGAGGCAGTTTGGTCTGAGCCTCAAAGGGTGGAGAACAAATACTGGATGTTTACAGCAGGAATGGGACTCTCCCTCTCCTTCTGATTCCTGCAAATGCAGATAAGGACAAATTAACCTAAAAACAGATAATTACTATGGGAATACTTAAAGAATTTAAAGAATTTGCCGTTAAGGGAAATGTGGTTGATATGGCAGTGGGCGTTATCATTGGCGGTGCATTCGGAAAGATTGTAACCTCTTTGGTAAATGATGTGCTGATGCCGCCTATTGGAGTGCTTCTTGGCGACAAAGCCTTCCAAGACCTTAAGTGGGATATATCATCTGTAAAGGAGGGTGTCTCTGCCCTTACAGACAAGGCTGCAAATTTAGCAGGACTTGGCGGTGAGGAAGTGGCTTCGGCGGCTAAAGAGGCAGAGCCTGTATATCTCTGCTACGGAGCATTCATTCAGCAGTGCATAGATTTTCTTATCATTGCATTCTGCGTCTTTATTATGGTAAAGATTCTTAACAAAGTTATAATGAAGAGGGAGAAACAGGCTGCGCAGACACCGCCTGCACCTCCGGCTCCATCTAAGGAGGAGGTTCTTCTTACAGAGATAAGAGACCTTCTGAAAGAGCAGAAAAAATAGGGGTCAAAAATTGATAATCTTTTGAGGGCGACGGTATTATTCGTTGCCCTCAAATGCTTTTACTATCTTGGTTACCAGCGGATGACGTACAATATCCTCTTTGGTAAAGTTTACATAACTTATGCCTGGAATGCCCTTGAGTATCTCCATTGCTCTCTTTAGGCCTGAGTCCCCTTTGTTGGGGAGGTCAATCTGGGTAATGTCTCCGGTGACTATGAATTTGGCGTGGTTGCCCATTCTGGTAAGGAACATCTTTAGCTGTACCAGGTTTGTGTTCTGCGCCTCGTCCAGAATTACAAAGGCGCTCTCCAGGGTGCGGCCTCTCATATAGGCAAGAGGCGCTATCTGAATTGTGCCATCCTCCATATAGCTCTTTAGCCTTTGGGCGGGAACCATATCCTGCAGGGCATCGTAGAGAGGCTGGAGATAGGGGTCCAGTTTATCTTTAAGGTCTCCGGGGAGAAATCCCAGCCGCTCGCCGGCCTCTACAGCAGGGCGGGTGAGGATAAGCCTCTTTACCTCTCGGTTCTTCAGCGCTCTTACGGCAAGGGCAATAGCTGTGTAGGTCTTTCCGGTGCCGGCCGGCCCGGTGGCAAAGATAAGGTCGTGGCTCTGGTAATCATCTACCAGCCGCTTCTGGTTCTTTGTGCGGGCGCGGATAATCTTTCCCTCGTTCCCGTAAACTATAATGTCGTTAAGGGCTTGGGACTGAGCCTCGCTCTCGGATGATTCACCTTTGCTCTCTGCACCCTTTTCAACTCCGAATGAGTTGAAGCTCAAAGTCTCAAAGATGGAGTCCACATCGTCCATAGAGAGGCTGCGTTTCTTCATTCTCTTTGCTATAAGCATCTCCAGCACTCTGAGGAAGGCCTCTATCTGCTCCTCCTCTCCCTTCATTATGAGCTTCTCGCCGCGCGGCACAACCTTAAGGTTGGGAAAGTGGCTGCAGATGCTCTTTATAAATCTGTCGTTTACTCCATAGACCTCTACTGGGTCCATCTCCTTTAATGTATATATTCTCTCTTTCATTTGTCAATTGTCTCCTCCTCACATCGGGATACTCTTATAAGATTCTCTCTTTTGAATTGTTCGTATGTGGTGCTGGCGCGCTCGTACTCTTTTGGAATTGCTACGCGCTCCGGGTGGGCTAGCACTCTGCTTATCGGGAGTACGGTGTAGTTATTCTCATACTCTCCTGCCTTGAAGCACCACAGAGGGGTTATTTGAGGCGCTGTTACGGTTACTTTGCCTGTGAGCCTGTTGCGGCAGAGGGCTATCTCTGCCATAAGTCCCAGTTGTGTCTGGTTGGGGGTGCTCTGGTTGGAGATGTAGTTGCCAAGTGAGTAGATGGCAGCCTGCTTAAGTTCTCCGTTGCTCTTAAGTTCTATCTCTGCCAGCTGCGGAACGTGCGGGTGGGTGCCTACAATAAGCCTGACTCCCCTCTTAAAGAGCATCTCTGCCCACCTGCGCTGTTGTTTGTTGGGCAGGCTTTTGTACTCCTCTCCCCAGTGCGGCAGAGCCACTATAAGGTCTGCTCCACCCTCTTTGGCTCTCTCTATATATCTGCAGATGAGGGTGCTGTCCATTCTGTTTACCACGCATTTTCCATCCAGCGCGCAGTTTAGCCCATAGCAGAAGTTTATGAAGGCAATTTTTATTCCCTTGCGTCTGATTATCAGGGGCTCTCTGCTCTCCCTCTCCTCTGCGGAGTGGTAGGAGCCAATGTAGCGCACTCCTAAGGTGTCGTAAATTTGCAGGGTCTTCTCCAACCCTTTGCCTCCCTGGTCTGCCATATGGTTGTTGGCTATAAGGAAGAGATTTATACCACTTCTCTTTGCCTCCAGAGCTATGGTTGCGGGAGAGTTGAAATTTGGATAGAAGCCATAGGGGTAGTCGCCTACGGGAAACTCCATATTTGCGGCTGCAATATCTGCTCTGCGGAGATTTTCTGCTATATATTTGAACGTGGTGCTGTAGTTGTAGGAGAGGGGGTCCTCCGGGGCTGCAGGGTTGCCGGCGGCAAGGGCTGCCTTTACCTGTTTGCCGTGTTGCATCACATCTCCAATGAAGAGCAGCCTTACGGTATCATAGAGCTGTATGGGTACCGGCGGCTTGGGCGGTGTAAAGCCTCCAAGGCGCGCAGGCAGGAGCAGAATTGCCGTAAAGATGACTATGGTAGCATACCTCATTGCTGGAATATCTCAACATTCTCTATCTCAAGCCTTACAGAGAGCCATCTCTGAATCTTCTCAAGATCTGTCTTGCTTAATCTCTTCTCTGCCTTAACTATGGCAATAACTCTCTTTTGCGCTTCCATGTCGTTGCCAACCACCTCTCCTTTGGCAAGAGTAAGGTCTGTGATTTGGCTGTATTGCGCGCAGAGTTCCCGTTTTATCTGCGTTGTTGGCAAAATGGAGGAGCGGAGCTCCTTCAACTCATTCTCCAGTTTGGCTATGTAGGCCTCGCGGCGCTTTATCTCCATCTCGTTCTGGCTGAAGATTCCCTTTATTATGGCCGCATCATCTATGCTCTCCTGCTCAAAGGTGCTGGTCTGGTTGATAATCAGCTGGCTGGTATCCAGTCCGTATTTTACAACATCTGCTTTAAGCAGTTCCACATCCTTTTGCGATAGTTTCTCTCCCGCAATCTCTATGGTGAGGGTAGATTTGCTTGTGGCGTTGTGCTGGATGTTGTAGTCGTGGATGTAGCCGTTTCTGAGCGATTTGTGGTCTCTTACAAATTTGCCGGCTGTCTTGTTGAAGTTGTTCTCTTTAATTACGGTTACGGCAGAGAAGATGCTTGGAATTATTATGAGTATTATGCCAAAGCTTATCCATCTGCGGACTCTCTTCTCCCTTGCCGAATCTTTGAAGGTTATGCTTGGGAAGTGGAGATATCTTACCATAATGAATGTGGCCAGAGCAATGAAGACCATATTTATGAAATAGAGGTAGATTGCTCCTATGAAGAATGAGAGATGGCCGTTGGCAATTCCGTAACCTGCAGTGCAGAGCGGCGGAATGAGCGCGGTTGCTATGGCTGCGCCGGCTATTACCGTACCCTTCTCCTTTTTGCAAACCTCCACTATCATTGCCAGACCGCCAAAGAGGGCAATCATAACATCGTAGATGGTAGGGTTGGTTCTGGCCAGCAACTCTGTAGGGTGCTCCATCCTAAGAGGGGTAATAAGAAAGAAGATGGTTGAGGCAAGTATGCTTACGCAGGTCATTATAAGCAGGTTTCTGAGAGACCTCTTTGCAAGTTCTGTATTGTTGGTGCCCAAGGAGAGGCCTATTCCCATTATAGGTCCCATTATTGGCGATATGAGCATTGCTCCAATTACCACGGGAATGGAGTTGGTGTTGAGGCCTACGCTGGCTATGATGGTGGCAAAGAAGAGAATCCACAGATTGGCTCCCTTGAAATCAATATTTGATGTTATATATTGTTGAGCCATAGGGATATCTATGCTGTTTGAGAAGTTGGTGAGTTCTCTTACTCTATCTATTATTGATTTCATTGCTCTTCTGTTGAAAATTTGCTCGTAAATATACATTATTTTTTGATATTTTATCGCTATTTGGTATCTTTAAGGGTTCAGAAAGTTTATGATTATTATGAGAAGAGGTTTGTTTATAATGTTTTGCATAATCCTGCTCTGCTGCACAGGCTGCGATTGGGTACGTACCACACTTGGTCTTAAGAGCAAGGATGAGATTGCTGCTATGGAGGCTCAGATGAAGGCAAAGGCGGCAGCGGAGGAGCAGCGTATAAAGGATTCGCTTGCTATGCTGGCAGCGGCGCCCGCAGAGGAGCCAAAGGACTATGTCTCGGAGTTGGAATCGGGAGGATATTATCTTATTTTGGGCTCCTTTGAGAAGGAGGTGAATGTGGAGAGGATGAAGCAGTATCTCAAGCTCTCCGGCTTTACGCCTGTGGTAGCGCCTGCACCGGATTCCAGGCTCACTATGGTGGGCGTTGGTCCTTACAGCAGCTATTCTGCCGCAGCTAAGATTTATGATACCCTCCCGGAATACTATATCTATGAGTCGGGAGAAGAGTGGATACTTCGTGCCCGATAGCCATAGTGGCACGATTTTGTTATATTTGCGTCTTAAAAATTTTCAATATAAAAATAAACGGTAAAAAAGATATGAAAGAGACAGTATTTCATCAGAAACACATTGAACTTGGTGCAAAGATGGCTCCCTTTGCAGGGTTTGATATGCCTATACAGTATGGCAGCATAAATGAGGAGCACGCCGCAGTGCGCAACAATGTGGGCGTTTTTGATGTTTCGCATATGGGCGAGATTTGGGTAAAGGGTCCCAATGCTCTTGCTTTTATACAGTATGTGACCTCCAACGACGCATCCGTGCTCTATCCGGGAAAGGTGCAGTACTCCTGCTTCCCTAACGGAGAGGGCGGTATTGTGGATGACCTTCTTGTCTATAAGTTTGACGATGTCACTTACCTGCTTGTGGTAAATGCCGCAAATATTGAGAAGGATTGGAACCATCTCTGCAAATATGCTCCAAAGTTTAACCTTACCATAGGAAAGGAGCTTTACAATGCCTCAGACGAGATTTGTCAGCTGGCAATTCAGGGTCCTAATGCCCTTAAGATAATGCAGAGAATCTGCGATGCTCCGGTAGAGGATATGGAGTACTACACATTTAAGAAGTGCAATGTAGGCGGAGTAAGCGCAATCTTCTCTACCACAGGATATACCGGATCCGGCGGATGCGAGGTTTATGTGGCAAACGAGGATGGAATGAAGCTTTGGGATGCTGTTTTTGAGGCCGGAAAGCCAGAGGGAATACGCCCTATTGGACTTGGCGCCAGAGATACTCTCCGCCTGGAGATGGGCTTCTGCCTCTATGGACACGAGATTAATGACACCACCTCTCCTCTGGAGGGCAACCTTGGATGGATTACCAAGTTTAACGATGTAAAGGGCGACTTCCTGGATAAGGACTATATGCTCAAACAGAAGGCAGAGGGTCTTAAGAGAAGACTTTGCGCCTTTGAGATGGTGGATAAGGGAATTGCCCGCGCAGAGTATATTGTCTGTGATGCGGAGGGCAATCAGATTGGCTATGTCTCTTCCGGCACAATGGGCCCTTCTGTTGGCAAGGCAATAGGAATGGCAATGGTGGCAGCGCCACTCTATAAGCTTGGTTCTGAGATATATATAAAGGTGCGCGAGAGGCTGCTCAAGGCAGTTGTGGTAAAGGCGCCTTTCTACCACGCAGAGTAATTGAGGTGCTGCTATGCTTACCCTCTTTTTAGCCCTTTTTCTGCAGTTGCCTATTAATTTTAATCCCGATGGCGTGGAGCAGAGGCTTCGCAGCCACGTGGAATATCTTACTGCCGACACTCTCCAGGGCAGAGCTCCAGGCTCTGAAGGAGAGAAGCTGGCGGCGGAGTATCTTTACGACAGACTTGATGAATATGGTGTAACCCTCCTCTCTCCAAGAGAGGGGGAGGATTTCTTTATAAACGATACTATAAATGGCAAGTTTACAAAGATTCATTCCAGAAATGTGATAGGTATTGTGGAGGGTTATGACTCCAAGCTTAAAAACGAGTTTATAGTGGTAGGTGCCCATTTCGACAATGTGGGCACCAGCCATATCACAATAAATGGAGAGCCTGTACCGCAGCTCTTTCCCGGAGCGGATGGCAATGCATCGGGAGTGGCCCTGCTGCTGGAGTTGGCAAGGCAGGTGGAGGCGCAGAAGTTCCTCTTCCGCCGCTCTGTAGTCTTTGCCTTTTTTGGGGCAGGAGAGGAGAGTTGCGCAGGAAGCTGGTATTTCCTCAACAGGTCTTTCGGGCAGAGGGAGAGTATTGTTCTGATGGTGAATTTAAGCAGTGTGGGAAGGTCGGGAGGAGAGAATAAGTTCCAGATCTTTACAGGCTTGCATAACCTGCTGCTGAATGCCATTGCAAATGATGTGGGTAAGCGCGCCGCCTCTTTGGTGCCAGTGCCTTCGCATACGGATTATTACCCCTCCGACCATAGGACCTTTAATGCCGCAAATATTCCAATCACTCTCTTTACTACCGGTTATGGCAGGGATTATCATACTGTAAACGATACAAAGGAGAGGCTGGATTATAGCCAGATGATGGGTATATGCGAGTATGTTATGGCCTATGTTCAAACTATTGGAGAGCGGGAAGAGAGGATTGCAAATGATATGGCCTCTGCGAATAGCGCTCAGGAGGCTCAGGCTAAGGATGGGGAGAGAATCTACTCCCAGTGGGAGGTTGACAGACCTGCCCAGTTCCTGCACGGCGGGGAGATGCAGTTCCTTCAGCGATGGGTCTATAAATATATAAAGTATCCGGAGAGTGCCCTTAGGGATGGTATTCACGGACGCGTGATTGTAGAGTTTGTTGTAGGCAAGGATGGTTCCGTGGGTAATGTGAAGATTACCAAGGGACTTTGCGAAGAGATAGATAATGAGGTAATTAAAGTTATCTCCGCTTCTCCAAAGTGGAAAGCGGCTCTTCATAATAAAAAGAGTGTTAGAGTAAAAATCTCTGTGCCGGTAGATTTTAAAGTGGAGCACAGGGCAAGGTTTGGAATTAAGAAATAAAGAGATACAGAGAGAATGGAGTACAATTTTGTAGAAATTGAGAAGAAGTGGCAGAGATTCTGGGCAGAGAATCATACCTTCAGGGTAACCGAGAAGAGCAGTAAGCCAAAGTATTATGTTCTGGATATGTTCCCTTATCCCTCCGGGGCGGGCTTGCACGTGGGACATCCGTTGGGGTATATTGCAAGTGATATCTTTACCCGGTACAAGAGACTGAAGGGCTTTAATGTGCTCCATCCTATGGGTTATGATGCTTTCGGACTCCCTGCAGAGCAGTATGCAATCCAGACCGGACAGCATCCTGCCAAGACTACGGAGGCCAATATTGCAAGGTATCGCCAGCAGATGGATAAGATAGGCTTCTCCTACGATTGGGAGAGAGAGGTGAGAACCTGCGACCCGGACTACTACAAGTGGACACAGTGGGCTTTCCTTAAGATGTTTGGGCATTATTATGACAAAACAGCAGATAAGGCCCTCCCGATAGGAGAACTTGTGGAGCGTTTTGCCAAAGAGGGTAATGCCAATGTTAATGCCGCTTGCGGAGAGGTGCCAACCTTTAGCGCGCAGGAGTGGAATGCCTTTGACCAGAGGCGTCGCAGCGATATTCTTATGCAGTACAGAATTGCTTATCAGGGTGAGACCTCCGTTAACTGGTGTCCTGCCCTTGGTACCGTGCTTGCTAACGACGAGGTTAAGGAGGGCTACTCTGTAAGAGGAGGACATCCTGTAGAGCAGAAGAAGATGAAGCAGTGGCAGCTTAGAGTCTCCGCCTATGCAGAGAGGCTGCTTGCAGGATTGGATAAATTGGATTGGACAGATGCGCTCAAGGAGATGCAGCGCAACTGGATAGGCAAGTCGCAGGGTGCGGAGATGATCTTCAAGACTGTCACTCCGGGCAGCGAAAAGCAGTACGATATGACAATCTTCACCACCCGTGCCGATACGGTCTTTGGAGTTACCTTTATGGTGCTTGCTCCGGAGAGCGACTGGGTGGAGAAGCTGACTACAGTGGAGCAGAAGAGTGCCGTTGAGGAGTATCTTGCCTTTGCAAAGAAGAAGACAGAGCGTGAAAGAATGGCCGAGACCAGAAAGGTGACAGGTGTCTTCACAGGCTCTTATGCCATTAATCCATTTACCGGCAAGGAGGTGCCTGTGTGGGTGAGCGAGTATGTGCTCTCCGGTTACGGCACAGGAGCAATTATGGCTGTGCCTGCGCACGACAGCAGAGACTACGCCTTTGCAAAGGAGTTCAACCTCCCTATCATCCCGCTTATAGAGGGATGCGATGTAAGCCAGCAGAGTTTTGATGCCAAAGAGGGCATTATGTGCAATTCCGGCTTCCTATCGGGAATGAGCGTAAAAGAGGCAATCCCTGCGGCAATAGATGAGGTGGAGCGCCTTGGCATTGGCAGAAGAAAGATTAACTACAGGCTTAGGGATGCCATCTTCTCACGCCAGAGATATTGGGGAGAGCCATTCCCGATATATTTCAAAGAGGGCATAGCCACTCCTATTCCGGAGGAGGAGTTGCCGCTAAGGCTGCCGGAGGTGGACAAGTTCCTTCCTACAGAGCAGGGTGAGCCGCCATTGGCAAGGGCAGAGAATTGGAACTACAAAGGCTATCCGATAGAGAAGAGCACAATGCCCGGATTTGCCGGCAGCAGCGCATATTACCTGAGGTATATGGACCCTTCCAACAAGAGCGCTCTTGTGAGCAGGGAGGCAGATGAGTACTGGAGAGATGTGGATCTCTACATTGGCGGCACAGAGCATGCAACAGGCCACCTTATATATTCCCGATTCTGGAACAAGTTCCTTTACGACCTTGGCTATGTTGTGGAGCCTGAGCCATTCCGCAAGCTTGTAAACCAGGGAATGATTCAGGGACGTTCCAACTTTGTATATAGAATAGTAAATACCAATACCTTTGTCTCCGCAGGACTGAAGGATCAGTATGAGACTACAGAGATACACGTGGATATAAATATTGTGCATAATGACCGTCTGGACCTTGAGGCCTTCAAGAGATGGATGCCGGATTATGCAAATGCGGAGTTCATTCTGGAGAATGGGGAGTATATCTGTGGCTATGCAGTGGAGAAGATGAGCAAATCTATGTTCAATGTGGTTAACCCGGATAATGTCTGCGCCCAGTACGGAGCGGATACTCTGCGTCTTTACGAGATGTTCCTGGGCCCTCTGGAGCAGTCTAAACCTTGGGATACAAAGGGTATAGATGGTGTGCACCGTTTCCTCAAAAAACTCTGGAGAATGGTCTTTGCAGATGACAGGGGAGAGGATGAAATCCTTGCCGTAACAGACCAGAAGGCTACTCCTGCAGAGCTTAAAATTCTGCACACTCTTATCCATAAGGTGGAGACAGATATTGAGAACTTCTCTTACAACACCTCTGTAAGTGCCTTTATGATAGCTCTTAACGAGCTGAGCGCCCTCAAGTGCAACAAGAGGGAGATAATCGAGCCTGTTGTTGTGCTGCTCTCTCCATTTGCGCCTCATATCTGCGAAGAGCTCTGGAACAGATTGGGCCACAATGAGAGCATCTCCTTTGCAACCTTCCCGGAGTATGTAGAGGCCTATACAGTAGAGAATACATTTGAATACCCTGTCTCATTTAACGGAAAGATGAGATTTAAGATGACCTTCCCTAAAGATATGCCGATTAAGGAGGTGGAGAAGGGCGTTATTGAGAATCCGCAGACAGCCAAATATCTGGACGGAGGCTCTGTTAAGAAGATAATTGTTGTGCCTTGTAAAATAATAAATATTGTGGTGGCAAAATGATGAGTATCACTTCAACAAAATCTTTTAAAATTTTCAAGGAGTACCTGCTTATTTCGTTCGGCGTCTTCCTCTATGCATTCAGCTGGGAGGCCTTTATGATACCGCAGGAGATATCGGGAGGAGGTCTTACTGGTCTCAGTTCAATCCTGCACTATGCTACGGGATTGCCGGTTTCTCTCTACTATCTTGTTATAAATGTATGCCTTATAGGTATTGGCACTCTGGTCTTGGGCAATGCATTTGGCTTTAAGACAATCTATGCCATTCTATTGGCCTCTCTGCTCTTTCAGTTATTGCCGCAGTGGGAATGGGTTACAAGTTTCTCGGATATTCCGGAGAAGTTTATTAATGGCATTCTCTGCGGAGGCATAAGCGCAATTGGTCTTACAATTATCTTTGTTAATGGAGGAAGTACGGGAGGCACGGATGTGCTGGCGCTCATACTCTCCAAATTTTATGAGATATCGCCTGGCAGGGTATATCTCTTCTCCGATATGATGATTATTGCCTCTATTCTTCTCCTTCCTGGAAAGGGATTGCAGGATGTCATTTACGGATATATCCAGATGGTTACCTTCTCGTATATGGTGGATGCCCTGCTGACAGGCTCAAAGCAGTCTGTGCAGATATTTATCTTCTCCTCCAAGTTCAAGGAGGTTGCAGATATGCTAATAACCAAGATGGACAGGGGTGTTACGGCGCTTCACTCGGAGGGTTGGTACTCTCATCAGGAGTCCAGACTGCTGGTTGTTGTTGCCAGAAAGGAGCAGCTGAACCAGATTAAGGTTGCCATTATGGAGGTGGACCCTAAGGCCTTTATCACGGTCTCTTCCGTTATGGGCGTATATGGACGCGGATTTGACCAGATTAAGGGACACCGGGACGATAAGAAGAAGTTTACGCTCTTCAAGGGGAAGGGCAGTGATAGTAAAGTGGTTAAGGAGTAATGGAAAAGTTGGGCATTAAAGCAATCTGGCGGGAGTTTAAGGCATATATCATTATTGCCATAGGTCTTCTCAGCTACTGTCTTGGATGGGATATCTTTCTTATCCCAAACCATATGGTGGGTGGCGGTGTAACAGGTATCTCCGCAATCCTCTTATATGCGTTCGGGATCCCGGTGAGTATCTCATTCTTTATAATAAATACCGTACTGTTGGCAATTGCGCTTAAGGTTTTGGGTAAGTCGTTCGGATTCAAGACGGTCTTTGCAACAGTTGTCGTCTCATTGTATTTTCAGTTTTTGCCGCAATATATTCCAACGGATTTTATTGTGGAGTTTGCCACAAGCAACGGTAAGCTGGTGTGTGCAATCTGCGGAGGTGCGCTTGCAGGAGTGGGAATAGGTATCTGCTTCTCTGTTGGGGGCAGCACAGGAGGTACGGACATTGTTGCTCTCATTATAACAAAGTACAGAAATGTCTCCCCAGGCAGAGTCATACTGCTTATAGATATCTTCATAATCGCCTCCTCCCTCTTCTTGCCGGCGCAGAGCGTTTCAGATGCAGGCGGAGCTGCAGTGGAGGTGACATTAGGGCAGAGACTGGCTACTATAATGTATGGCTATATTCTTGTGGGTGTCTGCAGCTTCAGCATAGATTTCTATATGAGCGGTACAAACCAGAGCCTGCAGCTCTTCATCTTCTCAAAGGAGTATGACCGTATTGCCGATGCAATAACACAGAATCTGGGCAGGGGCGTTACTGTCTTTGATGGTCAGGGATGGTACACCAAAAGAGAGAATAAGGTTCTTCTGGTGGTTGTGCATAAACAGGACCTCAATTTTGTATATAGATTTATAAAGGATGTGGACCCCAAAGCCTTTGTCTCTGTGGCCTCTGTTCACGGAGTTTATGGAGAAGGTTTTGAAGAGATGAAGAAATAAAAAAATATTTACTATATTTGCACTCGATTAGCCCTGGTGGTGGAATTGGTAGACACGCTAGTTTCAGGGACTAGTGGTCGCAAGACTGTGCAGGTTCGAGTCCTGTCCAGGGCACCAAATTAAACTCTCTGTAAATCAGTCTCTCTTTGCATATCTGCAGAGAAGCATCTCACAAATAAGTTTTATCCATATTATTGCGCAGGGCAGAGCCTTCAGCGCATAAGGTCTTACAAACTCGTCTCTAAGGTATTTGGGGAATAGGTCGGAAGGGGAGAGGCTTGTAAGCACAAAAGCAAATACCATAAGTGCAATATCCCACTTGGAGCGCTTCCACGGCGCACTCCAATACCAGATGGCAACTCCTGCCAGAGCAATTATGTAGGAGCTGGACTCGCTTCCTGTGCTGAAGAGTACCACAAAGAGCAGCACAGAGGCAAGCGCCGCCAGGCGGAAAGCAATATGCCTGTATTGCCCAAAGCGGAGGAAAGGGAGCGCTGTAAGGAGCATTCCCGGTGCTATTATAAAGAGGTCTGAGAAGTTGCATCCCGATATTCTGTGCGCCATCCCTATAATTGAGATATTCTGGTAGAGCGAGTCCGCATTCTCCCCGTTCTTCTCTATTATATTTCCTATCCACTCTGTGTAGCAATTAATTATATATTCCGGGGAGGAGATTGCCATTGGCAGAGCAAAGAGCAGCAGCATCCATCCTGCAAAGGAGAGGATGAAGCGCAACTTATGTTTGGAGAAGAGGAAGAAAGCAATTCCAACAATGCCGTAAATCTTTACAAGTGTTCCTATAACAATAAGCAGGGTGGCCCAATGGTCTCTCTCCCTCTCTACCAGCAGGAATGCCAGAATAATTATGGCAGCAATCACAACATTGAACTGATTCATAAAGAGGGCTGTCATAAGTTCGTGGGCGCAGAACCAGTAGATGAAGATTATCCTCTTCTGAGGAATAGGCAACCTCCAGATGCTTATGAAGAGCAAAACTGTCATAGCAACAGACCAGAGCACCTGCCCTAGCCACACCGGCAGCAGTGCAAACGGCGCAATTATGAGACTGAAGAGCGGACCGTAGTGGTTAATGTCAAAATACTCTTCGGGGTAAGGAACATATAGAGGCAATTCCTGCCAGGTATGCCAAAATACTCCTCTGAATATGAGGAAGTTATTTCCTTTGGAGATGAGTCCTGCAACAATGCTCAGCACAAGCCATATTACACCAAGGGCAGCCGGTGCGCCAAGAAAACCCAAATGCTTTTTTACTTGCTCTATCTTCATTTATCTCTAAATATGTATTTCTGCAAAAAATAATCTACCTGCTCCAGCTGGTGCTGCATAGCCCACACGGCAACGGAGTGGTCCTTGCTTTTATAGCTCTTAAGCATATATGGAGCACCCCTTCTCTTAAGCGATTTTGCAATGGTGAAGGATCCGTTCAGGCTAACTTTTCTGTCGCCAGAAGCGCTTTGTATTCTCTTGAATGGCACAATATTGTCTGCCTTGCCGTGGAAGAGCGCAATTGGCGCAGGCATACCCTCCCACTGCAAATCCTCTCCAAAACTCATAATGGCGCCGGCAAAGGCAATTACTCCGCAATAGTTGAAACTCTCCGGCATCTGCTCAGGAGCCTTGCGGTTAGCCAGATAATACTCTGCCTGGAGCGCAATTATTGCTCCGGCGCTTGAGCCGCTTGCCATTATTTGCAATGGGTCTACAGAGAGGGCAAAGTGGTGCTTCAAAATGTAGAGAGTGGCCGTAAAGAGATCTTCAACAGCCCTGTCAAGCGCAGATTGCGCAAGAGGTGCCAATTTGGCACTCTCTTCAAGCCTGTAATCTATGGAGAAGACCGTAATGCCCCTCTCTGCTATGTGGCAGAGGTACTCCCGATATCTCTTGTCATCTCTGCCGCCTGCAGTGGAATCTCCTCCGGAGAGGAAGATGAGAGCAGGGCGGGGCGCCATTGCAACTCTTGACGCTCTTGGTGCAGTTTGCGGGCCATCTGCAGAGGCTGCATCTCTCTTTGGGGGTACAATGTTGGTATAGATATCCATATAGAGGCTATCCTGCCCCTTTACCGCATAGAGAAGGGTGCGCCTCTGTATGTTGCAAGGCAACTCCTCTGCCGCGCTTGTGCCTGCAAAGGCAAAGAGCAGCAGAAGAATAGGGATTATTCTCTGCAGCGATGCTCTATTCAAAAGAGTAGTGCTTGCCATATTCCAGCATCTGTTTGAGGTAGTCATTGTTGTAAACTATCTTGTAATCCACAACTTTGCCATTCTCAACCACAGGGGTTATGTCGGGATTGATAAAGCCCTTGTAAGGCTTAAGGTTAAGAGTTGCAAAGCGCTCCTTAACCTCTTTGTGAAGCTCCGGGTCTATATGTATTGCATATTTCTCCACAAGTTCGGCTCCGGCTTTGTAGTCTCCCTCTGACTTTATTCTCTGAATCTCTGCCAGAAGTTTGCCGAAGAGTCCTCTGAGGGCCTGGTAGTCTGTTATTACAAAGTAGGTCTTGCCATCTCTTACCCTCTTCTCTATCACATCTCTCTCTGCTCCGGTGTTGCTCTTAAGTCCCATAATGTAGCACCACTCTGCAATAAGTTTGCGGTCCTGCATATGTGCCTCTGTGTTGGTCTTGCCAAGCTCTATGCGGCTGAACTGAGTAAAGAGTCCGTTGCGGATGTAGGAGTCGTACTGAGCCTTGTATGCCTGGTCGTTAGGAATAATTCCAAGTTCCACAAGCTTTTGGTCTGCAACATAGTAGAGTCCAAAGAGGTCTGCTCTTGCCTCCTCCAGGGCAGAGCTGTACTCGCCCAACGCATTGGCAGGTGTGGTAGGGAGAAGCTGTCCCGAACCGTGTCCAAGGCACTCGTGTATATCTGTATGGAGGTCGTCTGTGATGGGACCGTACTCTTTGCATCTTGCTATCTCCGCCTCGTCCCAGGCAAACTCCGCGAGGATGCTCTTTGGCTGCTCCAGAGAGGCTTTGTTGTATGCATCTGTGATATTTGCTATTGTAACGGATTTGGAGCCGTACTCCTTTCTTATCCAGTCTGCATTCGGGAGATTAATTCCTATAGGTGTTGCAGGGTAGCTGTCTCCGGCAATTGCAGCCACATTTATCACCTTTGCAATTACTCCCTTCACCTGACTCTTCTTGAAGCGGCTGTCTATAGGGGAGTTATCCTCAAACCACTGGGCATTGTCGCTTATGGCCTTTGTTCTCTTGGAGGCTTCAAAATCCTTGTAGCTTACATTGCCCTCCCAGGCTCCCTTGCGGCCAAGAGGGTCGTTGTAATCCTCCACAAAACCATTTATGAAATCTACAGAGCCCTCTGTCTCCTGAACCCAGGCAATGTTGTACTCGTCCCAGGTCTTGAGGTCTCCTGTTGTGTAGTACTCTATTAGTTTGTCTATGTAGTTGCGCTGCGCATCATTCTCTGCAAACTCCTTTGCATTATTCAGGTGGCCGACTATTACCTTCAGGGTCTTGTCGTATTTGCCGCCAATCTTATATACCTCCTCCTCTATCTTACCATCTCTCTTTACAAGTTTGCTGTTGAGGCCGTAGGATGGCGGGGTTGTATCGCCCGGCTTTGCCATTGCCTGGTAAAAGGCATTGGCCTCATCTTTTGTAATGTTGCCATCGTAAAAGTTTACGGCAGATGCCATTACAATATCCTTATCCTTGCCCTGATAGCTCCTTTGTGAGAGAATGGCAGGGTCGAATATTACCGGAAGAAGCTCGTCGCAAAGTTCCTGCTGGCCCGTTGCCGTCATAAGAGACCTGAAGTACTCCTGAGGGCACTCCGGGATTATCTTGTCCAGCGCGTAGTGGTGGTGAATGCCGTTGCTGAAGAAGACCCTCTTGGCATAGATGAGGAAATCCTGATACTCTTTGGCGGAGGTGTCGCCCTTGTACTCCTCCAGAATCTTCTCAAGCACTCTTCTTACTGCAAGGTTGTAGCTGCAGTTCTGGTCAAAGAGAATGTCTCTTCCGCTCTTTGCCGCCTCTCCAAGATGGTAAATGTAGGCCTTCTGGTTAAAGGTTAGTGAGTCCCATTCCGGCACTCTGTAGCGGAGAATCTGAATATCTGCAAATTCGTCCACTATATATTTGAAATCACCATTGTTGCCGGCAGATGAAACCTTGTTGCCGCAAGAGGTTGCGGTAAATGCCGATATGCCTAATGCAGAGATTAAAAACATAGTTGCAAAACTTCTCATATTGTTCTTTTATATTGTTATTTCTTTACATTAATTAGCAAAGATATTCTTTTTTTCCTCACCTTTGCCAAAATTTACTGATATGTGGAAAGGAATAATGACAATTTTGCTGCTGGTGGTCTCCAACAGCTTTATGACCTTGGCGTGGTATGGTCATCTTAAGTTTGGAATAGATAAAAGCATTCCAAAACTTGGGCTCTTTGGCATTGTGCTTATAAGCTGGCTTATTGCCTTTTTTGAATATTGCTTCCAGGTGCCTGCAAACAGGATTGGATTTCAAGGAATGGGAGGGCCCTTCTCCCTTGTCCAACTTAAGGTGATTCAGGAGGTTATTACGCTGCTTATTTTTGTCTGCTTCTCCGCCATCTTTTTCAAGACGGAGCATTTTAGGACAAATCATCTCATTGCCTTTCTCTTTCTTGTGCTGGCAGTCTATTTTATCTTTAAAAAATAGCAGCGCGGTACAAAAATTGCGGAGTTTTATTATCTTTGTAGAATATGGTAATAGGAGGCATGCACATAAGGTTTCTCTTTTGCGCTTTGGCTATGGCGCTCACTCTCTTCTCCTGCAAGAAGGCGGAGGTGGAGGAGATTGTTGTTGTAAAGAGGCCCAAGACGGTCTTGCTCTATATGGTGGCAAACAACAATCTCTCCAACGATGCGGAGAACTCCATATCCAGGCTGCAGAATGGCTATATCCCCTCAGATGAGGGCAATCTGCTTGTATATAAGCATTGTGCAGGGATGGATCCGGTGTTGCTGCATATAAAAAAGGGAGAGGATGGCACTGTGGCGGCAGATACCGCATACAGGTTTCCACCAAGGGTCTCCGCTACAAAGAGCGCTCTTACGCAGGCTCTTAATGTAACGCAGGCTCTCTTTCCTGCAGATAGTTACGGGTTAATTCTATGGTCGCACGGCACAGGGTGGATTCCGCCTCTTACAAGTTCCTCCTCTGCAGCGCAGGAGGTATCGGGAAGCGCTCCCCAGCGCACATTCGGCCTGGATGGCAAGGTGGAACTGGAGATAAGGGATTTGGCGCAGGCAATTCCTTACAAACTCTCCTTTATGCTTATGGATGCCTGCTTTATGGGCGGAATTGAGACAGCCTATGAGGTGAAGGATAGTGTGGATTATTATATAGGCTCCCCTGCGGAGATTCTTACGGAGAGCTTTCCATACCATATGATTATGCAGCATATCTTTAAGAGTACTCCCGATTATGCTGCGGTATGCAAGGAGTACTACGATTACTATAATGCCAAATCCGGCGCGGAGCGCTCTGCTACAGTGGCACTGATGGATTGCTCCAAGCTGGCAGAGGTGGCAGAGGTGGCCAAGAGGGTCTTTGACCAGTATGGAGAGAGGATTGCCTCGTTGGATTTATCCCTTCTGCAACCCTATTTCAGAGGGAGCAGCAGCAAATATTTCTATGATCTGAAAGATCTAGTAGATGCGATTGCGGATGCTTCCCTCTCTGCGGAGTTTGCCGCCGCTCTGGAGAGGGCGGTGCCTTACAAGGCCTCTACGCCATATTTCATAGAGTTGCCAATACGCAGTTTCTGCGGTGTGAGCACTTATGTGCCAGGCAATCCGGCAGATACTAAACTTGCTGATTATTATAAACAATATAAATGGAACCAGGCTACCGGTATGATAAAGTAGCCACAATATTTTAAAGTTATGAAAAAGAAATTTATTTGCACAGTTTGCGGTTATGTTCACGAGGGTGACGCCGCTCCGGAGAAATGCCCACAGTGTGGTGTTCCTGCTTCAAAATTCAAAGAGGTAGTTGAGTCAGACAAGATCAACTTTGTTCAGGAGCACGTGATTGGTGTTGCACAGGGTTGTGACCCTGAGATTATCAAAGATCTTAGAGCCCACTTTAATGGTGAGTGCACAGAGGTTGGTATGTATCTGGCTATGAGCCGTCAGGCAGACCGTGAGGGTTATCCAGAGGTTGCTGAGGCCTTCAAGCGTTACGCTTGGGAAGAGGCAGAGCATGCTGCTAAGTTTGCAGAGCTTCTTGGTGAGGTTGTTTGGGATACCAAGACAAACCTTGAGAAGCGTATGATGGCAGAGGCTGGCGCTTGCGAGGATAAGTTCCGTATTGCTAAGAATGCAAAGGCTCAGAACCTGGACGCTATCCACGATACAGTTCACGAGATGGCTAAGGACGAGGCTCGCCACGGCAAAGGATTTGAGGGCTTGTTCCACAGATATTTTAAGAAATAGTATTTTTTATTACCTTTGCGCCCGCAACAAAAAAGAGTACTTTTTTGGTGTAATGGGGTTTGGAGAATCCAAACTGAGTAACACATTTTTAAATTTATTACAATGGAACACATTACTATCAAAGCTACCAAGAGAACAGTTGGTAACAAGCAGTCTATTAAGACACTTCGCAGAAACGGTCTTGTACCTTGCGTAATCTACGGTCAGGGTACAGAGAATGAGTTGTTTGCAGTAGATGCAAAGGAGCTCAAATTAATTACCCATACTCCTACTCCATACATTGTGGATATGGATATTGAGGGCAACGTTAGGGAGTGCATCATTAAGGATATGCAGTTCCACCCTGTTACAGATGCTACACTTCATATGGATTTCCTTGCAGTTTCAGATAAGAAACCTATTGTTATGGAGGTTCCTGTTAAGGTTGTAGGTACTGCTGCGGGTGTTAAGATTGGAGGTAAGCTTGCTGTTAAGGTAAGAAAGATTAAGGTTTGTGCAATGATGGATAAACTTCCTTCTCTCATAGAGCTTAATGTTGAGCCTCTCAAACTTGGCGAGTCTTTGACAGCCGGTGACATTAACTTGGACGGCGTACAGGTGGTAGCTCCTAAGAGCTTCATCCTCTGCACAGTTATGGCTACACGCCAGACAGCTACAGCAGCTGCAGAGTAGTATTAACAATCGTATTTTGGCGGTATGAATTATCTTATTGCAGGCCTTGGAAATATAGGCAACGAGTACGAGAATACCCGCCACAATATGGGATTTATGGTGTTGGATACCTTGGTAAAGGGCTCCAACACCTTTTTTTCTACAGAACGTTACGGCTCTATTGCAGAGTACCCGTTCCGCGGGCAGAGACTCTTTCTGCTCAAACCCTCCACCTATATGAATCTTAGCGGTAATGCCGTAAGATACTGGATGCAGAAGAAGAATATTCCCCTGGAGAATCTTCTTGTAATCTGTGACGACCTTGCCCTTCCGCTTGGCAGGATAAGAATGCGCAAGAAGGGGAGCGATGGCGGTCACAATGGCCTGAAAAACATTAATGAACTCTTGGGCACAAGCAACTATTGCCGCCTGAGGCTTGGGATTGGCGATGAGTTTGCCAAGGGCCATCAGGTGGATTATGTGCTGGGCAAGTTCTCAAACGAGGAGGAGGCAACCCTGCAGGATGCCCTTACAAGAGCGGCAGAGGCTGTTAAACTCTTTGTCTCCGCAGGCGCGGACAATGCAATGAATATCTGCAACCAAAAGCAGGGATAGCGCCTTTCAGCTCTTCGCGTTACCTCTCAGAAGCCCTCTTCCATAAGTCGGTCTATCTCTCTGCGCTCCTTCTTTGTAGGACGGCCTGTTCCACGGTCGCGTTTAAGAAAGATGGTCTCTACAGGAGCATTAAGTTTCTCCAGTTCCGATTGCGGCGTTATGTTGGTTATGTACTGCTCTACAAGCGCTGCTCCAACCCTGTGCTCAAGCGGTTGCGCAACAATGTATTGGTAATGTACAGGGCCTTTTCTAAGTTCTATATGCTCCCCCACGTTTACCTCCTTAGAAGATTTGGCAGCCACTCCATTTACAAGCACTCTGCCATTTTTACAGGCCTCTGCAGCCTCCGACCTGGTCTTGTAAAGCCTTACAGACCAGAGGTATTTGTCCAATCTTACTCTCTCCATAGTTGCTTACTCAGCTATTGCTGTTGTTGTAACTGTCTATCTCTTCCGGGGGCTCGGGCATAAAGCACTCCAGCAGCACTGCCTGCTCTCCCTCTTCTCCCTCCGGGTAAAGTCTGAACTCCTCCATAGAGGCAGGTATGAGAATCACCTCATTCTCCTTTATGCGATAGAGCTCATCTCCAACCTTTATTGCACTTTTGCCCTTTAAGGAGATATAGACTATGAAACTGTTTATAAGTGCAGGAAAGATGGTTGTTCCGCTCTCCAACACTATCTTTTTAATGTTGTAGTTCTCACACTCCGTGAGGACGCAGCTCTTCTCCACAGAGACCTTGCCCTCGCTGGAGAGAGGGTTGGAGGGCGCCTGTATGTAGCATGGCTCCAGCGGATGCATCTTTAACTCTACAAGGTCTATTGCCTCAAAGAGGTCGTGGTTGCTCTGGCTGCCAAGAGTGGGCTCTGCGCTCCATTTGTAGATGTTGTACATAGCTCCGGAGGCCTCAGATATCTCTGCAATCTTCATCTCTCCCCAGGCAGCGTGCGGCAATCCGGGGTTGATTCTGAAGCAGTCTCCTCTCTTTGGCTTTACCATATTAAGCACCTCCTCAAGGGTGCCGGACTTTATTCGGTCGAAGAGCTCCTGCGCAGAGATATCTCTGTTGAATCCCATAAAGACCTTCGCATCCTCAGAGGCCTCCATAACATACCAGAATTCGCGCTTGCCAAAGGCATCCTCGCGCTCCATAGCGCTCTTGTCATCGGGATGAATATGAAGAGGAATCTTACCCTTTACATTAAGCATTGAGACCATAATAGGGAAGAAGCCCTTGTAATAGGTGAAGATCTTCTCGCCAAGCAGGTCGCCCATATAGGTCTCTATAAGGTCGTCCAGTTCATTCTCCTCCAGAAAGCCGTTTGAGACAACGGAACTTGCTCCATAGAGGCTCCAAAGCGCCCAGTCCGAGGTGCCCCACTCTCTCTCCCTGCTGTTTGTTTGAAATTTTAACGGGTATAGTCTCTTCTTCTTATCCATCTTATATTCATCTTAGAAAGGTTCTTGTTAAGGTAGTATATGATTAAGGCTGCAAGGATTGCTGCAGCAACATAGCATACAATATAGAGTTTAAGTGGCATAATTTGGCAAAGTGCGCTCTCCAGGCTCTTCTGCGGATAGAGAAAAAAGAGCAGCGCGGAGCAGCCGTTGTTTATAAAGTGCATAAATATGGTGCACCACAGGCAGTGCGTCCTGTAATATATCCAGCCTAGCGCTATCCCGATAAGTGTTGCAGGTATTGCCTGCCAAAGGTTAAGGTGAAGCGCTCCAAAGAGCAGCGCGCTTGCAACTATTCCCACAACGGGGCTCTGGTAGTTTGCAAAGAGACCGCGGGCTATGGTGCCCCTCAGCAGAGACTCCTCCAGCAGAGGCGCAAGAACCACTATTGCCAGAAGACCCCAAAAAGAGGAGAGCTGCAGCTCAAAGGTTCGCTTCATCTGCTCAGAGGCCTCAAAGAGCAGGCTAAGAGGGTCCAAAAGCAGAGAGATGCAGAGTGTAAGGGGAATGAGCAGCGCAAAGAGCTTGAGGGGTGTGATGCTGCCCCAATCGGGACTATTATATGGCAGGGGAGACTCTCCATCTCTTCTCTTTACTGCGCCATAGAGCATACACCACGCAAAAGGCGGCAGAAAGGGCAGAGCAAAATTGAGCGCACTGAAGGAGGGGTTGGCCGTGCACTCCATTACATTTTTGCCGGTAAAGAGAGCAATTCCAACCATTAAGGCAAGTGAGAGAAGCAGACCTACCACAAGCATAATGAGCAGAATAAGCGCACTGTGCCAGAAGTTGGGCTTGTAGTACTGGAGGTTTTCAAATAAACTTTTCCTCAAAGTTGGACTATTTAGATTATTAATATTATTTTTGTCAAAAATAGGAAAAATATGGGAAGGTTGGCCAATTGTTGGAATAAAATAAGAGAATCAAGAGTCTTCAGATTCTTCCGCAATCCCTACATCCTTGCCACACTCTTCTTTCTCTTGTGGATTCTCTTTATAGATGAGAATACAATCTTCTCCTATGCCTCCTACCATATGGAACTAAAAGAGCAGGAGCGCCAAAAGCTCTACTACAAAGAGGAGATAAGAAAGACAGAGGAGAAGCTGGACGAGCTTAACTCTAATGTGGACAGTCTTGAGAAATTTGCACGCGAGCAGTACCTCTTCCACAAGCCGGATGAGGATCTCTACATAATCAAATAGGCCTTCCCGATGCCCTGTCGCGTGGCGCAGCGGCTATTTCACATCACTTGAGAATCTGGCAAAGCGCTCCCAGGCAAGTTGCTCGTATTTGGTGCCTTTGCGGCCGTAGTTGGCGTAGGGATAGATGGAGATGCCGCCTCTTGGTGTGAAGAGCCCGGTAACCTCTATATATTTGGGGTCCATAAGTTTTATGAGGTCCTTCATAATGATATTCACACAATCTTCGTGGAAATCGCCTCTGTTGCGGAAACTGAAGAGGTAGAGTTTGAGGCTCTTGCTCTCAACCATCTTTATATGTGGGATATAGGAGATTCTTATCTCCGCAAAGTCGGGCTGGCCGGTTATGGGGCAGAGGGAGGTAAATTCCGGGCAGTTGAAGCGTACCCAGTAGTCGTTATCGGGATGCTTGTTCTCAAAGGTCTCCAGCACCTCAGGCGCATAGCCAAAGTTATAAGTTGTCTTATTGCCAAGGGATTTGAGTCCCTCTTGGTTCCTATTCTTCTCCATATTCTTCTCTTTTTAATAGTCCGTTAATTTGAATGGGTTGTAGGAGATGCCGTAGTCGTAGACATCCTCTCCCTCCATACTCTTTATTCTCTTAATCACCAATTTTGTTATTGGCAGAATTACTATTTCGTAGGTTACTTTTATTACAATCTGTCCCAGCATAAGTTTGCCCATCTCCATCCAGGGCAGGAACCAGAACATTACAGGTACAAAAATGAGCGAATCCATTGTCTCTCCCGCAATGGAGGAGAGGATGGCTCTTGCAGAGAAGTTCTTTCCAGAGTTGGATACCTTCATCTTGCTCATTATTATGGCATTGGCATTGGCTCCTACAAGGAATGCCAGAAGAGAGGCCATTAGGGCTCTTGGGGTGGAGGAGAAGACCGTTGCAAAGGCCTCCTCGCCCTCCCAGAAGGGCGCTCCGGGGAGCAGCATAACCAGTTGCGCTGCAAGCACAAAGAGCAGGTTGAGCAGAAAACCAATCCAGATGGTGAGCCTTGCCTTGCGATAACCGTAAATCTCTGTTAGCGCATCGTTGATTATGTACGATATTGGAAAGATTATAACTGCACCGCTAAGTGTAAAGCCATAGAGGCTGAAGATCTTGGATGCAAAGAGGTTAGATGAAATAAGGCAGACTACAAAAGAGACTGCAAGCAATAAAAATGTGGCGGAAAAGGATTCCTGCCTTTTGATTTTTTTCTCCATAATATCTTGTTTTTATAGTGGTACCAAGCACACTTGACGGAGACTCTCTCCATCTCGGCGGCAAAGATAGATAAAATTGTTTTAATTTTGCAGAATTAATTTTTTCTTCGGAAGATTTGATTGGAATGCAATGAATATTGAAAAGAGGGCCAAAGGCTATTTTTTTGCAATAATCTCGGCAATCTTCTACGGACTTAATCCGCTGGGTGCCGTCTTTCTTAACAGAGAGGGAGTGGATGTCCCAACCATCCTCTTTTACAGGAATCTCCTGGCAGTTATTCTGCTGGGGGGTGTTATGCTTCTGCAGGGGCGCTCATTCAGGATTAATCTAAAGCAGGCAGCCCTGCTTCTGCTGCTTGGAGTTCTCTTTATTGTCTCCTCCATTACACTCTATTACAGCTATATGTACATAGATGCCGGTGTGGCTTCTACACTGCTCTTCAGCTATCCCATAATTGTGGCTGTAATAATGGCGCTCTTCTTTGGGGAGCGTGCGGGGGTTGGCACTATTATCTCAATAGCCCTCTCGCTTGCAGGAGTGGGACTGCTCTACCGCGGTGCGGACGGAGCCCTAATAAGCACCCTTGGAGTGGCGCTTGTAATGGCCTCCTCCCTTAGCTATGCGCTCTATATTGTGGTGGTTAACAAGTTTCCGCAGAGGCCCGCATCAATTACAATAACATTCTATGTGCTTATTGTCTGCGCCCTGGCCTCTCTGCTCTTCTCCTATATGCTCCCGCATTCTGCAACGGCAGGCAAGGAGCTCCTCTTTGGAAGGATTCAGCTGCTTACATCGCTAAGCGCGTGGGGTTGGGTTATTATGCTCTCCCTGCTCTGCTCTGTTATAGCGCTGCTCTTTATGGCAAAGGCCTCCAAGGAGATAGGGCCTACTCCCACTGCAATCCTTGGTGCGCTTGAGCCTGTAACGGGAGTGGTTGTGGGGGTGCTTGTGCTAAACGAGGAGTTCTCTTTGCGCTTTGCAGCAGGAATTGTGCTGGTGCTCTCATCTGTGTTGATAATAATCGGGAAAAAGAATGGCTAAGATAATAATGATAACGGGCGGACAGCGTTCCGGCAAGAGCTCTTTTGCAGAGAGAATGGCATTGGAACTTACAGAGGGGTGCAAGCAGGGGCCTGTTTACCTTGCTACCGCAAGAATATGGGACAGCGAGTTTGCTCATAGGGTAGAGCGGCACAAGGCCAGGCGGGGTGAGCGCTGGACCAATCTGGAGTGCGAGAAGTACCTCTCCGAGTGCAATCTGCAGGGCAGGGTTGTGGTGATAGATTGTGTCACCCTTTGGGCCACCAACTTCTTCTTTGACCTAAGTGCTGCGGCGGAATCGGCAGAGGCTGCAGATGCGGCAGATGGAACTCTTGTGGAGAGGGTGCTTGGGCTTATGAAGCGGGAGCTGCATAAGTTGGCCAGACAAGAGGCTACCCTAATCTTTGTAACCAATGAGATTGGGCTGGGCGGAGTCTCGGAGAATAAGTTGCAGAGGCAGTTTACAGATATAGAGGGGTGGTTTAACCAACATCTGGCCGAGTCTGCCCAGGAGGTCTATCTTATGGTCAGCGGCATTCCGGTAAAGATAAAGTAGCGCTTAAAGATAAAATGATATAAAGTTATGGATTTCAATATTAAAAGAGCTGATAAATCTATAGAGCAGGCCGTTGTGGATAAGATAAACAATCTTACCAAACCAAAGGGTTCGCTGGGCAGGCTGGAGGAGCTTGCCAAGGAGATATGCATAATGCAGCATACACTCTCCCCAAAGCTCATCAAACCTGCACACATCCTCTTCTCTGCAGACCACGGCATAGAGAGGGAGCGCGTGAGCCTCTCTCCAAGGGAGATAACCTGGCAGCAGACCGCCAACTTCCTAAAGGGGCGCGCAGGCATTAATTTCCTATGCAGGCAGCACAACTTCAATCTCTTCATTGTGGATAGCGGCGTGGATTTTGACTTTCCCAAGAGCCATCTTCTTACTCCCGATGCCATAGCGGATGATTCTGCTTATATTCCAAATACTTTTGCTCCCGATGGCGATTCGGTTCCTTCTGAGACAACCTCCAAAATCTGCGGCATCATAGACCTGAAGATGCGCAAGGGTACGGATAATTTTCTATATGGCCCGGCAATGAGCCTGGAGGAGATGGAGGAGTGCTTCAAGAGGGGCGCACTGGTGGTGGACAAGGTGTGTGAGAGGGACAGCAATGTGCTCTCTTTCGGAGAGATGGGCATAGCCAATACCTCACCATCCTCTATCTGGATGAGCCTCTTTGGGGGCATTCCGCTGCAGGAGTGCGTGGGTGCAGGCAGCGGCGTGGCTGGCGAGGGACTGCGCCATAAGGCAGAGGTTCTGGCGCGCGCTGTGGAGAATATGCGGGCGGCATCGGGAGTAGAGCCCTCTTCGCAAGCCTATCCAAGGGAGGTGATACGCTGGTTTGGCGGCTTTGAGATGTGTATGACAATTGGAGGCATGCTGCGCGCGGCAGAGCTGGGCAAGATTATTCTTGTGGATGGATTTATTATGACAAACTGCATTCTGGCGGCTTCCAAACTCTATCCGCAGGTGCTGGATTATGCTATATTCGGGCATTGCGGAGATGAGAATGGCCATAGGAGGGCGTTGGATCTTATGAATGCCAAACCGCTTGTAAGTCTGGGCTTCAGGCTAGGAGAGGGCACAGGCGCAATCTGCGCTTACCCTATTCTGGAGAGCGCAGTAAGAATGATTACAGAGATGGATTCTTTTAAGGGAGCCTCCATTACAAAATATTTTGATTAGAGATGAAGAGTCTGTACGCGGCATTGGTCTTCTTTACCAGACTGCCTTTCTGGAGGTTATATAATCCTCCTGCAGAGGCCTTCAAGAGTATTGTAAACTATTGGTGGTTTGCAGGCATCATTACAGGGGGAATAATGGCTGCAGGTTATTCTGCCGCCGCGCACCTCTTCCCGGCCCTCATAGCTGCAATTGTTGCTGTTGTGCTGCGTCTGCTTGCAACGGGCGCCCTGCACGAGGATGGTCTGGCAGACCTCTGCGACGGCTTTGGGGGAGGCACCACCAGAGAGCGCATACTTGCAATAATGAAGGATTCATTTATAGGGAGTTACGGAGTAATAGGGCTAATAATCTATTTCTTGCTGCTCTGCTCCGCCATTGCCGCTCTGCCGCGGGAGGTTGCGCCTTATGTGATTCTCTTTGGAGATATCTTCTCAAAGGCTCTCTCTGCGCATATTATCCAATTGCTGCCATACGCCCGAAGGGAGGAGGAGAGCAAGGCCAAGGTGGTTTATGTTAAGATGTCCCTTCTCTTCCTGCTAATTAATCTTGTGGTAATGGCGGCAAGCCTTCTGCTGCTGCACCACTTTGTTTCGCCATATATGTGCAACTTGGGATGGCGGCAGGTTGCGCTGCTTGCTCTGGTGCCTGCTATACTCTTTCTCTTGCTTATTGCCCTTATGAAGAGGCGCATAGGGGGCTATACCGGAGATTGCTGCGGGGCGCTCTTTCTGCTTTGTGAACTCTCATTCTACCTTACTTTTACAACATTTGCATTATGAAGATAGTACTGGTGCGCCATACCTCTGTGGCTCTTCCTAAAGAGGTATGCTACGGATATACAGATGTGCCTCTGAAAGAGACTTTTGAAGAGGAGGCAACCGTTGTGGAACGCAATCTGGAGGCTATGGGGATTGCCTTTGATGCAGTATTCAGCAGCCCTCTCTCCCGATGCCGCAAACTGGCTGCCTTCTGCGGCTATTCTGCCGTGGACGACAGCAGGCTTATGGAGCTTAATTTTGGAGATTTTGAGATGATGACCTTTGACGATATCTACAAAGATCCGCGCTCCAAGAGCTTCTATGAGGATTTCTTTAACAACAGGGTGCCCAATGGCGAGTCCTTTGGAGACCAGCTGCAGAGGGTGCGCTCCTTTCTGGAGCAGCTGAAGAGCGGATCCCTTGCGCCGGGGGCGGAGAATGTGCTTCTCTTTACTCACGGCGGTGTGCTGCTCTGCGCTCAGATTGTTGCAGGAGTTGTAAAGAGAGATGAGGCCTTTGACAAACTTACCCCTTATGGAGGTATTGTCACAATTACAATATAGTCTCCTGTATAACAAAGTGAACTTTGACGTTACATAATTGGGATTATTTCTGTATATTTGTGAATTAGTGTGCAAAAATCAATTTATTATATATTACTATGAGTGACCTTAAGACAAGTTTTGCCGGATTAGAGCTTAAAAATCCTGTTATTGTAAGCAGTTGCGGACGTACAAGTATTCCTGCCAATAATAAGAAACTGGAGGAGGCCGGAGCCGGCGCAATAGTGCTCAAATCTCTCTTTGAGGAGAATATAGTTTCACAAGCTGCTCAGATTAATCAGGGCGGCGTGCATACAGAGGAACTGGATTATATGCAGGGTTATATGCGCTCTGCAATGTTGCAGGAGTATGTGAACCTTATTAAGGAGAGCAAGAGCCTCTGCAGCATTCCTATTATTGCAAGTATCAATTGCTTCAGCAATGGAGAGTGGAAGGATTTTGCAAAGGTAATTGAGGAGGCCGGCGCAGATGCCCTTGAGCTTAACGTTATGGGTATCAGAACAGCAGTGGATTACAAGGATGGCGAGTTTGAGGAGAAGCACGTGGAGATTCTCAAGGCTATAAAGGCTTGCGTAAAGATTCCTGTAATAATGAAGCTTGGTTCTAACGTTACCAATCCTGCAAGCTTGGTAAGCAAACTCAAGATTGCCGGCGCAGATGCTGTTGTACTCTTCAACAGATTCTATCAGACCAACATAGATATTGAGAAGATGCAGTATACAACTGCAAATGTCTTCACAACCCCTGCAGACCTTGCCACACCGCTCCGTTGGACAGGCATTATCTCTGCAGCTGTAAAGAATGTGGATATTGCAGTCTCCGGTGGAGTTCACAGCGGCGAGGATGTTGTAAAGGCTATTCTGGCAGGCGCTTCTGCAGTAGAGGTTTGCAGCGCAATCTACAGTAACGGAAACGAGTGGATTGGCAAGGCAAAGGAGACTGTTGCAGATTGGCAGAGCAGACACGGTTATGCCTCTGTAAAGGAGTATTGCGGAAAGATGAACGCTGCAGATAGCAAGAATGAGGAGAAGCTGGAGAGAACCCAGTTCCTCAAGTATTTTGAGCAGTATATGTAATTGCGGCATATGTCTCTGAATGCACTTCTTAACGTATCTCCCATAGATGGAAGATATTCAAGACAGGTGGAGAGCCTGAGCGGCTATTTCTCCGAGTATGCGCTTATAAAGTATAGGGTAAGAGTAGAGATAGAGTACTTTGCTGCCCTCTGCAGAATTCCTCTGAAGGAGTTGGAGGGTTTCTGCATAGAGCAGAATATAGAGAAGTTGAGGGCTATCTATCTTAATTTTACACCAGAGAACGCTGCCAGGATAAAGGAGATAGAGAAGGTTACCAACCACGATGTAAAGGCGGTGGAGTACTTCATAAAGGAGCGCTTCAAAGAGAATGGCTGGGAGGCTTACCAGGAGTTTGTCCACTTTGGACTTACCTCTCAGGATATCAACAACACAGCCGTTCCTCTTAGCCTTAAGGAGTATCTGCAGGAGGTTTATTATCCCGATTTTGCACTCCTTCTAAAGACCCTCAAGGGTTATGCGGCAGAGTGGAGGAATGTTCCTATGCTTGCCCGCACACACGGTCAGCCTGCATCCCCAACCCGTCTTGGCAAGGAGATAAAGGTATATGTTGTGCGTCTGGAGGAGCAGTTGAGGGAGCTTAAGGCAATACCCGTTCCGGCAAAGTTTGGCGGAGCAACAGGCAATATGAATGCCCACAATGTGGCCTATCCGGCTGTAGAATGGAATCTCTTTGCACGCAATTTTGTAAAGAGCCTTGGTCTTAAGCGCTCATTCCCTACAACCCAGATAGAGCATTATGACAATCTTGCCGCAATCTTTGATGCTCTTAAGAGAATCAATACCATCTGTATAGATATGGCAAGAGATATCTGGATGTATATCTCTATGGGCTACTTTATGCAGAAGGTGAAGGCAGGAGAGGTGGGCAGTTCCGCAATGCCTCATAAGGTTAACCCTATCGATTTTGAGAATGCGGAGGGTAATCTTGGCATTGCAAATGCAATATTTGCTCATCTGTCGGGAAAATTGCCAATCTCCAGATTGCAGAGAGACCTTACAGATTCTACTGTGCTTAGAAATGTGGGAGTGCCGCTGGCACACACCAAAATCTCCTTCAACTCCCTGCAGAAGGGGCTCGGGAAGCTTATTCTAAACAAGGAGAGGCTGAATGCAGACCTTGAGGAGAATTGGGCTGTGGTGGCTGAGGCAATCCAGACAATTTTGAGAAGAGAGGCCTATCCTAATCCATACGAGGCGCTCAAATCTCTTACCCGCGGGCACACTATTACAAAGGAGAGCATTAAGAACTTTATACTCTCTCTGGATGTTTCGCAGAGTGTTAAGGAGGAGCTTTTGCGCATTACGCCGCAGAACTATACAGGCAGGTAGCGTTACTCTTTTTTAAGAAGATGGAAGAGTGTGCGACATTGAACCCCTTCGGGAATGTCGTGCACTCTTATCATATCTGCGCCATTTAGCAGGCATTGGAGGTGCATAGCCACTGTGGCAGGAAGGGCCTCGTTGGGAGTAATGCCTAGAGGCCTCCACAACATACTCTTTCTGGAGAGGGCGGCAAGCAGCGCAACATTGCTCTCCTCTTTGCCCAAGGCCGCTCCAACGGCCTCTTTTATTTTACCCAAATCTCTTACCAGTTGGTAGTTCTGCTCTACACTCTTGGCAAAGCCAAATCCTGGGTCAATTATTATCTCTTCTATGCCTGCGCGCTCTGCCAGGGTGCAGCGCTCTATAAAATAGTTTGTAACCTCTTTTGTGACTCCTTGCGGATAGTTGCAGAGTTGCTGCATTGTCTGGGGAGTTCCGCGCATATGCATTGCAATATAGGGGAGTCTCAATTCCGCTACTGTAGAGAAGATGTGCGGGTCTGCCTCTCCAAAAGAGATATCATTTACAATGAAGGGCCCTATGAGCTCGTAGGAGCGCTTTACTATAAGAGAGCGGAAGGTATCTATGGAGATTCTGGGCAGGAGCCTGCCTTTGAATGAGACCTCTCTTGGGGTACCGGATCGGCGGAAATAGTCATTTACCTTGCCAAGAACCGCTGCAAGGTTGGCCCACTCCTCCTCCGGGGAGAGTGGCGTGGAGCCGGGGCGGGTGGAGCAGGCGCCTATATCCACAATATCCGCTCCCTCTTCAAATGCCTTGGAGAGCCTCCTGTAAAAATCCTCTGCAGTGCACCGGCTGCCCTCATAAAAGGACTCCCGATTCACATTTATTATGCCCATTACCAATATCTCTCTTTGCTGCATAGAGTTCCAAATTTTATGTATTTTTGCATTCAAAGATATAAAAGATTTATAAGACTTATGCTTATTGTTATAGAAGGTCTTGATGGCGCAGGCAAGAGCACACAGGTTAATGCCGTAAAGAATTATATAATTTCCAAAGGGATAGAGCTGGAGTATATGCATTTCCCAAGATACGACGGACTTTACGGTTCTCTTATTGCCCGTTTCCTGCGCGGCGAGTTTGGCTCCATAGAGCAGGTGCATCCGCAGCTGGTGGCGCTTCTCTTTGCAGAGGACAGACACCACGCCGCAGCTCAGATAAGAGGCTGGCTGGAGAGCGGAAAGTGGGTGCTTCTGGACAGATATGTCTATTCCAACATTGCCTATCAGTGCTCCAAACTGGAGAATGCGGAGTCTGCGGCGGAGTTGAGGAACTGGATATTTGAGACGGAGTACAATATCTTCAATATTCCAAAGCCTGACCTGAATCTCTTTCTGGATGTTCCCCTCTCCTTTGTGGACAAAAAACTTAAGGAGCAGAGAGAGGGCGCGGAGAGGGAATACCTTAATGGCAAATCGGATATACACGAGGCCGACATTGCCTTTCAGAGCAGGGTGCGCAACCTCTACCTGCAGCAGACAGAGCTGGACAGCAACTTTAAAAGGGTGGATTGCTCTGCAAGTGACGGAACTATGCTGCCGCCGGAGGAGATCTTCTCCCGCCTGAAGGCGGAGTTGGAGGCTCTTATGAAATAATTGCGGGATTATGATGCGTTATCTTTACAGAGGAGTGGCTATTGCCGTAGGGCTCTTCTTTATGCTATTTGCAATCCTTAAGGCGGCAGACCCTATGGGCACCATCCTTAAGGTGGAGGAGTACCTGCAGGCAATGGGTTTGGAGGGGTTGCAGAGCCTCTCCACAACAATTGCGGCCCTTCTCTGCCTTGTAGAGTTCATAATAGGCGCGGCCCTGGCGGCAAAGGTGCGTATGGCCCTTGCAGTGCCGCTGCTGCTTCTCTTTATGGCGGTTATGACAATTATAACCATTCTTAATCTTACCATACTCCCGATAGATGACTGCGGCTGCTTTGGCGAGGCAATAAAACTTAGCAACACAGAGACCTTCCTTAAAAATCTGCTTCTGCTTGGATGCGCCCTCTTTTTGCTGCTCTACCCCAAAGGTGACTGCGCCAAGCGCATCTCCATCTCTCCAAAGAGAGCTATGCTGCTTATGGGAGCGGCGGTTGTGCTGGAGCTCCTCATCTTCTCCTATAGCCTTTGGTACAAGCCGCTGGCAGACTTTGGCCAGTTCCGAAAGGGTACAGACCTAAGGGAGATGGCAGAGGGAGGCGCAGGTGCGCTCTATGATGCCCTCTTTGTTTATCAGAAAGAGGGGAGGAGGGAGAGCTTTACACTGGATAATCTTCCCGATACTACCTGGACCTTTGTGGAGAGCATTGTCTCATCTGCAGAGGACTCTCCATCGGGAGAGGAATCTGCGGCAGATTTCCAATTGAAGAATGGCGCAGGTGAGTATATTGCGCAGGATATACTGGGAGAGGAGGGAAGGGTGCTCTTCTCTATTGTAAACAGTGCTGAGAGCCTCTCATTAAAGGATTGGGAGACAATCTTCCGACTTGCCGCACAGTCGGAGTCGCATAACGCCCGCTTCTATCTTGTCTGCTGCCAGTTGCAGCAGGAGGTAATTGACGCAATGGCGGCTGCGGCAGAATCTTTGGGCGCAGAGCCTGCAGAGTTGCCCTATCTGCTCTATACAGACAAAAAGACCGCCCTCTCGCTTAATCGCTTGAATGGCGGCCTTGTAGTGGTGGATGAAGGAGTTCTCTCTTACAAGGATCGTTTAACCTCCACAATCTGGTAAGCCTCTACGATATCTCCAACCTTAACATCGTTATAGTTCTCAATGTTAAGACCGCAGTCGTAACCTGCCGCAACCTCCTTTACATCATCTTTGAATCTCTTGAGCGATCCAAGTACTCCGGTGTGGATAACTATACCATCCCTGATGAGACGTATCTTGGAGGTTCTGGTAAGTTTTCCCTCCTTAACCATACAACCGGCAATGGTTCCAATCTTGGAGATCTTGAAGGTCTCGCGTACCTCTGCAGTTGCTGCAATCTCCTCTTTCTCCTCCGGTGCAAGCATACCCTCTATACCGCTCTTTACCTCGTTTATTGCGTCGTAGATTACAGAGTAGAGCCTTATCTGAATACCCTCCCTCTCCGCTATCTTGCGCGCGCCCATAGATGGACGTACCTGGAATCCTACAATAATGGCATTGGATGCCGCCGCAAGCAGAACATCAGACTCTGATATGCCGCCCACAGCCTTGTGGATTACATTTACGTGAATCTCCTCTGTAGAGAGTTTGATAAGGGAATCGGAGAGCGCCTCAATGGAGCCATCCACATCTCCCTTTACAATAATGTTGAGCTCCTGGAAGTTGCCAATGGCGATTCGGCGTCCAATCTCCTCAAGGGTAATATGCTTCTGAGTTCTGAGGCCCTGTATTCTAAGCAGCTGCTCACGTTTGTTGGCAATATCCTTGGCCTCCTTCTCGTCGTCAAAGATATTGAACTTCTCACCTGCGGTAGGTGCGCCGTTAAGTCCCAATACAGAGACAGGGGTAGATGGTCCGGCCTCTGTTATACGCTGGCCGCGCTCATTGAACATAGCCTTTATGCGGCCAGTATAGCAGCCGCTAAGCATAATGTCTCCAATATGGAGCGTTCCGCTCTGCACAAGTATTGTGGCAAGGAATCCGCGGCCTTTGTCCAGAGAGCTCTCAATTACCGCTCCCATAGCCTTCTTGTTTGGATTAGCCTTAAGCTCCAGCATATCTGCCTCCAGAAGCACCTTCTCCAAGAGTTCATCCACACCTGTTCCCTTCTTTGCAGAGATCTCCTGGCACTGGTATTTTCCACCCCACTCCTCAACAAGGAGGTTCATCTGCGAGAGCTGCTCCCTTATCTTGTCGGGATATGCGCCCGGCTTGTCAATCTTGTTTATTGCAAAGACCATAGGCACGCCTGCAGCCTGCGCGTGGTTAATTGCCTCTTTGGTCTGAGGCATTATGGCGTCATCGGCAGCAATGATGATAATGGCAACGTCTGTCATCTGCGCGCCCCTTGCACGCATTGCGGTAAAGGCCTCGTGGCCAGGGGTGTCCAGGAAGGTGATATGTCTGCCATCGGGAAGGGTGACATTATATGCTCCAATGTGCTGGGTAATTCCTCCGGCCTCTCCGGCAATTACATTGGTCTGGCGGATGTGGTCCAGCAGGGAGGTCTTTCCGTGGTCTACGTGTCCCATTACGGTTACAATTGGAGGTCTTGGAAGAAGGTCCTCTGGCTTGTCTGCCTGATTTTCCTCATCTATGGTCTCCTGCAGCTCTGCTGTTACAAAGTCTATCTTATAGCCAAACTCCTCTGCAACAAGCACAAGGGTCTCTGCATCCAATCTCTGGTTTATGGAGACCATAAGGCCAAGGCTCATACAGGCGCCAATGACTTTGGTTACAGGAACCTCCATCATTACGGCAAGGTCATTTACGGTAACAAACTCCGTTACCTTAAGAATCTTGCTCTCCTCTGCCTGATGCTCAACCTCCTCCATCATCTTCTGACTCTGGAGCTCTCTCTTCTCCTTTCTGTATTTGGAGCCTTTGGTCTTGCCCTTGCCCTCTACCATACGCTGGTAGGTCTCCTTAATCTGCTTCTGAACTTCGTCCTCGTCAACCTCTGCCCTTACTGGCTTGAAGTGCTCCTTCTTGCCGTGCTTGCCGTTGTTGGCGTTGCGCTGATTGTTGCCGTTGTTCTGTGCAGCCTTCTGATTGTTCTTATCCCTCTGGGAGTTGTTGTTCTTGGAGACCTCCTTGTCCAGGTCTACCTTCTCCTTGCCTTTGTGAATACGCTCGCGCTTATTCTTATTACCCTTAAAGTCGTTGGACTGGCTCTTTTTGCGTTCAAATTGCGAGAGGTCTATGGTATCCTTAATGACTGGGCCGGCAAGTTTCTCAACTTTGGTGGCAATATGCTCAATTACAGGCTTCTCCTCTGCTGCAGGTCTCTGCTCCTCTTTTGTATCGGGAGTTTTTGGAGCAGGCTTGGACAAATCTATCTTTCCTACAACAACAGGGCCTCTCTTCTGCGCAGATGCCGCCTCTGCCGCCTTTTTGGCAGCCTCCTCGGCCTCTCTCTTCATAGCAGCCTCCATCTCTCTAAGAAGTTCCTGAGCCTTGAGCTCCTCTGCCCTTGCTCTCTCCTCGGCCTCTTTGCGCTCCTGCTCTTTTTTGAGCTCCAGCTCTTTGGCTCTCTGAGCCTCCAGCAAGGCCTCCCTCTCCTCTCTCTTCTTCTGGTCTTCGGCCTTCTCGTGGTTCATTATCTCCTTAACACTTTTGGCTACCATCTTAGACTCCTCTTTGGCTCTCTGCTCTTTGGCAAATTCCTTCTCCACAAGAGCAAACTCCTCCGCAGAAATCTTTGCATTTGGATTGGCCTCCACAGTATAACCCTTCTTGGAGAGAAAATCCACAAGGGTGCCAAGGCCAATATTGTATTCTTTAAGTACTTTTCCTATTCTAATGTTATCTGCCATATTATTCCTCCCGATTTAAATAATATTCTATGTTTTATCGATTATTTCTCGTCCTCAAACTCTGCTCTCAAGATCTTCTGCACATCTATAACAGTCTCTTCATCAAGGTCTGCCCTGCGTACAATCTCAGATACAGGGAGTGACAGAACACTCTTGGCGGTGTCGCAACCTATGCCGCGCAGAGCATCTATAATCCACTGGTCTATCTCATCGCTGAATTCTCCAAGAAGAACATCCTCCTCGTCGTCGTTGCCGTCAAGCTCTCTGTAGACCTCAATATCTTTGCCTACAAGCATACTGGCAAGTTTAATGTTACTGCCATTCTTTCCAATGGCAAGAGAGACCTCGGTAGGCTTAAGGGTAACATAAATCTTGTTGTCCTCGTCGCTTATCTTTATGGATGATATCTTTGCAGGACTCAATGCCCTCTGAACAAGAAGCTGTGTATTGTTGGTCCAGCTGATAACATCTATATTCTCATTTCGGAGCTCCCTTACAATGCCGTGTATTCTGGAGCCCTTTACACCTACGCAGGCTCCTACAGGGTCTATTCTGTCATCGTATGACTCAACTGCAACCTTTGCCCTCTCGCCCGGCATTCTCACAATCTTCTTTATTGTAATGAGGCCGTCGAAAATCTCCGGAACTTCCTGCTCGAAGAGCCTCTCAAGGAAGAGCGGAGAAGTTCTGGAGAGTGTTATGATTGGGTTGTTGTTTCTCAACTCCACATTTGCTACAACGCTCTTTACAGAGTCGCCCTTGCGGAAGAAATCTGATGGAATCTGCTCGCTCTTTGGAAGCACAAGTTCGTTGCCATCCTCGTCCAGAATGAGCACCTCCTTCTTCCAGGCGTGATAGACCTCACCGACAAAAATCTCACCTATCCTCTCTTTGTAAGCCTTATAGAGATTGGTCTTCTCAATCTCCATTATCTTGCCTGAGAGGTTTTGTCTAATGTTCAGTATTCCCCTGCGGCCAAAGGCGGAGAGTTTTACCTCTTCTGTAAAGTCCTCGCCAACCTCATAGGAGTCATCCACCTGCCTTGCCTCTTCAAGGGAGACCTCTGTGTTGGGATCCTCCACATTCTCCACAATGGTTCTGTTTCTCCAGATTTCAAAGTCGCCCTTGTCTATGTTAATGATAATGTCGCAGTTGTCTGCAGTACCGTACATCTTGGCAAGCTGTGTGCGGAAGACATCCTCCAGAACACTCATCATTGTAGGGCGGTCGATATTTTTGTGTTCTTTGAATTCAGCAAACGTGCTTACTAAATTTAAACCTTCCATATTTTTATGTTTATATAATCTATTTGAAGTCTATTACCGGTTTACACCATTTTATCTCTTTAAGGTCTACCATATCCGTATGCTCTACCGGAACTCTTCTCTTCTTTCCCTCCACTCTCTCCAGAGCGCTCCAGGTAAAGGTTATGACCCCCTGTGAGAAGCCGGCTAGAAGCCCCTTGCGCTTCTTGCCGTCTGCAAAGAGAATCTCAACCTGGCTTCCGGTATATTTTTCATATTGTCCCGCCACCTTGAAGGGCTGGTCCAGACCTGCGGAGCCTACTGTAAGGGAGTAGTCCTCCAGGTTCTGGTCAAAATTGTTGTGGACAATCTCGTCTATTGCCTCGCAATGCTCCAATGTGACGCACCCGTTATGCGATTCTATGGAGATCTCTACATCGTTCTGTGAAGAGACCTCTATCTCTACAAGAAAGAGACCCTCTCTCTCCAGATACTCTGCTATGACCTCTGCTATGCTCTCTTTTGATATCATAAATGGCTTAAAATCTCTTTTGAGTAAATAAAAATGGCGACTCCCCGTCGCCATCTCATCCCCTTTTGCACCTGCAAATGTACGCACAATATATGTGTTATCCAAATTTTTGTGTAAATTTGCAGGATAAGTGAAATAATATGGAAGTTTCTGCAGAAAGAATAGCACAACATTTTAATGGGGAGATTATTGGAGATCCCAATGTAAAGGTCTCTTCGGTAGCAAAGATAGAGAGTGGCAAGAGTGGAAATATCTGTTTCCTTGCCAATCCAAAGTATAAACAGTATTTGCTTACCAGCAAAGCTAGCATAGTTATCATAAACAGGGAGTTTATTCCGCAGGAGAAGGTGACTCCAACCCTTATTGTGGTGGACAATGCCTACGAGGCTGTGGCCTCTCTGCTGGATCTGCTCAATTCGCTCAAGCGCTCGCTCCGCAGCGGCAGGGCATTCTTTTCAAAGTGCGAGAAGGGGGCAAAGCGCGGCAAGGGCTCCTATCTTGGCAGGTTCTCCTATATGGGCTACAATAGCTCCATAGGGGAGCGCACACAGGTTTATGAGCAGGTATATATCGGGAATAATGTTAAGATTGGCGCCGATACGATTCTCTACCCGGGCGTGAAGATTTATGACGGCTGTGTTATTGGCAGCAACTGCATTATCCACGCAAATGCGGTGATTGGTTCGGACGGATTTGGTTTTGCTCCTACGCAGGACGGCTCTTACAAGAAGATTCCGCAGACAGGCAATGTGGTGCTGGAGGATAATGTGGAGATTGGTGCAAATACTGTTGTAGACCGTGCCACTATGGGTTCTACAATTATCCGCAAGGGGGTTAAGCTGGATAATCTTATTCAGATTGCGCACAATGTGGAGGTTGGAGAGAATACTGTTATGGCCGCGCAGGTGGGAATTGCAGGCTCTACCAAGGTGGGCGCCAACTGTATGCTTGGCGGCCAGGTGGGAATTGCAGGGCATCTGAAGATATCGGATCGCACCCAGATTGGCGCTCAGGCAGGCATTCTGGGCAATGTGAAGAGAGAGGGCGAGGTGCTGCTTGGCTCTCCTGCAATGGATGCAAAAGAGTACATAAGGGCGTATGCGGTCTTCAAGACCCTTCATAAATCCAGATAAATTCATATATTTGCACGATTAACCAATTTATCCTATATGATTAACTTTTCAAAACAGCACACCCTTGCAAACTCATATACCTTCAAGGGAAAGGGTCTGCATACGGGTCTATCTGTTACAATGACTATAAAACCTGCCAAACCAAACACAGGAGTGCTCTTTCATAGGGTGGATCTTGGTCCCGATGCCTATATAAATGCAGTGTCGGATTATGTTACCACCACCTCCAGAGGCACCACGCTTGAGAAGGGGCAGGTAAAGATATCTACTTTGGAACACCTTATGGCTACCCTCTACGGAATGCATATAGATAATGTGCTGGTAGAGATAGATGCTCCGGAGGTGCCCATACTGGATGGAAGCGCAAAGTTCTTTGCAGATGCAATTGCTGCAGATGGAATAGTTGAGCAGGATGCGGAGAGAAAGTACCTTGAGATTAAGGAGAAGATATGTTTCAGAGATGATGCCACAGGCTCGGAGATAGTTATTCTTCCTTACGATTCACTTGCGGTGAATCTTATGATAGATTTTAACTCAAAGGTCTTGGGAAATCAGTATGCAAGATTCAACCAGCACGTGGATTTTACAAAGGAGATAGCGCCCTGCAGAACATTTGTCTTTTTTCACGAGTTGGAGCCTCTCTTCAAGAATAACCTCATAAAGGGCGGAGACCTGGATAATGCGATAATTGTGGTTGAGCATCCTGTGCCGCAGGAGGAGCTTGACAGATTGGCAGGCATCTTTAATATGCAGAGTCTTGAGCGCGCTCCGGAGGGCTATCTCAATCATCTGGAGCTAAGGTTCTCAAATGAGTGTGCCCGCCACAAACTTTTGGATATACTTGGAGATTTTGCTCTTATAGGCGCGCCAATAAAAGGAATGATAATAGGCTATAAGACAGGTCATAGAATCAATACCCTTATGGCCTCAAAACTTAGGGAAATTGTTAAAAAAACCATATAATATTTACGAAGATGAAAGAGCAGATTGATATTCCGGTTTTTGATCCCAATGCCGAGCCATTGATGGATGTTAACAAAATAAAGACCATTCTCCCACACAGGTCTCCTTTCCTTATGGTGGACAGGATTACAGAGATGGGGGAGGACTATATTGTGGGAGTAAAGATGATAGGTGTAAACGAGTGGTACTTTCAGGGACACTTCCCAACAGAGCCTGTAATGCCGGGAGTACTTATAATTGAGTCTATTGCCCAGTGTGGAGGAATGTTGGCGCTTAGGGATGTGGACGACCCTTCTAAATACTCAACCTATTTTGCAAAGATAGATAACGCAAAGTTCAAGAGGAAGGTTGTTCCGGGCGACGTTCTTGTTATGCGCCTTAAGATTACAGAGCCTCTCAGAAGAACCCTTATGTGTATGCACGGAGAGGCTTATGTTGGCAATCATCTTGCTTGTGAGTGCGATATGATGGCTCAGATTATCAAAAACAAAGAATAAAAAATTTATGGAGAATAACTCATTTATACACCCAAATGCCAAGATTGGCAAGAATGTGGTGATTGAGCCCTTCTGCTACATAGCGGAGAATGTTGAAATTGGCGATGGATGCCATATTGGCCCGCACGCTACCATCTATGACTATGTTAAGATGGGAGAAAATTGCCGCGTCTTTCCGGGTGCGGTTGTTGGAGGTGTTCCTCAGGATCTGAAGTTTGCAGGAGAGGTCTCTTATGTGGAGATTGGAAACAATGTTACAATAAGAGAGTGTGCAACAATCCACAGGGGTACAGCTGCCAGCAAGAAGGCTGTTACCAAGGTGGGAGACAATACTCTGATTATGGCCTATGCCCACGTTGCTCACGATTGCAACATTGGCAAGCACTGTATTCTTGTAAGCTATGTTGGTCTTGCAGGTGAGACAGATGTAGATGATTGGGCAATTATCGGAGGCGCTTCCGCTGCACACCAGTTCTCCAAGATTGGTGCGCACGCAATGATTTCAGGCGGCTCTATGATAGGCAAGGATGTTCCTCCTTATGTGCTTGCCGGCAGGCGTCCTCTCTCGTTCTGCGGCATCAACCTTGTGGGACTCAGAAGAAGAGGCTTCACTCCGGAGCAGATAGACCAGATAAGGGAAATCTATAGAGTGATATATCAGAGCGACCTTAATGTTACAGATGCCTGTCAGCGCGTTGAGGAGGGTTTTACAGATACTCCTGAAAAGAAGATTATTCTGGACTTTATCAGAAACTCTTCCAGAGGTATTATTGGCTATAAGCCAACTTTCAAGGGTGACGAAGAGTAGAGTGTTATGCAGAGGGAGGCAGTTCTTTTAACAACGGCGTATTTCCCTCCTGTGGAGTATTTTGTGGCTGTGGCAAGAGCCGCAGAGATATATGTGGAGTCCTGTGAGATGTATCAGAAGCAGTCTTACAGGACTCGTTGCATAATCTACAGTTCTGAAGGGCCATTCCCTTTAAATATTCCCATTCTGCGTACAGGGGGAGACCACTCCCACAAGATTCCCATAAAGGATGTAAAGATAGACTATTCAGAGAATTGGATTCAGGCGCATTTAAGGGCGCTTGAGGCGGCATATATGAATACTCCCTTCTTTGAATACTATAAAGATGAGATTTATTCAGTTATCAACTCCAGGCCGGAGTATCTCATAGATTTGAATATGAGGCTTATGCAGCTGCTACTCTCTTTTATGGAGGGTTTGGGCGCAAAGCTTTGCTGCACTACTGAATTTGTTGCTCCGCATTCCGCCTCCGCCCCATATACAGAGCTGCCGCTGTGCGATTTAAGGGAGCGTATCCAGCCCAAATACAAGGGAGCCTCCTATCTTAAAGAACTAAATATGGAAAAGCCGTATTACCAAATCTTCTCCGGCAAATACGGCTTTATCCCAAATCTCTCAATTCTGGACCTTCTCTTCCACGAGGGGCCCAACTCCATCTCCTATCTCCGCTGAAATCTTAAGCTCTCAGCTAAAATCTGAAGCCAAAGGTAAAGAGCAACTTCCAGCAATTGGTCTTATAGTTTACAATTGGAGCATTAGGCCCGTCATATATGGCGCCGCTCTTCTCATCCTTGCCCACAGTTGTCTGGAAAGCAGCATCCATAAAGAACCCGCTGCTGTGATTGTATCCCAATCCGGCAGAGACAATATTGGTTGATTCTCTTGATGCAGAGACTATATAAGTGTCTAGTTCTGTAAATTTAGGATTTTTATATGGGTTTGAGTAGTGCTGGAATCCGGCTCTTACCGCCATCTCCTTAATTGGAGTAAGCTCCAATCCAACCCTAAAGATGTGCTGTGCCTTGTAAATCTCTTTAATATCAGCATTATCAATTGCAAATGAACCTGCACGGCCGCCTACCTCCCTCAGTCGCATAGAGGAGTAGTCTATCATCTCATAATCTGCGCTTATTACGCCAATTCCCGGAATCACCCCGGCCGCACCTAAGCTGAAAGAGAATGGGCTCTGCAGGGTATAGTCATACTCCCCCTCCGGGGTAAAGATAAGCTGGCTGTAGCCGTCGTTGAAGGCAGACCTCATTGCAGAGGAATATCTCTCCGTAAGCCAGTAGTAGGTTGGAGAGGCTATGCTTCCGCCCAATCTGAAGAATGGGTTAGGTGTAAAGATAAAGCCTGCTTTAATCTCCAAACCTGTACCAAATGTCTTATGCTCATAACCATAGCCAAAACTCTCAAAACCGCTGTCAAAATCGCGTGAGTTTACTGCATTCTCCGCAATGCTTATATTTATCTTCTCATAGACGCTCTTTGCCTCCAGGTTTATTCCAAAGTAGAAGATATTGGAGATGTTTCCTCCAAAGTTAACGGTGGCGCTTGTAACGCTGCCCCTGCGCTCTGTAAGGAAATTCTGATCCAGAGGGCCTCCCACCATAATATCCACAATCTGGTTGCCTTGGCTGTCCACGCCTCTGTTGTACATATTCTCCGTTGCGGCAATATATTGGTCTGATGTATTTGGCAGCAGAGAGAGCAGAGTAGTGTTCCAGCCAAGAACGGAGACCCAATCGCTTGCGCCAAAGGTAAGGAAAGGGTCCTGGTGGCTGTTTATGTCCATCTCCCTGGAATCTATGCCGTTGGTTTGCTCGGCCAGACTTTGCAGCCAGCTGGAGTTGCTGTTTCTGCCGTTTGCTCCAAGGGAGTATGAAAGGTTGTTCTGCTTGTTAAGCACCACACCCAGACTCCATCTGACCAGACCTCTGCTGCTTCTGCCGGTCTCAAAAGAGCCTATGAAGCCCGCATTGCTTATGCCAAATCTTGTAAGGTTGCCCGAGTTGCTGTAACCTCCCGCATAGGTGCTGTTATACCCTGCATTGGTAATGCTTGGTGTTACAGAAAACTCTGAATACCTGTAAACTGCAGAGGAGGCGGGGTTTATTGAGATGCTGCCCATATCGCCGCCAAGAGCTGTAAAGGCATTTCCCATTGCAACGCTTCTTGCAGTGCCTTCTCTATTCTGCTGAGAGAGAGAGAATGCCCTCTCTACATAATCCGTAGGGTTGTTCTGCCCAAAGAGCGCTACGCAGCAGAGGGCATTAACCATAAAAAATGAAATATACCTCTTCATAATAAATCCTTTTAATAATCAGCACTCTACCTTCTTCTATATATTGAGCCGCCTGAGCTGCTTCCCGAACTGCTTCCCGAACTTCTTCCCGATGAGTAAGAGGAGCCGCTTGAATAGGAGGAGCCGCTGGAGTATGAACTGTTGGAATTATTGTTGTAATTCCTGTTGTAGTTCCTGTTATAGTTGCCGGAACGATAGATGCTATTGCTGCTGTTGCTGCCACTGCTACTATTGCTGTTGTTTCTTACGCTGGTGTTGCCGGTTGCATCGTTTTGGCTCTTCTGCGTGGTGCGGCGATAGATTGTGGTGCCACTTCTTGTGCCGCTGTTTATGTTGTTGTTGCGGTTGCCGGAGTTGTTGCTGTTGTTCTTCACATTGCCATTATTGTTCCGCACACTGTTGTTATTCCGAACATTGTTGTTGTTACGCACATTATTGTCGTTCTGCGAATTGTTGTATCGCACGTTGTTGGTGCCGTACCTTACGTTGCCAACCCTTGGGTTTCTGGTAGAACTTCCCACAGAGCTGCCGCTATGGGAATTGCTCTTTGAATATACCGGGTTGCCGTAGCTCCTATGGGAAGAGGCATTGCTGCGGCCGCCGTAGTATGGTCGGGAATAGGAGTCTGCCCTTCCGTAATAAGGGTTCCTGTATGGTTTGTAGTAGTGGTGGTGGTGTGGAGGGTAACAGCTCCAGTGGTGGTGATACCACGGATTATGCCATCCGTAGCCGTAGTACCAAGGGTCTCTCCAATACCAATCTCTCCAGTACCTGTCTCTCCAGTACCAGTAGTCCCAGGAGGTGTACCAGCCATATCCGTAGTAGTACGGGTTTCTGTACCACCAAGGGCTCCACCAAGGGTCTATCCAGTTTCCGTAGTCGATTACAACGTTTACGGTATATTTCGGTGAGTCAAACCTCCTTAACTTTGCAGCATAGCTGTTGGGGTCTGCTGCAATGGTGAGATTTACCTCTGCAGCAGGCTCGGACTCAAGCTGGCTGTATGTCTTTTCCTGCAGAGTACGGCTCTCATTTACAATAAGGTTTCTGCCCTCTTCTGCAGAATGGCTTGCAGCGGCATTGTAGTAGATGCCGTTCTGGAAGCCTTCGCTGTTGTTAACAGCCTGATAATAAGTGCCACAAGAGGATAATGCAAGCAATCCCGTCAAATAAATAATAAATCCATTGTTTTTCATAATTACCTCCTCTGTTGAAAATAATTTTGTATTTTTGCACCCTACTACAAAGATATAACAAAAAATGTTCCAATATGGCAAAAGAGGTAACAAGTAAAGAGGAGAATTATTCGCTTTGGTATAATAATCTGGTTGTAAAGGCAGACTTGGCTGAGAATTCTGCAGTTAGAGGTTGTATGGTCATTAAACCATACGGATATGCAATTTGGGAGAAGATGCAGCGCCAGCTGGATTCAATGTTCAAGGAGACAGGACATCAGAATGCATATTTCCCGCTCTTTATTCCAAAATCATTCCTAAGCAAGGAGGCAGAACACGTTGAGGGTTTTGCCAAAGAGTGCGCTGTGGTAACACACCACAGGCTTATGGTAGACCCAAACGGCAAGGGTGTTGTTGTAGACCCTGATGCAAAATTGGAGGAGGAGCTTATTGTTAGGCCAACATCGGAGACAATAATCTGGAATACATATAAGAACTGGATTACATCCTACAGAGACCTTCCTATTCTCTGCAATCAGTGGGCAAATGTTGTAAGGTGGGAGATGAGAACAAGACTCTTCCTTAGAACAGCGGAGTTCCTCTGGCAGGAGGGCCATACAGCCCACGCCACTATGGAGGAGGCTCAGAAGGAGACAGAGACAATGGTTCAGGTATATGCAAAGTTTGCAAGGGAGTATATGGCAGTGCCGGTAGTGGTTGGGCACAAGACAGAGTCCGAGAGGTTTGCCGGTGCGGTGGATACTATGTGCATAGAGGCCATGATGCAGGATGGCAAGGCGCTTCAGGCAGGTACGTCGCACTTCCTTGGCCAGAATTTTGCTAAGGCATTTGATGTGAAATATACAACCAAAGAGGGCAAGCCGGAGTATGTTTGGGCAACCTCCTGGGGAGTCTCTACCAGACTTATGGGAGCGCTTATTATGGCCCACGGAGATAATAACGGCCTTGTTCTTCCTCCAAGACTGGCGCCTATCCACGTTGTTATGGTTCCTGTCTTCAAAAAACCGGAAGAGGAGGAGGCAGTGCTTGCCAAGATGAGGGAGTTTAAGGAGCTTATGGAGAGGGCCGGCCTTACCGTAAAGATAGATGACAGAGACAATTTGAGAAGCGGCTTCAAGTATGCGGAGTGGGAGTTGAAGGGAGTGCCTGTAAGAATTGCAATGGGCCCAAGAGACCTGGAGAACAGAACTGCAGAGGTTGTCAGAAGAGATACACTGGAGAAGGAGTTTGTGGGTTGGGATTCTCTTGTAGAGCATGTTGCTGCACTTATGGAGCAGATTCAGCAGAATATCTATAAGAAGGCTCTGGATTTCCGCAATGCCAATACCTATAAGGTGGATAGTTGGGATGAGTTCAAGCAGAAGATAGAGGAGGGCGGCTTCCTGCTCTGCCACTGGGATGGCACAAAGGAGACGGAGGCAAAGATACAGGAGGAGACCAAGGCTACCATCAGGTGTATTCCTATAGATTCATTTGTTTGTGAGGAGGAGGGTAAGTGCGTCTATTCGGGCAAACCTTCCAAGAGAAGAGTAATTTTTGCAAAATCATATTAGTAAGGAGTTAGTTATGTCAACAGACCCGTTACCAAAACAAGGTCAGATTCTGGCCTTGCTTGATGCAAAGGCCGGAGCAAAGGCTGCTGTTTACGACCAGGCATTGGAAACTTTCAATCAGTTGAAGGACCTGCTTAGCGAGATTAGCAACGACCTTAACGAGGCCCTGGAGGATAACCCTGCAGTTAACTCAAGAAGGATTAAACTTGAGTATAGAGACAGAGGCAAATTTGAGGCGGAACTTAAGTTTGCAGATGATGTTCTGCTCTTCAGTATGCATACAGATGTATTCCAGTTTGACAGAGATCACGCTGTCTGGAAGAATGCCTATGCAAAGGGAGGCGATTTCAATACCTATTGCGGTGTAATAAGTGTTTACAATTTTCTTTCAGACTCCCTTAAATATAATCGTACAGACGATTTAGGCTATCTTGTGGCAAGACTCTTTGTAAACAAGGAGAAATTCTTCTTTGTAGAGGGCAAGAGGCAGCAGAGGCAGAAGGTCTCTTCATTTGGCAAGGTGGTGCTGGATAAGAATGAGTTGCAGGAGTTTGTGCAGTCGGCTATGTTGTACTCCCTGCAGTTCGACCTGCTTGTTCCTCCGTTCGATATGGTAAAGGTGGCAACTCTGGATCAGATTAACAGTAAAATAGAGAGTACCCAGCTTAAGACAGGAAAGAGGTTGGGATTTAAGTATAATTCGGATGATGTTCTTGAGGAATAGCAAATTTGCATTCAGGTCTCTGGTGGCAACCCTGCTGCTGGCCCTGCTCCTTCCAATCTCCCTTTTGGGGCAAAGAAGGGGTGGCGGAGAGAACGTGCAGATGATTACATCAGATACAACCCTCACCTCTGCTCAGAATATTATAAGAAAGATAGGATTATCCAATAAGGTGCCTGTCATTCAGTATGTTCCGGTTGCGCCTCCAAAGTATTGGACTACCGGAATGCTTACCCAGCTGAGCTTCTCTCAGGTCTCGCTTACCAACTGGGCCGCCGGAGGTTCAGGTTCCATTGCTATGAATGGTTATGTGAATGCAATGCGTAACTATGCAAAGGATAACCTCTATTGGGAAAATAGGGCGCAGGTCTCCTATGGTTTTGTGCAATCCTTCGACCAAGGGTACAGAAAGAGCGAGGATAAGTTTATCCTGGACAGCAAGGCGGGTTATTCCACCTTCAAGAACTTCTTCTTCTCAGCCGCACTTAATATCAAGAGCCAGTTTTCGCCGGGTTTTACTTATAACAGCAAAGATGAGGCTACGAGGGTTTCAAAATTCCTCTCGCCAGGTTATGTTACATTTGGTATAGGTATAGACTACAAGCCGGATAAGAAGTGGTACTCCGCCACTTTTGCTCCCATTACGCTCAATACCATTATCGTAACCCAGAAGTCGCTGAGAACAAAGTATGGAAACGCAGAGGATGAACCTGTAAGGGTTCAGGTGGGTGCCCAGCTGACAGGAAATGTCAACTATTCCCTCAAGAATTTCAAGGCTGTCTCCCAGCTGATTCTCTTCTCGGACTATAAGCACAATCCGCAGAATATTAAGGTTACTTGGGATGTGATGCTTGCCTACAAGATAAACAGATTCCTTGAGGCAACCCTAAGGACAAATCTCATCTATGATGATGACATTCTTATAAAGGATGACAACGGAGACTATGCTCCCCGTGTGCAGTTTAAGGAGGTGCTGGGCATCTCGTTCGCATATACCATAGGAGAGTTTAAGAAATGATTTCCCAAAGGAGATTCGATGCGCTTTTAAAGAGATTATATGATGGTAATTCTACCATCGTTGCCGGCGTCAGCGGCGGTCCGGATTCCATATGTATGCTTCATCTTCTGGCCTCCAGCTCGCTCTCTCCAAGAGTTGTTGTGGCGCATCTCAACTTCTCTCTCAGAGGGGAGGAGAGCAACGGCGATATGCGTTTTGTAGAGGAGAGGGCAAAATTCTACGGATTCCCATTTCTCTGTAAAACCGCCGATACGCGCGCCTATGCCGCAGAGCGCTCGCTCTCCATAGAGATTGCCGCAAGGGAGATTCGCTACAAGTGGTTTGGGGAGATTCTCTCCTCTTATGCCCCTGCAGTTCTTGCGGTAGCTCATAATGCCAACGACAACGCAGAGACACTTCTGCTTAATCTCTTGAGAGGTACAGGCATAAAGGGATTATGCGGAATAGCGGAGAGGGCGCCGCTTCCTTATCGGGATAATGATAAATATGAGGTCATAAGGCCACTTCTCTCTTTTGAGCGGGAGGAGATAGAGGAGTATCTTGCAAGCAACTCTCTGCAGGCCAGGATAGATAGCACCAATGCTCTATGCGATGTGGCAAGGAATAGAATAAGGAATATCATCATTCCGCAGATGCGCCAGATTAATCCCTCTGCCGTGCGCAGGCTTAATATGGATATTGCAAATTTTGCAGATGCCTATCTGCTTTTGCAGCAGGGCTTGAGCAATTGCAAGGAGTCTTATGTGCTCTACCGGGCAGGGGGCAAGCTTCCCCTCTCTGGCCAGAGCGGCCAGGGCGTGCAGTTCCGCTTGGCGCTCCTTAAGAGGTATTTGCAGCTTATGCTGGACGGCAAGGCGCTTGCGGCTGCAGGAGGCACTGCTCTGCTGCTGGAACTTCTGGAGGAGTTTAACTTTCCTGCCACTATGCTTGAGGAGGTTGCGGAGTCGCTCAAACGCTCTTCTACCGCCCCGCAATGCGATGCAAAATTTTGGCGTACAGAGAGATATACAATGGTGCTGGAGGAGGGCAACCTCTACATCTACCTCTCTTTGGCAGAGAGTGAGGGGAGCGCTCTTCTTCCCGATGCTCTCATTCAGGCAGAGCCGCAGGGAGCTCTCATCCAGGCGGACTCGCAGAGTGGCTTTGCAAGGGCAGGCATAATTCCGCTTAAGAATGGGCTTATCTTCTCATATATGTTTTATGAATGGGAGGGAGAGGAGACTCCTGTGGAGCATTGCAAAAGGCTCACCGACGGCAACCTGCTCACCTTGGATGCAGATTCAATCACTTTCCCTCTAAGGCTTCGTCCTGCAAAGAGTGGAGATTTTTTTGCGCCTCTGGGTATGAAACGAGGAAATAAGAGAATAAATGACTATCTTGGGGAGCGCAAAGTTGAGAGGCTGCTGAGGGAGCATGCTCAGGTGCTGGAGGATGCCGGAGGAAGAGTTGTTGCTCTGGTGGGTTTTCAGGTGGCAGAGGGAGCAAGGGTAACAGAGAAGAGCCGGCGTCTTATGACTCTCACGCTGCAGTATAATGGATAATAACAAGTTATATAACTATATATAGATATGAGACCAAAACTTACATTAGGCGTTCTAGGCGGCATGGGGCCTGCTGCAACAGCAGACTTTATGCGGCTTATGGCTCAGAAAGCCCCAGCAGGATGCGACCAAGAGCATCCGGAGATGTTCATTTATTCTAATACCATTACTCCCGACAGAACCACATACCTGCTTGGCAAGGGACCAGACCCTCGCGCAGATATAAAGCGTGGTGTGGAGACCCTGCATAAGTGGGGCGCGCAAGTGCTTGCAGTTACCTGCAACACTGCCCACTATTTCCTTGACGAACTGGTGGAGAAGGGAGAGATGCCTATGCATCTTATCCATATTATCGATGAGACAATTAAAGCCTCTGCGCGCATCTGCCCGGAGGGGGCTTGGCTTACTGCCACAATGGGCACAATGAAGACAGGCCTCTACCAGAAGCACGCGGAGTCTATGGGATACAATTTCAGAATCCCTACAATGGAGCAGAAGGAGAGAATACACCACATTACAGACCTTGTAAAGGCCGGTGAGTGCGACCTTGCCGGAAAGCTCTACAAAGAGGTGATAGAGGAGCTTTGGACGGTGGCAAAACTTCCTGTAGTACTTGCCTGCACAGAGTTGCCTATTGCTTACGACCACACAGGGCTGGATCCTAAGATGGGTATCTCCTGCCTTGGCGCGCTTGCAGATGCCTGCGTAGAGTACCTTTATGCGCCGGAGAATAATAAATAAAATGGCGGGTAGTGTATGAAAAGAGTAAAACTTGCCCTTCATTGGCAGATTCTTATTGCCATTCTGCTTGGAATAGTCTTCGGAATCCTCTGCTTTGACTATGTAAAATATATAGACTGGGCCGGATCAATGTTCCTGCGCGCCTTAAAGATGATTATTATTCCAATGGTCTTCACCTCGCTCATTATGGGTGTTGCCAGCATCGGGAAATCATCAGACCTTGGCAGAATTGCAGGAAAGACCTTTGCCTTCTATATTCTCACCACACTTGTGGCAACCGCAATTGGCCTTGTCCTGGTAAATCTCTTCAAGCCAGGCGTTGGCGCAACAATCAACCTTACAGAGACAGTGCAGAGCGTAAAGGCAACAGAGACCTCTTTTATGGACCAGATAGTTGCCATTATTCCCGACAACATCTTTGCAAGCCTCTCCAAAGGAGATTTGCTCCCTGTAATCTTCTTTGCAATCCTCTTCGGATTCTTCATTACACAGGTGGACGAGAAACCAAGAATCTTCCTCTCCGATTTCTTTAGCAGTGCCTTTGACGTTGTTATGAAGATAACCCTCTTTGTAATTAAGTTTACCCCTTACGGTGTCTTTGCAATAGTGGCCAAGATGGTTGGAGACCAGGCGGGAGATTCGGAGAAGCTTATGGGTGTGTTGAGCAGCCTTGGAGTCTATACCCTTATTGTATGGGCAGGTTGTCTTATTCACGGAGGCCTTGTGCTGCCTGCCATTGTCAGGATATTTGGCAAGACCAACCCTTGGAGACATCTTAAGGAGATGTCCTCTGCAGTTCTTACTGCCTTCTCTACCTGTTCATCTGCAGCTGCGCTTCCTATAGCTCTTAAAGATTCTCAGGAGAAGATTGGTGTCTCCAACAAGATAGCCAGCTTTACGCTTCCTCTTGGGGCAACCGTTAATATGAACGGCACAGCTCTGTATGAGGGTATTACTGTACTCTTTATAGCGCAGGCCTACGGCATAGACCTCTCCATCGGACAGCAGATAATGGTTATGGCAACAGTTCTTCTTGCTGCCATAGGAACAGCCAGCATCCCTATGGCCGGTCTTGTTATGATAACAGTTGTGCTTCAGGTGGTAGGATTGCCTTTGGAGGGTATAGGACTGGTTCTTGCAGTTCAGCAGCTCTGCGATATGCCGCGCACCGCCGTGAACACATACGGTAACACCTGCGCCGCACTTGTAATTGCCAAATCCGAGGGCGAATCGCTCAAGATCTGACGCCCCGCCCCAGCTCTTGCTTTCTGCCAGCGCCACTGCCCCGCAGCGGCGCTTTCGCATTGTCGGCGCCCTTGCGCCGCAGCAGCGCCTGTTCCGTGCC
>SAMEA3663028__coassemble_71_pt1 | contig 53506 bp, 43 predicted proteins | sample SAMEA3663028__metabat2_low_PE_034 | metagenome-assembled genome bin SAMEA3663028 (sample SAMEA3663028) | pig gut metagenome | biome: pig gut; feature: pig-associated habitat; material: faeces | place: France | collected 2012
CAATTAACTTTCATAGCTGTGCGCGGTGGCATCAATTTGAGCTCACCGAGCACGGCCATATAATTTAATTGACTGTGTATTAGATGTTTATGTTTTGAAGGTGTGCGCGGTGATTTGCAGGAAGGCTACTTTGCGCTTCCTGATGCTAATTTTCTCTCTTCCTGGTGCCAATTCCCGTTTTCCCGAGCACAAAATCGAGGTTTTTGTGCTTTTTTGGCCTTCGGGACCCCCGTTTTCGAGCATTTCGAGCACAAAATCGGCATTTTTGTGCGCTTTTGAGGTTCGGAACCCCCAATTTCTGGCCTTTCGAGCACAAAATCGGGGTTTTTGTGCGCTTTTACCCTCTGAAACCCTCGTTTTTGGGCTTTTCGAGCACAAAATCGGCATTTTTGTGCGCTTTTGCCCTCTGAAACCCCCGTTTTCGGGCATTTCGAGCACAAAATCGAGGTTTTTGTGCTCGGGCAGACGGGGAAACTGCGTAGTTAACATTTATTGACGAGTGTCAATACGTAATCGCGGAGACGACCCCCATTTTCAGCGCTTTCGAGCACAAAATAGGGCGGCGCCTCCTGCTGGAAGCCTCTTTCCGATGGTGTGCACGGGTACCGGAGAAGTGAGCCGTTCGCATATGTGGCGGCAATACGATGAGAACGATAGCGCTATGGCGGGAGGTTAAGGAAATGGGCAGCTGCGAAGCGCCGCCTGGTGGAGATGCGGCGGAGTGGTGCCCAGTGGAGATGCTGCGAAGCGCTGCCCAGTGGAGATGCTGCGAAGAGCTGCTTGCCTTGCTAGATGAGGGTACAGTTGCCTAGATGAGGGTAGGGTCCTGCCTCTCTTTACGGCGGAGGCGCTGAATCCATTCGTAGAAGGTCTCTCCGTAGAGAAGTTTAAGATATCTGCTCAAGACTCCCGTTGGTATGCCTGTCTCTTCCGATACGTGTGCTATGGTAAGATCCTCCCTGTTATATGGCATACTCTCCTCCTCTTCCCAACTCTTAAGGCGCTTCTGTATAAGCATCCTCTCCTCCATTAATTCAGCACTTTGAACTGATGTCTTGGAATAGTTGAAGAATGAGGTCTTTGGGGAGGTCGCCTTCGAGGTCTCCTGTGACTTCTCCATAAGGATTATGTTGCGGAATATCCCTCTGTTGATTCTCAGAATCTCTTTTGAATTGAATATGAATGCTGCAAGGGCTAAAGCGCCTGTTATCCAGAGAACGTGCTTAATTATGCAGTCGGGCGGTGCAAAAGGTGTTGTCTCTATTATTAACAGAACAGAAAAGATGCTTCCCAGTATTACCATCAATCTGAAAGAATTCTTTCCAATCCGTCTTTCGCGGCTCTGCTCTCTGGTTGAATGGAGAGCTTTTTGGTATAGTCTGATGAGAAGACGCATCTGCAAAAGAATAGTGAAGAGTATGGAGGCTATAAGAATAATGCTGAATATTCTGCAGAAGAGTGTCTCCATATATTGCTCTATGTAGTCTGTTGTAACAACCGGGCTTCTATGCTTTACATACTCTACGTATAATTGCGGGTATAGCAATGCAAGCGAAATAGTGACGTAATATGAGATATAAACCCCCTTGAGAAGATAGGTGGGTATGTTAATGAATCTGAGTATTGCAAAGATGCAGAGGGAGATCTCCATACCAGCCATAACAGGAGAGGTAAAATGCTCTACTACAGTCTTATCTACATCATATAACATACAGATGAAGATTATGGTGTTATGGATAAAGGAGATGCCGTAGGCCATGCTGCAATACCCTATTAGAATTCGGAAACGTCTGTCCCCTACAGTTTTGTTGAAACGATATACTAAAAGTATAAGGCATATTGTAAAGGAGATGCTGATATGGGCGCAAACTACCATCAGATTGCTAAAGTATGGTTGCTGTAAAAACTCTGTCATTGCTCACCTCCCTTCTCTTCTTTCATTTTGGTTTTATAAACCTTTGGAGTGCAACCCTCTACCCTCTTGAAAATCCTTATAAGCTGGGACCTGTCCGTAAAGCCGCATTGTAATGCAATCTTTTCCAGGGTGCTCTCTTCTGTTGTAAGGAGCCTCTTTACCTCATCTATTCTCAGATTATTTATCCAGGTGTTGAAGTTAATCTTAAGGGAATTGTTCAAATATGTGCTCAATATTCGGGAAGGAATATTAAGCTGTTCCGAGACAGTGTTGATAGTTATGCCAGAGGTGAGATAGTGCTTCTGCGGCGCCTCCTGCCATTTCTTTACAATAAGGTCCAAATCCTTGAGCTCATATATGGAGTTGCTCATCTGTTGTGACTCCATCCACGCGCGTAATTTCTTAAGAATCTCATCGGGAAGATGCTTTTCCGGAGTTAGGCTTATATCTTCCAGATGGCCAAGGCGCAACATCATTATTCCTATTCTGGAGATTGTAAAGCACATTGGTACTATTACAAAGAGGGCCAGCCAGATTCTGTTGTAGAATGTGGAGAGCCTTATGAGCATCATAAAGAAGGTGAATGCAAAGAATGGTATGGTGCACCTCATTATTGTCTTTAATGTGCTATAGCTGTTTGCCTCTGTGGTAGAGTAGTAACTCTTGTGACGGATGGTATATTTAAGATTGAGTATGAGGATGTTATATGAATAGAAGAGGGCCTGGGATATCAATATGAGATTATAGATAGGCACGCTGAATGTATACCACCACGCAGGCATCTGCAGCACTCCTGCCCATATCAGAATAAAATAGATAAGGTGGAGAATGGCATAAGAAAGGGGCAGAGAGAGGTGTTTTATGTAGTTGGAGCTACCCAGTTCCCTGCCGACAATGTTCCATACGCAGAGGTAGAGCAGCGGAAGTGTTGTTATTGCAGAGAAGTTGCCTATTATGTCAAATATGCGAAATAAGAGACCGGTATCGGGAAAACAGGTGGAGTGAACAATAATGGCGCAGTTGCAGAGATGTGCGCAATGGAGTATTGCATAGAGCCGCCTGGCCTCCCGCGATATATGGGAAACCATGCGAAGTCTCTTTAAAATAAGGAAAGAGATGGCAGCTTGCACTATGAGCAAGAGAATAAGGAGGGCCACAGAGGGTAGTATTTAATTAGACATTGAAGAGGAAGTGCATAATATCACCATCCTGCACGGTATAATCCTTTCCTTCTGTTGCAAGTTTGCCGGCATTTCTGCAACCAGCCTCCGACCCATATTTTATGTAGTCTTCATATTTTATCACCTCTGCTCTGATGAACCCCTTCTCAAAATCGGAATGGATAACACCTGCAGCCTGAGGCGCCTTGTCGCCCTTGTTATATGTCCAGGCACGCACCTCCATTGGACCCGCTGTAAAGAAGGTCTCCAGATTGAGCAGGGCATAGGCGCTGCGGATGAGCCTCTCTACTCCCGATTTTTCCAGCCCTATTTCATTAAGGAACATTGCGCGCTCTTCATAGCTCTCCAGCTCCGCTATCTCCGATTCTATCTTTGCTGCAAGAATAAGTATCTGCGCATCCTCATTCTTTACAGCCTCCCTAACTCTCTCCACATATTGATTCCCCTCTTTGGCGCTAGCCTCATCTACATTGCAGAGATAGAGAACAGGCTTGTTTGTAAGCAGAAAGAGCCCCTTTGCAAGCCTTATCTCATCCGGGTTATCCAGATGCACTTCTCTTGCAGAGCGTCCTTGCAGAAGCACATCCCTATATTTTACAAGAAGGTCGTAGAGTTTGCGTGCCTCTTTATCTCCGCCGGTCTGCGCCTGTTTCTGCACCTTGCTTATGCGGCTCTCTATAGTCTCCAGGTCTTTCAGCTGCAGCTCCGTATCAATTATCTCCTTATCCCTAACAGGGTCCACACTGCCATCTACGTGCACAACATTAGGGTCGTCAAAGCAGCGGAGCACGTGAATAATAGCATCTGTCTCCCTGATGTTGGCCAAAAACTGGTTGCCCAAACCCTCACCTTTGCTGGCCCCCTTCACAAGGCCTGCAATATCCACAATCTCTACCGTGGCAGGAACAATTCTGCCCGGGTGCACAATATCTGCAAGAGGTTGAAGCCTCTCGTCCGGAACATTTGTGGAGCCTATGTTAGGTTCTATTGTGCAGAAGGGAAAATTGGCGGCCTGCGCCTTACCGGAACTTATACAATTAAAAAGTGTGGACTTGCCAACATTCGGCAGCCCAACAATTCCACATTTTAGCGACATAAAAGGGTTACAATATAAACGTTTATCAGTGGTGCAAAGTTAGTTAAATTATGCAAAAAATAGTTAACTTGCCCCTCAATAAACCCTCAATAAGTAGTTATTATGAAAGAAATAGGTCTCTTTCTTGTGCTTGCCTGTTTTTGGAACTTGGAGAATTATTACCATCCCTCGGACGACCCCCAAACTGCAGATGAGGATTTTACCCCGGCCGGGAGTTATCATTGGACCTATAGCCGTTTTAACAAAAAGCGTGACGACATTGCCAAAACCATTCTCTCCATAAGAGATTATTATGGCTCCTATCCCGCCCTTATAGGCTTTGCAGAGGTAGAGAACAGGCAGGTCTTGCGGGAGCTGGTGGAGAGAACCCCTTTGGCAGCCCTGGAGTATGAGGTAATTCACAGGGATTCTCCCGATAGACGCGGCATAGATGTGGGAATGCTCTACCGCAAGGCAGATTTCCGGCCTTTGGCAGTAAAAAGCATACCGCTAAAGGTGCATCTGCAAGAGAGGGACTCCATTCTGGCAACAAGAACAATTCTATATGTAAAGGGCATTCTCTATGGCAAAGATAGCATTCATCTCTTCATTAATCATTGGCCCTCTAAGCGCGGAGGTGGAGAGGTTGCAAACCATAATAGGATGATTGCCTCCAATACTCTTAAGCATTATGTTGATTCTCTGCTCTTTATTGATAAAAATGCAAAGATATTGGCTATGGGAGACCTTAATGATGGTGTAGAATCGGAAGCAGTCTCCAATATAGATAATCTCATCAACCTTGCCAAGAGTGGGGCAGAGAGTGCGGGAGCAAAGGGAAGTTACAAATATAAAGAGAGCTGGGAGTTGATAGACCACCTTATGGTTTCTCCTCAAATGGTGGCAGGCAAGCTTAAACCGCAGTTGCGCATCTTCTCCGGCAAATTGTTGGTGGAAGATAGTATATATTTGGGAATGAAGCCATTAAGAACTTATAGCGGGCCGCGATATTTAGGAGGTGTAAGCGACCATCTTCCTCTCCTTCTTGTTTATCCGCAAGGCCGGTAGGGTCTATATTGCTCCTGTTATTGTATATGGAGTAATAAATTATTACATTTGCAATCTATAGTATAGCGTATGAAAGAGTATCTTACCTTAATGAAGAAGATCCTGGACGAGGGGGTAAGCAAAGAGGACCGTACCGGTACAGGCACAACAAGCCTCTTTGGTTATCAGATGCGCTTCAATCTTAATGAAGGCTTTCCTCTCCTTACCACCAAAAAGGTGCACCTTAAGTCTATAATATATGAGCTCCTCTGGTTTTTGCGCGGAGATAGCAATATAAAATATCTTAAAGAGCACGGTGTCTCCATCTGGGACGAGTGGGCAGATGAAGAGGGCAACCTTGGGCCTGTGTATGGCGCTCAGTGGCGTCATTGGAGATGCGAGGATGGAACGGAGATAGACCAGATAGCCAACCTTATGAATCAGCTAAGAAACAATCCGGACTCCAGACGTCTGATTGTCTCTGCCTGGAATGTGGCACAGGTGGATAAGATGGCTCTCCCGCCCTGCCACTCTCTCTTTCAGTTTTATGTGGTAAACAACAAGCTCTCCTGCCAGTTGTATCAGAGGAGCGCAGACCTCTTCCTTGGCGTTCCCTTCAACATTGCTTCATACGCTCTGCTTACAATGATGATTGCCAAGGTGTGCGGGTTTGAGTTGGGTGATTTTGTGCATACCTTTGGAGATGTGCATATCTACAATAACCATAGGGAGCAGGTGGCTCTGCAGCTTACAAGAGAGCCAAGGGAGTTGCCAAAGATGATAATACACGGCAATCAGAGAGATATTTTTGATTTTAAATACGAAGATTTTGAGTTGGTTGGATATAATCCCTATCCGGCCATCAAGGCACCGGTGGCAGTATAACCCTTTATTATAATGATCTCCATAATTGTGGCTGTAGCGGCCAATAATGCAATAGGGAGGGGCAACCGCCTCTTGTGGCATCTCCCCCAAGACCTTAAATATTTTAAAGAGGTGACAACAGGTCACCCCGTTGTAATGGGCAGGAAGACCTATGAATCCATAGGGCGTCCCTTGCCGGGCAGGCGCAATATTGTGCTGACCAGAAGCGGCAAGCTGGAGAATGTGCAGATAAAGAACCCGGCTACAACCACGCTGGAGGCTATATCGGGAATAGAGGAGTTTTTAAAATTGGCGCAAGAGGCTCCGCAGGAGGAGTTCTTTATTCTGGGTGGCGGAGAACTCTACAGAACTATGCTCCCGTACGCAGATAAATTATATATAACGCATATAGAGGCAACCGTAGAGGATGCGGATACTTTTTTCCCGCAGATAGAGCCTGAGATTTGGAGTTTGGAGAGGTGCAGCCAGCGCTACAGCGACCAAGAGAATAATCTGGAGTTCCGTTTTGCCCTTTATACCAGAAAATAGATTATGGAAAAGAGAGGTTCGTTTGGCAGCAAGTTTGGAGTCTTGGCTGCCTTGGCAGGGTCTGCTGTAGGTTTAGGTAATATGTGGCGCTTCCCATACCTTATGGGTACAAATGGCGGAGCGGCATTTGTCTTTATCTATCTCTTTATGGTGCTGGTGCTCTGCATTCCAATTATGTATACGGAGTTTGTGATAGGCAGGCGCAGCGGCAAAAACTCTTTTGGCGCCTTCAGGGTGCTCAATTATGGCAAGGGATGGTCTGTAATAGGAGTCATAAGCGTCTTGTGCTCCATCTTTATCTTAGGTTTCTATACCGTTGTGGGCGGGTGGATAATAGACTATATAGTAAAATCTGCAGAGATTTGTGTGGGAGTGGATATTGCCCAGGGCGGAGAGATGGGGGAGATATTTGCCAAGACAATGACCTCCAACTGGAGCCCTATATTGTATATGGCCCTCTTTGTGGCATTGACTGCAGGAATTGTAATGGCAGGAGTGGAGAAGGGCATAGAGAAGTTCTCCAAATATATGATGCCGCTGCTCTTTGTGCTTGTAATAGTTGTGGCTGTAAGGTCACTTACCCTTGGGGGCTCGGAGAGGGGATTGGCATTTCTTTTTAATCCCGATTTCTCCAAGGTAACCTCCAACACAGTGATGGATGCTATGGGGCAGGCCTTCTTCTCGCTTAGCCTTGGAATGGGCTGCATTCTTACTTATGCCTCTTATGTGAGCAAGAAGGAGAGCATAATAAAGACCTCTATGCTAACATCAATCTCTGACACCGCATTTGCACTTCTCTCCGGTCTGGCCATTATGCCGGCAGTCTTTGCATTTGGCATAGCCCCTTCGGAGGGCCCCGGACTTGTATTTGTGGTGCTCCCGGAGATATTCCAGCAGATACCGTTGGGCTCCATACTGCAGCTTCTCTTCTTCTTTGCGCTCTTCCTGGCGGCCATAACCTCCTCAATCTCTCTCTTTGAGGTCTCCGTCTCCTTTGTAAATGAAGAACTTGGCTTAAAGAGGCACATCTCTACAATAATCGTACTCGTTGTTGTGGTTATCTTTGGCGCGCTCGCGTCGCTCTCTTTGGGAAGCCATAACATTACTGTAGGCGGATATACATTTTTTGATGCTCTGGATAAGTTTACCTCCAATATACTTATGCCTTTGGGAGGTCTGCTCATAGTTATATTTGTAGGATGGGTAATGCCAAAGAGAGACCTCTTTGACGAACTTACCAGCGGCAATACAATAAAGGTGAGAAGGTGGTTCCTCAACTACTCATATTTTGTAATAAAATATCTTGCGCCAATAATCATTGCCACGGTTATGCTTCGCGGTCTTATAGACAAATTTTGAGTTGTAGCGCCAATATTGTAACTTGGTGCAAATTTTATTGGCATGAACAGATTGAACTTTAGAAAGATAGCACCTTATCTTGGCATTTTTGCGGCTTTTGTGCTGCTCTCATACGCCTATACTCCGGAGTTGCTCTCCGGCAAGATTGTAAATCAGAGTGATATCTCAAGTTGGCAGGGTATGGCTCAGGAGATAGTCTCCTATAACCAGAGCCACCCCAACGACCGCGCTCTCTGGACCAACTCTATGTTTGGGGGTATGCCGGCAACGCAAATCTCTGTGGTCTATAAGGGAGATTTTACACAATACATTTACGACCTCTTCTTTACCGGAGAGCGTCCGGCAAGTTATCTGCTTATAAGCCTTGTAGGCGGTTTTCTGCTGCTTCTCTCCTTTGGTGTAAATATATGGTTGGCGGCGCTGGGCGCCTTTGCAATTACCTTCTGCTCATATAATATGCAGATAATTCAGGTGGGCCATAACTCCAAAATGGTGGCCATTGCCTTTATGCCTTGGGTATTGGCTGCCATAGTCTATGCCTACAGAAGAGGGGCTGTAGTTGGGGCTCTACTATTTGGCATAGCGCTAAGTTTTCAGATAAAGGCCAATCATCCTCAAATCTCCTACTATCTTGCAATGATTATTGCAGGGTTTGCAATATGGCAGTTATGCGCAGCTGTAAAGCAGCGCCTCTTGCCAAGGTTTTTAAAGACCTCGCTTATGCTGCTGGTTGCGGGATTGCTTGGAATAGCTGCAAACCTTAATCATCTGCTCCCAACCTTTGAATATGCGCAGCATACAATGAGGGGTGGTACGGAGCTCTCGCAGAGCCAGGAGGAGAGCGGCAGGGAGGCCGGAGTGAAGAGCCGTTCGGGACTGGATTTGGAGTATGCCACAACCTGGTCTTACGGCATAGAGGAGACGCCCAATCTCCTTATCCCGAATTTTAACGGCGGTGCCTCTGCAGGCGCTCTTGGAAGGGATTCGGAGACTTATGCCTTTTTAAAGAGCAGCGGCTATAATGCAGAGAGCATTATTCAGCAGATGCCGCTCTATTGGGGCCCTCAGCCATTTACAGCAGGCCCTATGTATATGGGCGCCATCTCCATCTTTCTCTTTCTGCTTGCATTCTTTGTTCTGCAGGGAGGCATAAGGTGGTGGGCGGCAGGACTCTCCCTGCTGGCGCTGCTGCTGGGGTGGGGTTACCACGTAATGCCTGTTTCTGAATTCTTCTTTAATTGGGTGCCACTCTACAACAAGTTCAGGACCGTCTCTATGATACTGGTCATATTGCAGATTATTGTACCTCTTCTTGCTATACTTGCACTGCAGCGGATTCTCTTTGAGGCAAAGCCGGAGGAGAGGCAAAAGAATCTTAAAGGGTTGGCTTGGGCTGCAGGATTATCGGGAGGCTTCTGTCTGATTTTTGCGCTCTTGCCATCGCTTGCAGGCTCTTTTACTTCCAATGCCGATGCAGGGTTGCCGCAGCAGCTGCTGGCACCGCTTGCCGCAGACCGCAGGGCGCTTCTCTCGGGAGATGCCTGGAGGTCGCTCATCTTCATATTGCTTGCAGCAGCAGCAGTCTGGGCCTCAATCAAAGGGAAGCTAAAACCTCTGCACACAGTTGCCCTCTTGGCTCTGCTGATTGTTGCAGACCTATGGAGCATAGATAAGCGCTATCTCAATTCCTCCCACTTTGTCTCCAAAAGCCAGTTCAGGAATGCCTTTGCAGAGAGGCCTGTAGATAAATATATTCTGCAGGACAAGGACCCGGACTATCGCGTGCTGGATTTGAGCGTGAATACCTTCAATGACTCTTATGTCTCTTATCATCACAAGACAATCGGGGGTTATAGCCCGGCAAAGATGCAGCGCTATCAGGACCTTATAGACCATTGCATAACTCCGGAGATCTCCTCTATTGCAGCAAATCTTAAGAGTGCCACAGACCTGGAGTCTGCAGCAGAGGCTATTGGCTGCCAGCCTGTATTGAATATGCTCAACACCAGGTATATTGTAATAAATGAGCAATATCCGCCGCTGCTCAACAAAGGCGCGCTTGGAAACGCCTGGTTTGTGAGAGAGAGCAGAGAGGCCCGTAATGCAGATGAGGAGATGGCTCTTCTTAAGGAGATAGACCCTGCAAAGTGTGCAGTTCTCTCAAAGGAGTTTTATAAAGAGTTGCCGTTGGGTGGCACAGATACTGCCGCAACTATTGCTCTGGACTATTATTCTCCAAACAGATTAATCTACAGTTATTCCAGCAGCGTACCGCAGATGGCTCTCTTCAGCGAGGTCTATTATGCTCCTGGCTGGAGGGCATACCTGCAACCTGCAGATGCCTCTACAGAGAGCGCGCTGCTTATGCAGAATGCGCTGCAGGAGCTGCCTGTTCTGCGTGCCAACTACATCTTAAGGGCATTGGAACTGCCGGCAGGAGAGTACAAGATACTCTTCGAGTTTGCTCCGGAGCTCTTCCGCAAGGGCGAGTTCTACTCTATGGCAGCCTCATCAGTTCTGCTCATACTGCTTCTTCTGGCGGTTATAATAAGAGTGGTTAATCGTCGAGAATCCTGATATTCTCCAGAATCCTCACATACTCTGCTGTAAGATTGCGTCGGGAGTATTTCATAATACTCTCCGGCAGGGTATGCTCTTCTGCGCTTTGGGTGGCCGGGTTGCCGCACTGCTTCTGCTCCTGCTTCTGCTTCTGCTCCTGCTGCGTGCTCCAGGTTGCAAAGGCTTTGTCTATAGAGGCTCTGAGCCCCTCTTTGTTGCAGAAATCGCTGATGCTGCCGGCATTGGCCTCTATAAGCATCTTGCCAAGGTCTCCCTCCGGAGGGCCTACAGCAAGTATCTCTCTTCCCGATGCCAGGTATTCGAAGAATTTGCCGGTTATTATTGCGGCAGCCTCCGGCTCTTTGCGCAGTGTGAGCAGCAGCAGAGAGGCGCTCTTCTGCAGAGCTATGGCTTGTGAGTGCTCTACATAGCCGTAATCTGTAAGGTTGCCCTTAAGCCCGCACATACTTATAGATTCCAACACGGAGGAATCTGTAGAGCCGGCAAGAAGGATGCGCAGCTTGGAGGCAAAATTGCTCTCTGCGGCAGCCTTCTCTCCAATTGCCTCCCAAAGCAGATTTGGATTGGCATTCTCCGGGAAGAGCCCTGTATGGACAATGTAAAAATAACCCTCCTCCAGTTTTGCGCCGGGCAGATTGAAGTCGCTCTCGTCAAAGCCATTGGTAACAAGCTCCACCCTTGTAGAGGTCATTCTTCTGAAGTCTCTCTGCATCTGCGGCGAGACAACTACAACTCTGTTGCAGCTGTCCAGCACCTTCTGCTCCAGATTCTCGTGTTTAGACTCTGCATATCTGCTAAGATGAAGGTGTTTGAAATAGAAAATCTTTGTCCAAGGGTCTCTGAAATCTGCAATCCACCTTATGCCTGTGGCTCTGCTCACCCTCTTTGCTATAAGATGCATAGAGTGGGGAGGACCGGTGCTGATAATGGCATCTACCGGATGGGTTTTGAGATATTTTATAAGGAAGCGGGCGGATGGCCTTATCCAGAGAAAGCGTGGGTCTGGTATGAAGAGGTTCCCCCTTATGAATATGGAGAGCCTCTGCATCAGAGACTTGGGCTTCTCTGCAATAATGTTGGCCTTTATGGCTCCGCCGCTCTTTTTTCCTGTCAAGCGCTTGTAGAGCCCATAGGGCTCCACTATCTTGCGCTTGAGAACCGTAATGGAGGGTGAGACCTCCTGCAGCAGCTGCACATCAGTTGCATTAGCCTCCGGGTTAAGCGGGGTATAGATTACCGGCTCCCATCCATATTGCGGGAGATATTTGGCAAACTTAAGCCAACGCTGAACTCCCGAACCTCCGGATGGGGGCCAATAGTAGGTTATGATAAGGACCTTGCGCACTGCTGTTCTGCTCTTTTGTTATTTCTGCGGATTAATTATGTTGTTGTAGAGAGCCTGAGCACATTCTCTATGAATAGACATAAAGTGATGGTCTCTGCGCTCGTTGCAACCATTGGTCATTGCAATTACACCAAACTTGCGCTCCTTATCCCAGAACATAGAGGTAAAGACACCGTATGCGCCGCCGGTATGGCCTATCATTGTGTGGCCCTCTATAAGGTCGTTGGTTGTGCGGATAGCAAAACCGTACCATCCGTTATCCTCAGCATCTGTAACAATCAGAGGAGACTGCATAAGCTCTGCGCTCTCTTTGGAGATAATCTGAGTCTGGCCGTAGGTGCCGTAGTTCATATGCATAATCATAACCTTTGCAAGGTCCAGAGCAGAGATCTTCATACCGCCTGTAGGCGAGAAGATAGGGGTGGTGTAACCGAATACATAGTTCTCAATCTCTTTTTTGCGAGGAGCATAAGCATCTGGACTCCAGGTATATGAACTGTCTGCACGATTATACTCGTAAATCTTCACAAACTTTGTGGAATCCATGCTGCCCACCTCATAACCGCCATATACTCCAATAGGGTTGAGGATGTGGTTTACAATGTATTTGTCAAATCTCTCGCCGCTTACTCTCTCCAGAATTGTTCCAAGGGTGTTGTAGCCAAGGTTGCAATACTCGTAGAGAGAACCCGGCTTGTAATTGTTATAGGCATTCTTCCAGGTCTTGGTAGAATCCGGGTTGATTACGTTAAGAGAGAAATAACCTGTAGTGTCATTAAGGCTGGAAGAGTGCGAGAGCAGCATCTGTACAGTAATGGTATCCTCCGGGAAATTTGGATTGACAACAGGGAACCCGATATATTTGGAGACAGGATCATTCAGATTAATCTTACCCTGCTCCACCATCTGCATAATTGCTGTAGCGGTAAACGATTTGGAGATGGAGGCAATTCTGAAGATATCGCTATCTCCAAGAGGGGTCTTAGCATCAAGGTCTTTGTAGCCCAAAGATTTGTTGTAGATAATCTGGCCATCCTTTACGGCAACCACCGCAAGGCCCACAGCCTTGTTGCGCTCCATAATCTCTTGGAGCTCTTTCTCTATCTTACAATCTTTGCAGTTGCAGCTCTGAAATGCTATTGTGCATACAATCAGGGCAATGGCTAAAAAAATTTGATTAATTGATTTCATAGTAACGGTTTTTGAAGTTAACTCCACGAAGATACTACTTTTCAACTAAAATTCTTAATTTTGCCACTATGAAGAGTGGTAAAAAAGGGGCAGAGACCCCAATGATGCAACAATTTAATCTCTTTAAGGCTCAACACCCGGAGGCAGTGCTCCTCTTTAGGGTGGGAGATTTCTATGAAACTTATGGAGAGGATGCGGTAATTGCCAGCAAAGTCCTTGGCCTTGTGCTTACAAAGAGATCTAACGCCTCTGCCAACAGCGTAGAGATGGCAGGCTTTCCGCACCACTCTATAGAGTCTTATCTCTCCAAATTGGTAAGGGCAGGTTATAAAGTTGCGGTCTGCGACCAGCTGGAAGACCCTAAAATGACAAAAAAACTGGTAAAGAGGGGTATTACAGAGCTGGTTACGCCGGGCATAGCATATAGCGACCAACTGCTTGAACAGAAGGAGAACAACTATCTTGCAGCCCTCTATTTTAACGGTTCGGAGAGAAGCGGAGTGGCCTTTCTGGATATCTCCACAGGGTCTTTCAGCATAGCGGAGGGTAATAAGGACTATCTGGAGGTGCTGCTGAACGATATGGCGCCAAAGGAGATTCTTCTGCAAAGGGAGTATGTAAAGGGTTTTAAAGAGCATTTTGGAGAGCATTGGTATATCTCCCAAATGGACGAATGGGCATTCAACCCCATAGCCTGCAGGGAGAAGCTGCTAAAGCAGTTGAATGTGGAGACCTTGAAGGGTTTTGGCGTAGAGGGGATGGTAAATGGCATTACAGCGGCAGGGTCGCTGCTCTTCTATCTGGAGAGCAATTTCAACGCCGGCGTTGCGCATATCTGTTCATTGAAACGTATAGATAGGGAGAGTTTTGTATGGATGGACAGCTTTACCTTCAGAAACCTGGAGATCTTCTCCTCTGCCGCCGGCAAGGAGGGCACAACTCTGCTGCAGGTTATGGACAAGAGTCTCTCCCCGCAAGGCGGACGACTGCTTAGGAGCTGGCTTGCAATGCCCCTGAAGAGCAAGGAGGAGATAGAGAGAAGGCAGGGCGTGGTGCAGTACTTTGCAGATTTTGAGCAGAAGAGGGAGGCCGTAAGGGAACTTGTTTCGCAGGTGGGAGATTTGGAGCGTATTGTAGCAAGGGCCGCTGCGGGTAAGATTATGCCTAAAGAGGTTATGCAGCTCTTAAGGGGACTCTCCATTATGGGGCCTCTGAAGAGTTTGGCCCTGGAGGATGGAGTGGAGGAGCTGGCTACTCTTGCAGAGGGAATAGAGACCTTTGAGAATCTTAGAAGGATAATCGGGGAGCAGATGATGGCAGAGCCTGCCTCACTCTTCGGGAAAGGAGATATCATTGCAAATGGTGTGGATGCGGAGCTGGACGACCTCAGAAGCATTGCGCGCCACAGCAAGGAGTATCTGCTGAATCTGCAGCAGCAGGAGAGCGAACGCTCCGGCATAACATCACTTAAGGTAGGCTACAACAACATCTTTGGCTACTACCTGGAGGTGCGCAATACCCATAAAGATAAAGTGCCTGCGGAGTGGATACGCAAGCAGACCCTTGTAAATGCGGAGCGCTATATAACCCAGGAACTCAAAGAGTACGAGGAGAAGATTCTGGGAGCAGAGGAGAAGATACTTGCAATAGAGCAGCGCATCTATGCCTCCATAGTGGCAAAGATTCAGCAGGAGATAAGGGCAATACAGCAGAGCAGCGCCATTGTGGCGCAGATAGACCTTCTGAGCGCCTTTGCCCAGCTTGCAGTGGAGAATAATTATTCCCGACCAATAATAGACCAGAGCATGGAGATTGAGATTCGCCAGGGACGCCACCCTGTAATAGAGCGCAATATGCCTCTTGGCCAGGAGTATGTGGCAAACGATATAAAACTGGATTCTCAAGGGGAGCAGATAATAATTCTGACCGGTCCCAATATGGCCGGTAAATCTGCGCTCCTTAGGCAGACGGCCCTCATTGTGCTTATGGCGCAGACAGGCTCCTTTGTGCCGGCCGCCTATGCAAGGATAGGAATTGTTGACAAGGTCTTTACAAGGGTTGGGGCCTCAGACAATATCTCCAAGGGGGAGTCCACCTTTATGGTAGAGATGACAGAGACCTCTACCATTCTGCATAACCTCTCGCCGCGCTCGCTTGTGCTTCTGGATGAGATAGGCAGGGGCACCAGCACCTTTGACGGTATGTCCATAGCCTGGGCCATAGTGGAGTACATACACCAGAATGGGCAGGGAGCCAAAACTCTCTTTGCCACACACTACCACGAACTAAACGAGCTGGAGGAGAGATATCCGCGCATAAAGAACTACCATATTGCAGTAAAGGAGGTGGGCAACAGCGTAATCTTCCTGCGCAAGCTGCTCCCCGGCGGAGTGGCTCACAGCTTTGGAATACACGTTGCAAGAATGGCAGGAATGCCTATGCAGGTTGTGGAGAGCGCGCAGCGCATACTTGCAAAGCTGGAGAGCGAGAGAGGAGAGGAGGCTGCAAAATCCCTTGGCAGGGCAACTCGGCCGGAGAGTATGCAACTTACCCTCTTCCAGTTGGACGACCCTCTTCTGCTGGATATCAAGGATAAACTTATGAAGATGGACATTAACACAATGTCTCCTCTGGATGCCTTTGACGCGCTGCGCGAGCTCAAGCGTCAGATGGGGCTTAAAGTATAATGGGATTTAGAGTATAATGCGATTTTATGTATAATATAGGGCGGGCAAGGTCTTATATTATATTATGATTCAGATACATTTTTTCAAGCAATGCGGAGGGGCCGGCGTAATCTTGCGCCACATAGCCTCTGCAACCTATGCGCACCTTCTCTCTCACCAATTCAGAACGGTGCTCTCCCTTATAGGGGTAGGCACCGGCATCTTTACCATTGTAATGGTGGTTGCCGCCGTAGATGCCCTGAAGAGGAATGTGGAGAGCGGGCTGGCAACTCTCTCGCCGGATATTCTGCACATCTCAACCTGGCCTTTGGAGGGAGAGGATGAGTATGGAGTGCAGTCTCCCGATTATGAATACCGCTGGTGGGACTATATGCGCAGGCCTCCTGTAAGCGCCCGTGAGTGCAAATATGTGGCATCTGCCCTAGAAGGGGCAGCCCTTTCGGCCTATTGTGCCACCTTCTCTGCAAAGGTCTCAAGCCAAAGGCGCTCTCTGGAGGAGGTGGAGGTGATGCGTCTCTCCAAAGATTGGGAAGAGCTCTGTCCAATGGAGTTGCAGAGCGGCAGGTGGTTCTCTCCGGAAGAGTTGCAGGAGGGGGCGGCGGTTGCTCTGCTGGGGCACAATGTGGCATCGGGACTCTTCCCAAATGAAGATGCCGTTGGAGCAGCGGTTATGTTGGAGGGGGTAAGGGTGCGCGTAATAGGCCTCTGTGCCAGAGCGGGCGAAAGCATTACCCAGCTGGTGGAGAGGGATAACGCCCTCTTTCTTCCATACAATTGCGCCTCTTTTGGCAGTAAGGGAGCCCTGTCGCTCTATCTTAAGCCGGCAGAGGGGCTTGCTCAGGCGGAGTTTATAGAGAGAGTCTCCGCTGCAATGCGTGCTGCAAGGAGGATTGCTCCGGCACAGAGAGAGAACTTCTCCATAAACAGATTATCTCTGCTTGCCGATTCTGCAGAGGAGCTCTTCTCTCTTCTGCGCAATGTGGGGTGGATTATTGCAGCCTTCTCTCTGCTGGTTGGAGGCTTTGGAATAGCCAATATAATGTACTGCTCCATAAAGGAGAGGACTCATATAATTGGAGTGCAGAAGGCTCTTGGAGCACGCAGAGGCGCAATACTGCTGCAGTTTCTTATGGAGTCTATTGCCATAGCTCTCTGTGGCGCCGTTGTGGGGATAGCTCTCTCTCTTGTTGCCATAGCGCTGCTTCCCGATGGTCTTATGGAGCTCTCCCTCACTGCAAATGCGCTCTGGAGCGGGGTGGCTACAGCCTTTGCGGTTGGGCTCTCAAGCGGTTATCTGCCTGCGCGCAGCGCATCGCTCTTGCCGCCGGCAGAGGCGCTATCTGCCAAATAATCGGGAAGCCTCTTCAACCATCTCTGTAAGGGCTATGAAATCCTCTACGGAGAGCTCTTCCGGGCGGCGCTCCATATACGGATGCTGCAGCAGTGGGCAACTTTGCAGTGCCGCACCCTTTGCCTCTGCGCTCTGGCCACCCTGCAGAATGGATGCCAAGAGAGGTTTTATGGAGTTGCGGATGGTCTTGCGGCGCATTCCAAAGCATTGTTTTACAATCTGCTTAAAGAGAGCCTCGTTGCAGCCCAGGCTCTGGCGGTTGTTGCGCACAAGTCTTATTACTCCCGATTTTACCTTTGGCGGAGGGTTAAAGAGATTCTCGTGCACCGTAAAGAGATACTCTATGTTGTACCACGCCTGAAGGAGTACGGAGAGAATGCCATAGGCCTTGTTGCCCGGGCCGCTTGCCAGCCTCTCTGCCACCTCCCTCTGGAGCATACAGACAATCTGCGGTACGCATTGGCGGTAATCCAGAATCTTGAAAAAGATTTGGGAGGAGATGTTGTAGGGGAAGTTGCCTATTATATTAAAGTTGCCCTCCATTACGGCAGAGAGGTCCAGTGCCAGAAAATCCCTCTCATAGAGCGAGGGGGCAAGTTGCGGATAGTTCTCTTTAAGATAGGCTATGGATTCCCTGTCTATCTCTGCCACCTCCAGATTTACATTTGGAAGGGCGAGCAGATACTTGGTAAGCATTCCTGTTCCGGGCCCAATCTCCAGCAGATTGCCAGTTGGAGAGAGAAGCGAGCCTACAATGCGTTTTGCTGTGGATTCGTCTGTAAGGAAGTGTTGTCCCAAAGATTTTTTTGCCTTAACCTTCATAATGTATAACCTGTTTGGGCAAAGGTATCAAATTAATATATAAGAATAGTGGTTTTTTTGTACTTTTGCTTGCTAAAACAATTATGATATGTATAGAACAAAGAGTTGCGGCGAGCTGAGACTTGCCAACGCAGGAGAGAGAGTTACTCTTGCCGGATGGGTACAGAAGAGCAGAAGACTTGGTGGTATGACCTTTATAGATTTGAGAGACCGTTACGGCATAACTCAACTTGTGGTAGAGGCAACAGCGCCTGAGTCTCTTACAGAGGTGGCTGCCTCTTTGGGAAGAGAATATGTGATTCAGGCAGAGGGAGAGGTTGTTGAGAGGGTTAACAAGAATCCCAAACTTCCTACAGGAGATATAGAGATTGTGCTCTCCTCCATCAATATATTGAATAAATCCGTAACTCCTCCATTTACAATAGAGGAGGAGAGTGACGGCGGAGAGGACCTTAGGGCAAAGTACCGCTATCTGGACCTAAGAAGAGCTCCGCTTCAGAGAGCGCTTGCGCTCCGTCACCGTATGGCGCACGAGGTGCGCAACTATCTGGATGCGCAGAATTTTATGGAGATAGAGACTCCATACCTTATAAAATCCACACCGGAGGGCGCAAGAGACTTTGTTGTTCCTTCCAGAATGAACCCGGGCACCTTCTATGCTCTTCCGCAGAGCCCGCAGACATTCAAGCAGCTTCTTATGGTTGCCGGCTATGACAGATATTTCCAGATTGTCCGCTGTTTCAGAGATGAGGACCTCAGGGCAGACCGTCAGCCGGAGTTTACACAGATAGATTGCGAGATGTCCTTTGTGGAGCAGGAGGATGTGCTTAATACCTTTGAGGGTCTTATGAGAAGGCTCTTCAAGAATGTACTGGATGTGGAGATTCCAAATCCTATTCCGCGTATGAGCTGGTATGATGCTATGGATAACTATGGCAGCGACAAACCGGATATAAGATTCGGGATGAAGATTAACAATATAACCTCACTTGCTCAGGGCCACGGTTTCTCTGTATTTGACTCTGTGGAGTATGTGGGCGCAATTGCAGTTGAGGGCGCGGCAGAATATACCCGCAAGCAGCTGGATGAACTTACAGAGTGGGTTAAGAGGCCTCAGATTGGAGCTAAGGGGCTTGTTTATATTAAGTGCAATGCAGATGGCACCTTCAAGTCTTCTGTAGATAAGTTCTACTCTCAGGAGCAGGTTAAAGCTATGGCAGAGCAGGCAGGCGCCAAGAGCGGAGACCTTGTGCTTATTCTCTGTGGAGCAAAGAGAAAGACCCAAGGTATGTTGGGCACACTCAGATTGGAGATGGGCAACAGGTTGGGCTTAAGAGACCCATTCAATTTTGCTCCGCTTTGGGTTGTGGACTTCCCTCTGCTGGAGTGGGATGATGAGACCAACCGTTTCTATGCAATGCACCATCCCTTCACTGCGCCAAAGCCGGAGCAGATGGAGCTCTTTTACAGCAATAAAAAGGAGGATTTGGAGAGGGTTAATGCCAATGCGTACGATTTTGTCCTGAATGGCACAGAACTGGGTGGAGGCTCAATAAGAATTCATAATGCAGCTGTGCAGGAGAGAATGTTCGAGGTGCTTGGAATAAGCAAGGAGGATGCGGAGTACAAGTTTGGATTTATTATAAATGCCTTCAAGTTTGGCGCGCCTCCTCACGGAGGAATTGCCTTTGGCTTCGACCGCGTCTGCGCGCTCTTTGGAGGCCAGGATACCATAAGAGACTACATTGCCTTCCCTAAGAACAATCAGGGCAGAGATGTTATGATAGACTCTCCTTCATACATAGATGCAGAGCAGATGGAGGAGCTCTTCCTTAAATCTACCGCTCCAAAGAGAGAGGAGTAGAGGAATAGGGAGCAGTAATTATTGTATAATCTTTAAATTGTTGGAAATATGAGATTGGAAGAGAAGATTCAGCAGGATATAAAGGCGGCTATGCTTGCCAAGGAGAGAGAGAAACTGGAGTCGCTCAGAGCAATAAAGGCAGCCATCCTATTAGCCAAAACAGCAGATGGCTCGGAGAGCGTTGCAGATGACGCGCTTGTAAAGATTATTCAGAAACTTGTAAAACAGCGTAAAGAGACTGCTGTTATCTATAAGGAGCAGAATCGTCCCGAACTGGCAGAGAAGGAGCTTATGGAGGCCTCATATATGGAGGTTTATCTTCCAAAGCAGCTCTCGGAGGAGGAACTTACTGCAGAGATTAAAAAAATAATTGCAGAGGTTGGTGCTACATCTGCCAAAGAGATGGGCAAAGTGATGGGTGTTGCCAGCAAGGCGCTTGCCGGAAAGGCAGATGGAAGGGCAATCTCCACAATAGTAAAGAGTCTGCTCTCCTAACAGTTGCACCTTTGTACAATAATAGAGGTGACTCAAAGTCTTTGGACTTTAGGGTCACCTCTATTATTATACTCTAGGCAGCCGGACTCTTAGCGTCTGCGGGCGCCGTGCTTGCGGCCGCCTCTCTTACCAAAGAGTCTCTTAAGTATGAGGGATACAAGTATAAGCGCAACTATTGCAATCACTATAACTGTAGTGTAGCTTGCATTGTCTCCCTTTATGCGTGACCACATAGAGATAAGCTCCTCTGTGTGCTCGCCCCAGTCGTGCTCCATATCGCAACGTGCAATTACGGTGCTGTCCGGATACATTACAGGATTGGCGCGAACGGAGTCTGCCTCAGGTCCAAAGAAGTAGGTGAGGTTGATAGGGTCGTAGGAGTCATCAATGTTTGCCTCCAGAACCTCCGGCGCCTTGCTTGCGCTTACATAGCCAATCACATCCACGTTTCTTACGGTAATGTCCGGGCGGCAGAGGAAGTTAATGAAATACTTTGCAGCCTTAACGTTCTGGGCATATTTAGGTATTACCCAACCGTCAAACCATACGGTACTGCCCTCCTCCGGAACGCTGTAGCGCAAATCTACGCCAACCTCCGCGGCCTCTTCAATTGCCCATACGGCATCTCCGCTCCAAGAGAGGTTTACATAGCCGCGCTCCTGTACCATCTGCTCCTTTCCAAAGTCTGCCTCCCAGCCGGCAATATTATTCTTGACGCCTTTGAAGTACTCCTCAACATCTGCTATATTCTTGCCTGATGGATCGTAATACATAAGAGACCTTCTGGAAATGAGGCTATCTGCAATCTCCTTTGCTCTAAGGTGGATAAGCATTACGCAATACATATCTCTTGCGGCATCCTTAACAAAGAGTTTGCCTGCAAACTTCTCATTTTTAAGAATTCCCCAGGTAGAGGCCTCCTGGTCTGTAACATATTTTCCATTGTAGAGAATACCTGTTGTACCCCACATATAACCTACCGCATAGTCGTTGGCATCTTTGCCGTTGCCCTCTATAAGGCTAAAGTTCTTTTTTATGTATGGAGAGATATTCTCATCTATATAGTTTGGCGTCTCTCCAAAATCCCTGTCTATAGGGAGCAGAAGGTCCTTTGCCAACATCCTCTCAATAATGTAGTCGGATGGACAGACAAGGTCAAAGTCCTCGTGCCCCTTCTCAATTTTGGAGAGGGCTGTCTCATTAACATCAAATGTCTGGTAGATTACGGAGACCTTCTCGCCGGTCTGCTCCTCGTACCATTGTTCAAACTCCGGGAGAATGCTCTCGTCTATGTAATCTCCCCAGTTGTAAACCTTTAGAAGAGCACCTCTATCCTCGCCGCAGGCAAAGAGTACAAGTGCCATAACAATTAAAAGAAAGAATCTTTTCATTTAATGATTAATAGTTGTAATTGATTGTTAATAAATAGGTTAAAAGGTGTCTGCCTGTGAGAGAATCAGCGCTTTATGCTCTTTCTCTGGCGGACGTTAATAATTATCAGCAGAATGAGTACAGCTGTAAAGATCATTGTCATAAGCGGCCTCAGCTCCGGGGTAAGACCTCCTTTGCGGGCATCTGCATAAATGTAGGTGGAGAGTGTCTCCAAACCTATTGTACCTCTGGTAAAGAAGGTTACAGCAAAGTCGTCCAACGACATTGTGAAGGCAAGAATGAATCCAGATATCATTCCGGGTTTAAGCTGCGGCAGCAGAACCCTCTTGAGCGCAATTGATGGGGAGGCCCCCAAATCTAGCGCGGCCTCATATATGTTGGGGTTCATCTGTGCCAGTTTAGGCATAACGCTAAGCACCACATAAGGGATGCAGAAGGTTATGTGGGCAAGAGTAACCGTAACATAGCCCTGCGAAAAGTGCAGGAATATGAAGAGCAGGAAGAGCGAGACTCCGGTTATGATATCGGGATTAATAATTGGAATATTATTAAGGAAGAGCATTGTATCTCTCTTTCTCCCCTTAAGGTTGAATATTCCTATTGCCGCTATTGTGCCCATAATGGTAGAGATTGCGGCGGCAACAAGCGCAATTATAATGGTATTCTGAATTGCCGCCAGCAGCGAGGCTCCTCCATTGATGTTGCTGGAGAAGAGGTTCTGGTAGAGCCCTGTAGAGAATCCTGTCCAGTTGCCAAGCACCTTAGACTCTGTAAATGAGAAGATTCCTATAAAGAGCAGAGGCGCATAAAGCAGCAGCAGCAGGAACCATAGATATGTCTGTGCAAAAAACTTCTTCATTATATGAGCCCTCCTTCCGACTCTCTGTCATCTGACTTTGTAAAGATGGATGTTACACCAATGATTATAAGCATAATGAATGCAAGCGCGGCGCCGTAGTTCCACATAGAGGAGTTGATGTTCTCCTGAATGATTGTACCAAAGAGTTTTATCTTGTTGTTGGTAAGGAACTCGGAGATGGCAAAGGTGGAGATTGTTGGCATAAAGACCATCATTATTCCACTTGTCACACCCGGCATAGAGAGGGGAACGGTAACCTTCCAGAAGACCTTCCAAGGGGTGGCGCCCAGATCCTCCGCAGCCTCAGCGTAAGAGCTGTCCATCTTGTGGAGCGAGTTGTAGATGGGATAAATCATAAAGGGCAGGTAGTCATACACCATACCAAAGAGGAGAGTCCCCTTGCCAAGAGTTACGCCAAGCATATTGAAGAGCTCTGCCGTTGCAAGAGTCCTCATAAGGGCGTTAATCCACATTGGCATAATGAAGAGCACTACCGTAACGGCAGACCTGTTAAGCTTCTTGTTGGCAAGAATCCAGGCTGCCGGATAGCCGAAGAGAAGGCAGATAAGAGTATTCTCTATTGCAATCTCTATAGAGACTCCAAATGTTGCAATGGCATCCCTGTCTGTAAAGAATCTGGCAATATTGGCAAATGTAAAGCCACCCTGGCTGCTCTGAAATGCATATACCAGCACAAGCAGCATTGGCATCACCACAAAGAGCACCATAAAGATAAAATATGGTATGCTCCAATGACTTCTCTTAATCATTATACCCGGTAATATGAATATCTTTTGGACTAATATTAATACCTACAAGGTCTCCCTTGTCCCAGATGTCATTTGTATCCACCCAGAGAAAATCTCCCTCGTCTGTAAGAATGGTAAGGTGGTAGTGGTTGCCTTTGTAGATGATGAAATGCACCTCTCCTGCAATTGTGCCATCCTCCGAGTGGTCCAGCAGATCTACAGCCTTAAAGGCAATATTTACATTTACCTCTCTTCCCGATTCATAACTGTGCGGGAGCACCTCAAACTTGCTGCCCAGCATCTCCAAATGAGTCTCATCCAGAACCTTTGCCGTTATGCTATTCTGTGTGCGCTCCTTATGCATTACCTGAATGTCGTTAGGACGGATGATAAGACCCACCGAAGAACCCACCTCAAAGGCGTTATAGTCTTGAATCATAAGCTCATAGCCGGAATCTGAATCTACAAACATCTCATAGTGGACACCTTTGAAGGTGCAGGATTTTACAACTCCGCTGAACTGTGCGCCCTCTATCTTATTCATAATGAAGATATCCTCCGGACGAATAACCACATCTACCGGAACATTCTCTCCAAAGCCCTCGTCCACACAATCAAAGGTGTGGCCTGCAAACTCCACCTTGCGGTCGCATATCATTGTGCCGTTAAGGATGTTTGACTCGCCGATAAAATCTGCCACAAAGGAATTCTTAGGCTCGTTGTAGATATCTGCAGGGGTTCCTATCTGCTGAATCTTGCCCTCGTTAAGCACAACAATGGTGTCGCTCAGGGTAAGAGCCTCCTCCTGGTCGTGGGTGACATAGATAAAGGTAATGCCAAGCTTTTTGTGCATCTCCTTAAGCTCTATCTGCATATCCAGCCTCATCTTGTGGTCCAGAGCGGAGAGAGGCTCATCCAGAAGAAGCACCTTAGGCTCGTTCACTATGGCGCGCGCAATGGCAACTCTCTGCTGCTGGCCGCCGGAGAGGGAGTCCACATCCCTATCCTCATAGTCCGACATACTTACCATCTTAAGCACCTTTCTAACCTTTTTGTCTATCTCCTCCTCCGGCATCTTCTTCAGTTTGAGGCCAAAGGCAATGTTGTCATAAACATCCAGGTGCGGGAAGAGCGCATAGCGCTGGAATACGGTGTTGAGAGGACGCTGGTAGGGAGGAATATCTGAGATATTCTTTCCCTCCAGGAGAATGGAACCCTCATCGGGATTGGCAAAACCTGCAATAAGCCTGAGCATTGTGGTCTTGCCGCAGCCAGATGGGCCAAGGAGTGTTAAAAACTCACCCTTTCTTACATAAAGGTTAATGTCGTCCAGCACCTTCTTGCCGCCAAAAGATTTGGTGATATGCTGGAGATTAATGATGTGCTGATTTTCAGTCATTGCCAAAGAGGTAGAATTGGAGGTTGAATGTTACACCTATACTAAAATAGACTCTCTCCATAAGGGAGTTGTAGTTTGCTGTGGCGTGGAGGCGCATCATATCCCTCTTTTTGAGGGGATAGTACTGAAAGATTGCTCCACCGTTCCAATAGTTCTCTGTGCAGGTGCACTCATCTCCACACTCATCCTCTGTGTAGCAGCGTCTTGGATTCATAAGACCGCCCATAAGGCTAACGTCAAATTTCTCAGAAGGGGCGTTGTAGCCTATTGTGCCAAGGAAATTGTGACCCTTGGCAAAGCCAACCTCGCTGTCGTAGTAAGCAAGCTTGTTGGTCCAGTCCAGGCCTACATAAAAATCGCCAATGGAGACTCTCTGTCCCAAAGAGACAACCCAATCATATTTGCCGCTTGTATATTCCATTGCAGTAACGCTCCAGATATTGGAGAAGGCGCCATACTCTCCCCTCCACTGACCGGAGTAGCTGAAGAGTTTGCTCTTTAGAGGCTTCTCTCCAAATGGAGAGGTTGTCATCTGCAATGTAAGAGTAGTGTTTTCTGAATTGTTTGTGTAACCAACTGAACCTCCCCACTGATATGACGGGAGTGAGTTCCACAACTCGGAGGCAAAGGCGGTATGAATATCCCAGTCCCAGTTGTCATACTCAAAGCCACCGGTAAGAATCATATCCTTTCCTACGGATATGGTCCAGTTGTTAAAGGTAAAATCCAATTTGAAATAATCGAGGAAATTTACATCGTCCGACCTGCCGATGTTCTTGTAGAGCAGGTAAGAATCCTCTGCTCTGAGCCAATGGTTGGCTATTGTCCAAGAAAAATGTTCTGATAATGAACCCTCAAAAAGGGTGTAAAGTGAAGAGTTACCGAAACTCGAACCTGATTTGTTGCCATCACCGTTACCTAACCACGGATTAACCTCCAAACGAGGTATGATAGAGACCCGGCCATACTTACCGGGTGTGCTAGCCTCTTGCGAGATAGCTAGCGAGCTCAGCATCAGAGCCACCAACAATAAAAGTATTTTCTTCATTTCTTACCATAAAATAAGGATTGGTTAAACATGGCCGCAAATATAAATACTTTTTTCTCTGCAATAGCTTTTTTTTGAAAAAATATGCAGAGAAGGTGGCTCTAAAGGGCTATACGGTGCGCATTACTACCTGGTTTGCCAGCGCTGCAAAGGCATTTTCGTTCTGCTCAAGTGCGGCGGGAGTGCCGTTGTCGCCACTCTCGCGGATGCTCTGGACTAAAGGTATCTGTGCAAGAAGGTCTAGGTTGTATTTCTCGGCTATTGCCTTGCAGCCCTCTTTGCCAAAGATGTAATATCTGTTGTTTGGCAGCTCTGCAGGGGTAAACCACGCCATATTCTCAACTATGCCAAGAATCTCCTTGTCCACATCGGGATTACGGAAGAGATTTATCCCCTTCTCTACATCTGCAAGGGCCACTGCCTGTGGTGTGCTTACAATTATTGCTCCGTCCAGCGGCAAATCCTTTACAAGGCTTATGTGTATGTCTCCTGTGCCGGGAGGAAGGTCCAGCAGCAGAAAGTCCAGCTGGCCCCACTTAACCTGCAGCACCATCTGCTTGAGGGCATTGCAGGCCATTGGCCCACGCCATATAAGAGCTTGTTCCGGAGCGGTAAAATAGCCTATGGAGATCCACTTTATGCCATATTTCTCTATTGGCACTATAAGCTGCTCGGAGGGGTTCTCTTCATTTGCCCAAACCTCCGGCTGCAGCCCCTCTGTGGCTGTCATCTTTGGTATGGAGGGACCATATACATCCGCATCTGCCACTCCTACGCTATAGCCCATACGGGCAAGCGCTATGGCAAGGTTTACCGTTACGGTAGATTTGCCCACTCCACCCTTTCCGGATGCTATGGCTATTATCTTTCCAACCTCCTCCAACTGCTCAAACCCAAGGTCATTCACATTGGTTCCGCTCCTCTTTTCGCTCTCTCGCACCAGCTCTGTAATATAGACCTTTGTGCCGGGAAAGGCGCTGAGGATTCTCTGCTCGCAGGCCTCTTTAAGGTCTGCAACCAGAGCGTCCGGCTTCTTGAAGACAAGTTTGAATTTAACTTTGGAAGGGGCGTCGCCGCCATCCTCTATCTTAATGTCCTCTACAAGACCAAGTTCAACTATGCTCTTCTCTAAGGCGGGGTGAATTACGCCTGCAAGAATCTCCGCTACTGCTTCTTTTGTCATTCTTTGCTATTTTACAATTTTCATCTCATCAAGCAACCAGCCGGCACCGCCAAACTTGTCTATGATGAAGAGTACGTATCTTATATCAACAGAGATGCATCTCTGAAGTTCAGGCTCAAAGAGCACATCGCTACTCATAGACTCAATGTTGCCGTCAAAGGCAAGGCCTATAAGTTCTCCCTTGGCATTCATTATAGGGCTGCCGGAGTTGCCTCCCGTAATATCGTTGGTAGAGATGAATGCTACAGGCACATCTCCGGATGGGAGCGCATAAGAGCCATATTTAGGGTTTACAAAATCTCTCTTTCTGTAGAGCTCCTTCAACTTTTCTGGAACTTCAAACTCCCAGTTCTTAGGGTCCTCTTTCTCCATTACTCCCTTAAGGGTTGTTATGTAGCTGTAATTAACAGCATCTTTTGGAGAATAGGGCTTTACGTGGCCGTAGGTGAGACGGAGTGTGGAGTTGGCATCGGGATAGATAGGGCTGTTGCCGCGCATCTCCATAATGCCTGCCATATATGCGCTCTTTGCCTTCTCGTAATCAGGGTGCTCAGGTATGTTGTGCATACATTTCATATATGTGGTGAACATATCTCTGTAGAAGAGCACTGCAGGGTCTTTTTTAACGTCGGCCTCATCCTCCATAGCCTCTTTGAAACTCTCCAGTGAGGTGAGTCTGCTCTGCGCATAGAGAGAGTCCACATACTCGTCGCAATTGCCTGCATAGAGGGAGTCTATGCTCTTGTAGAATGCTGGAAGAGCATCAGGGTTGGAGATTCGCTCCTTGCAGAGTTTTATCATTCTCTTTGCAACTTTCTTGTCTGTAGAGAGGGAGTAGTCTTTGAAGAATTGCTCCGCTCTGGCCATTTTGTCCTTTCTTTTGCCTCCTACAATGGAGCCAATCTTCATAAGCTCTATGGTGAAGATGGATTCCGACATAAGAAGCATATCCGAATATGCAGGCGTGTATGTTGTATTTACAGCCTCTGCTATTGTAGGGAGTGCCTTGCCATATTTTTCCACTCTCTGCGGATTGGCATTTACCCACTCTGTAAACTCCTTCTCGCTCTCTGCCCTGCGCTCTATCACCTTAAGTTTGTCAAAAGCGGCATTCATTCCAATCCACTTCTTCCAACCGTTGGAGGAGCCTGCAAATTTGCTGGCATACTGAATCATAACCTTTGGGTCTGCCTGCATATCCTCCATAAGGATATCTTGGCGGATGCCTCTTAGCTCTATTCTTATTTTGTTGTCCACCTCTTGCATCTTCTGCGCCTCTATGGAGGTAAGGTAGCGCTGTGTTCTGCCAGGGAAGCCCATTATCATAGTGTAGTCGTTCTCCTTTACCCCAGCAAGAGAGATAGTGAGAGCCCTCTTTGGCTTGTATGGCACATTATCCTCCGAATATTCCGCAGGGTTGTTATCCTTGTCTGCGTAGATTCTGAAGAGAGAGAAGTCTCCCGTATGGCGCGGCCATACCCAGTTGTCTGTGTCGTATCCGAATTTGCCTATGGATGAAGGCGGTGCTCCAACAAAGCGGATATCTTTAAAGGTTTGTGTTGTTATCAGATAATAGACATTGTCTGCATACATAGAGGAGACCTTTGCATCCAGATATTTGTTGCCCTCTGTTGCGGCTGCGGTAAGTCTCCGCACCTCTGCCTTGTAAAGGCTGTCCCTCTCTTTTGGGGAGGTTGCGCCCTGGGTGGCCCTCTGAATTATATCTGTAACATTTTCAAAACTCTTTATGAATGTTACGGAGTAGCCCTTTGCAGGAAGCTCCTGGCTGTTGTTCATTGCCCAATATCCATTCTTAAGGTAGTCGTGCTCAACAGAGCTGAGCGCCTGTATTGCAGCATATCCGCAATGATGGTTTGTTGCCAGCAGACCATTGTTGGAGATAACCTCTGCCGTGCAGCTGCCGCCGTTAAGGGCAACTATGGCATCCTTGAGAGAGGTGTTGTTTATGTTGTATATCTCCTTTGCGGAGAGTTTGCAACCGGCACTCTTCATCTCCTTTATGTTGAATTTTTCCAGAAGGGGCAGCAACCACATTCCCTCATCTGCTCTAAGCTGCTGACTGCCAAGCAGGATTGCAGCAACCAATAAAAGTGCTATTTTCTTCATATTTTGTATTAAATTTGTTCAATTTGGTTTCAAACTTCAAAGATAGCATTTTTTAGAATATGAGAGTAGTTATTGCCATAGACAAATTTAAGGGCACCCTTACTGCCCGTCAGGCGGCGGATGCAATTGCAGAGGGCTTGCAGGATGCCTCCGGCGGCAGAATACCTCTGGAGATAGAGAGGGTGCCTATGGCAGATGGCGGAGATGGCAGTATGGCCACAATACGCCGTTACCTCTCCGCGCAGGAGGTGGAGTGCCGTGCCCATAATCCGCTTGGCAGGGAGATTCCCGCATCTTACCTGCTCTACAGAGAGGCGCCGGAGGGCCCTCTATGCGCCTTTATAGAGATGGCGCGCGTAAGTGGTCTGGTGTTGCTGGAGGAGAGTGAGCGCAACCCCCTGCATACAAGCTCTTTGGGGCTTGGCGAGCTTATTCTGGATGCCTCCCGAAGAGGTGCGCGGGAGATATATGTCTCCATAGGGGGCAGTGCCACCAACGATGCCGGAACGGGTATGCTGCAGGCTCTTGGCTATACTTTTCCCGATGCTTCAGGCTCTCCTCTTGAGCCTATGTGCGGAGCGGCTCTGGAGCAGGTGGCTGCAATTATTCCGCCCCAAGGGGAATCACCTCTGCAGGGGGCGCATATTAATGTTATATGCGATGTTACCAATCCCCTCCTTGGCCCCGATGGCGCCACTATGGTATATGCGCCGCAGAAGGGGGCTGATGCCGCAATGCTTGAGCGACTGGAGAGGGGAATGGCGCATTTTGCCTCCATTGCGGAGGCCGCAGGCGCAGATTCCGCCTTTGCAGAGAGACCGGGAGCGGGAGCGGCCGGCGGAGTGGGATATGCCCTCGCTGCCCTTTTGGGCGCAGAGATGATAAGCGGCTGGAATTTCTTTGCAAAGATTACCGGCCTTAGGGAGAAGATTGCCCGGGCAGATCTGGTAATAAGCGGAGAGGGCAAGATAGACTCCCAAAGTTTTTGCGGCAAGGTGGTGGATGGTGTAGTGCAGATAGCTCGCAGTTATGACAAACCTGTGCTCCTCTTCTGCGGCGTTGCAGAACTGGAGGGCATTGGTTCCGCATTGGGGGTTAAGAGAGAGAATGATATGCATATCTATTCCCTCAATATGATAGAGCCGGACCTTAAAATATGTATGGAAGATGCCGGGGGAGTCTTGAGAGACCTTGTGCGCATAGCTGTGCGCTATAGCGGCATCTATCGGGAATATTAAAATTTTTTAGAGATGAGTGCGCCAAAGAGAGCATTGAAGCCCTTTATGCTGGAGGGGCTGCCGGAGGCAGGATGTGATGAGGCCGGGCGAGGACCCCTTGCGGGCCCAGTCTTTGCTGCGGCTGTTATTCTTCCCGACGGTTTTTCTAATCCGCTGCTGAATGATTCCAAGCAGCTCTCCGCCCAGCAGCGGGAGGAGTTGCGTCCTCTCATAGAGCGTGAGGCGCTTGCCTGGGCGGTGGCAAGTGTGGATGTTGAGGAGATAGATAGGATAAATATTCTTAAGGCTGCAATAAAGGCAATGCACCTTGCCCTGGACGGGCTCTCCGTTGTGCCAAAGCATATTATTGTGGATGGCAACAGGTTTTATAATTACAGGGATATTCCGCATCATTGTGTGGTGAAAGGGGACGCCACATATCTCTCCATAGCAGCTGCCTCTGTGCTTGCAAAGACCTATCGGGACGATTATATGAGGAGATTGGCGGAGGAGTATCCGCAATATGGCTGGGAGAGGAATGCGGGCTATCCTACGGAGGAGCACAGGAGGGCTATAGAGATGTATGGCATTACGCCGCACCACAGGAGAAGTTTCAGGCTTCTTAAGGAGCCGGAGCTCTTCTGATTTTGATATAAGAAATTATTTCTTTAAATTTGGCATTGCTATAAACGAAAATGTAAGTTAAACAAATATTAAACATTATGAAGAGTTATAACACCACCAATGTGCGTAACGTTGTTTTGCTTGGCAGTACAAAAGCGGGTAAGACAACGTTGGTAGAATCTATGTTGTATGAAGGTAAGGTAATTGACAGAAGAGGTGCTGTTGAGAACAAGAATACAGTGAGCGACAACACCGAGATTGAGCAGATATACCAGAGGTCTATCTACTCTACCCTCCTCTATACAGAGTTTATGGATAATAAACTCAACTTTATTGATACTCCGGGCTCAGACGATTTTGTTGGGGGTGTTATCTCTGCCTTCTCCGTTTGCGAGGCAGGCGTAATGCTGGTTAATGCAACACAGGGTGTAGAGGTTGGTACAGATATCTTTGCCCGCTATGCAAAGCAGTACAACAAGCCTCTTATCTTTGCCGTAAACCAGCTGGATAGCGAGAAGCAGGATTGGCACGCAACAATAGACTCTATGCGCGCAATGCTGGGCAAGAGAATGGTGCTCATTCAGATGCCTGTAAATCCTGGTACCGGCTTTGACACATTCATAGATGTGCTTACAAACAAGTGCTATCACTTTAAGGATGAGAATGGCACACGTGAGGAGATGCCTATCCCGGATGAGCTGGCAGATGAGGTTGCTCAGATGCGTCAGAATATGATGGAGGTTGCAGCCGAGGGCACAGAGGAGCTTATGGAGATCTTCTTTGAAAAGGGAGAACTTACCATAGACCAGATGAGAGCAGGTCTCTCTGCAGGCATTGCGGCAGGTACGGCATATCCTGTCTTCTGCCTCTCTGCAAAGAGGGATATTGGTGTAAAGAGACTTATGGAGTTTATCATAAATGTAGTTCCTGCACCAAGCAAGAAGGAGGCTAAACTTAAGAATGGCGACACTGTAAAATTTGATGCCTCTGCGCCTACATCACTCTTTGTCTTCAAGACTGCGCAAGAGCAGCACCTTGGAGATGTAACCTACTTCAAAGTTATTACTGGTACCCTTAAGGAGGGAGATGACCTTATTAATCCGGAGACCGGCAACAAGGAGAGAATATCTGCCATCTATGCGGTTGCCGGAAAGAAGAGAGAGAAGGTATCTGAGGTTCACGCGGGAGATATTGCCTGCACCGTAAAACTCAAGTCTGTAAAATCCAACCAGACACTCTGCGCTCCAGGTTGCGACAATGTATATGAGCCAACCCAATACCCGGCACCAAAATACAGGACAGCAATAAAGGCTAAGGAGGAGAAGGATGAGGAGAAGTTGGGCGAGCTTCTCTCAAAGGCATCGGCAGAGGACCCGACAATTCACGTAGAGTACTCTAAGGAGTTAAAACAGACTATCCTTAGCGGTATGGGAGAGCACCATATAAATATTCTCAAGTGGGTTATCAATAACGAGGCCAAGCTGGAGATAGAGCTTTTTGCTCCAAAGATTCCTTACAGAGAGACCATTACCAAGGTTGCAGTTGCAGACTACCGCCACAAGAAGCAGTCTGGCGGCGCAGGTCAGTTTGGAGAGGTTCACCTTCTTATAGAGCCTTATGTAGAGGGCGCTCCGCAGCAGAACAAATTTAAGGTTAACGGCCAGGAGATAGTTCTTAACGTTAAGGGCAAAGAGGAGTATAACCTGGATTGGGGCGGAAAACTCCAATATTTCAACTGTATTGTAGGAGGTGCAATTGATGCGCGCTTTATGCCTGCAATCCTTAAGGGAATTATGGAGAAGATGACAGAGGGCCCACTTACCGGTTCTTATGCCCGAGACATTAACGTATATGTCTATGACGGAAAGATGCACCCGGTAGATTCAAATGAGATGGCCTTTAAGTTGGCTGCCCGCAATGCCTTCAAACAGGCCTTCAAACTTGCAGGTCCAAAGATTATGGAGCCTATCTATGATGTAGAGGTGGTTGTGCCTAGCGATTCTATGGGAGATGTTATGAGCGACCTTCAGAACCGCCGTGCAATGATTGCTGGAATGGAGAGCAATAATGGCTTTGAGGTGCTTAAAGCAAGAGTTCCGCTTGCAGAGTTGTACAAATACTCCACAACCCTAAGTTCCCTCACCTCCGGCAGGGCAACCTTTACAATGAGTTTTGCAGAGTACCAGCAGGTTCCTGCAGATGTACAGGAGAAGTTGCTTAAAGCTTACGAGGAGCAGGAGAGCGACGAGTAAGAGCATTTGCTTCCATTTGTTTTATTATTGCCCGGTTGGTAAATTGGCCGGGCAATTTTTCTGTTTTGGAGATGGAGAGAACATTTTTTATAGATGCCTTTGTTGCCGACGGGTTGGAGGGCAATCCTGCTTGTGTTACCTTTTTGGAGAGGCCGCTTGCAAAGGGTGAGCTGCTTGCAATTGCCGCACGGAATGCCTTGCCGGAGACAGCCTTCATTCTGCAGAGTGCAGAGGGCTATAATCTCCGCTGGTTTACTCCCGATATAGAGATGGATCTCTGTGGCCATGCAACTCTTGCTTCTGCCTATGCTGTGCTGGAGCTTATGGAGCATCCTGCCGGAGAAGCCCCCTCTCAGGTGACATTCAATACCGCGGAGGGCAAGATAGGAGTAACAAGAGAGCCGGAGGGCTTCTACACACTTAATTTCCCGCAAAGGCCACCTCAACCTGCAGAGTTGCCTGCACCAATATGGGAGGCCCTGAGCATTAAACCGCAGGAGGTGCTGCTCTCCAGAGATTACCTGCTGCGCTACAGGTCTGAGGAGGAGATAAGAGAGCTAAAAATCTCCAATCTGCCGCTCTTCAACTCAATTAATATGGACCCTGGCGGAGTTGTGGTTACAGCGCAGGCATCCACGCCTGGTGTGGATTTTGTCTCCCGATTCTTTACCCCGCAGGCCACAATTCTGGAAGACCCTGTTACCGGGTCTGCGCATTGCACGCTTGCTCCATTTTGGGCAGAGAGATTGAATAAGAGTTCTCTTACGGCAATGCAGCTATCGGAGAGGGGAGGCCTTTTGAAATGCAGGCTGGAGGAGAAGAGAGTATTAATATCGGGAAGAGCGCGCCTCTCCCATAAAGCATCCGGCGCAGATTTATGATAAAGGCGGTAAATGTACATAAATATTTTGGTAACCTGCACGTTCTCAAGGGGGTAGGACTCTCTATTGGGGCGGGCGAGATTGTAAGCATTGTTGGCAAGAGCGGTGCGGGAAAGAGCACGCTGCTGCAGATTATGGGCACTCTGCTTCCTCCGGATGAGGGCACTCTCTTGATAGATGGAACAGATATCTATTCTTTGCGGGGCAGGGCCCTCTCTATGTTCAGAAATCAGAAGATTGGCTTTGTTTTTCAGTTTCATCATCTGCTCCCGGAGTTTACTGCGCTGGAGAATGTGATGATGCCTGCACTTATTGCAAGAGCGCAAGGCTTCCGTAGAGAGAGCCAAAGTGCGCTTAGAGAGAGGGCAGAGGCGCTGCTAGCTGAGATGGGACTTGCAGGCAGAAGTTCTCACAAACCATCCGAACTTAGTGGCGGCGAACAGCAGAGGGTGGCAATTGCCAGAGCGCTTGTCAATAATCCGGCAGTTCTCTTTGCAGATGAGCCCTCCGGGAATCTGGATAGCAAGAATAAGGAGGAGATACATAACCTCTTTTTCAAACTTAGGGAGCTGCACGGTCAGACAATAGTTATTGTTACACACGATGCCGAACTTGCCCGCAGAAGCGACCGTACTTTGGAGATGCAGGATGGCACAATCATATAACAACATATTTCATTTTAAGGGGTTTTCACTCCAACAGGGCAGAACAGCAATGCGCATCAATACAGATGGTGTGTTGCTTGCCGCGTGGGCAGGGATTGATTCTCTCCAAAGAGTTCTTGATATAGGTACCGGTTGCGGAGTAATAGCGGCAATAATTGCGCAGAGACTCTCTGCCAAACAAAGGCTCTCTTCTCCGGTTAAGATTTCGGCCATTGAACCGCACAGGGGCTCCTATGAAGATGCTGCAGAGAATTTCTCCTCACTCTCTTCTCTTGGGCCCGGTATCTCCCTCTGCTCGCATAACTGCACTTTGCAGGAGTGGATGGAGCTCTGCACCGGGGGCAGTACGGGGGGAGACCTCTATGATTTAATCATCTCTAATCCTCCCTATTTTACCAACTCTTTAAAATCTGCGCATACCATTAAGAACAGTGTGCGTCACGCGGACTCTCTTCCTCAGGGGCAACTTATTTTAGCTGCAGAGAGGCTTTTGGCGCCATCCGGGAGGTTGGCCATTATTCTTCCTTGCAATGAGGCCCAGGAGTTTATGCGAAAGGTAAGTCTCATAAATGAATTGCACCTGTCAAGGCTCTGCGCTGTGAGAACCACTCCATCCAAACCGGTAAGGCGATATATGATGGAATTTGCAAGGGGTGAGGCCCGGCCTGGGGAACAAGTTGAGGAGGAGAGTCTGGTGATACAAGATGTGAATGGGTATACAGAGGAATACAGAGCCCTCACAGGAGGGCTCTATATTGCCTAGAATTCCACTTTGTAGCTTATGCTTGGCATAATGGGGAAGACATATACCTTCTTCCATATATCCTCTTTGTCGTCGTAGTAGAGACTGAAGATATTATGCCTGTTGGTAAGGTTGTAAATGCCCACTTGCAGGTTGTGTGTTGCCTTTGGTCTCTTCCACTTGGCGTATGCGCCTATATCCACTCTCATATAGTAATCCAGGCGCAGATTGTTTAGTCCGCCGTAGTAGTCCAGCGGAATATCTATTCCCGGTATCATGCTTGGGTAGTGGCCGGACTTCACGCTCTCCAGGTTTCCGCTCTGATAAGAGAAGAGCAGATTGGCGCCATACTCTCTCTTGGCGTTGGAGAGGATTATGTAATCTGCGGAGAGATTGAAGATGTGCGGTCTGTCAAACTTGGCGCGGAAGACCTTGCCGTCGTTCAGTTCAGGGAAGAATCTGGTTGTCTTGGAGTAGGTGTACGCCGCCTTCCAGTTGAGACGTTCTCCGCTCTTCTGGTAGAGGAACTCTATACCCTTGCTCTTCCCCTCTCCAATCTTTATGAACTCCTTCCATCCGCTGAGCGTCTGGTCAAAGAAGTCGCTCGCCTTCTCAAAATGAATCAGATTCTCCATCTTTTTGTAGTAGGCGCCAATGGAGAACCTGTGGTTCTGCGCAACCTTAAAGTAGAATCCTCCATAATACTGCATCCCCCTCTCCGGTCTTAGCTTTTTGGATGAGGGCACAATCATATCCAAAGACCATCCAAGAGGAATGCCCTCCAGTGTATGGTAGTACTGCACCAACCTGTCAAAGGTGGCCTCAATACCCATCCATCCGGTAAGTCTGGCACTTGCGCTAAAGCTCACCTCCGGGTCAAATACCTTGTGCTCGTCATAGTTGTCCTTCTCTCCAATGAAGTAATTGCCGCGCACTGCCAGAGAGAACTTCAACTTGTCAGCATTGTTGTAGTTCAACTCCGTGTAGAGATTGCCCAAAATGTTATCTGTCTCATTCTTGGTCTCACGCATCTCATCCACCTTGGAGGAACCCGGATTGAAGGTGCTCTTGGTGACACGCAGACCGTACTTCATACTCCATCTCTTGGAGAAGGAGTGCTGGAAGAGCGTGTTGAAGGTCATCTCTTGGATGAGGGACTTTACGGTAAGTTTATTATATACCCCCTCAAGCACCCTCTCCTGAGTTTGACCGCTCTTGTAGTGGTTAAAGGAGAAGTTGGTCTTTACGTTCCAGTTGTTGGAGAGGCGGCATTTCCACTCCAGATTGCCAATTATGTTGTGCCAGCGCATCTTGTCGTATGAGCTTACATCTATCTCTCCATAACCAAAATTGTCCAGACTGTAGAAGAAGGAGGCATTTATGGTATGCCTCTTGCCGGGCTTGTAGGAGATCTTGGCAAAGACGTCATATACACTTGCTGAGAGATTGTTGAAGATATCCAGTTTGTCATCTATCCACTCCTTGCCAATCTTATACTCCCACGAGAGAGGAGAGACTCTGGCGGCCACCTCAAAGGCCAGTTTCTGATTCTTTATAGGACCGGAGGCATAACTGCTAACCATAAAGTTGCTCACGCCAAGTTTAAAGTTATAATGCTTGAAGTCCGGCTCCTTTGTTGTTATCTCTATATGGGATGCCAGCAGGTTGTAACTCTCTGCGCTGAAGCCGCCCACGCTGAAGTTGGCGTTGCCCACAATATCGTTGGAAAAGGCAGAGGTTAGTCCAAGCAGGTGACCATAGCCATAGAGCCTCACGCCATCTACAGTTACCACATTGTTTCCCAAATTACCACCCCTAACATAGAAAGAGGAGGTGCCCTCTACACCAACGGCAATACCGGGAACAGTTTGGATATACTTTATCACATCACCCTCGCCAAGGGCGGTTACCATCTGCTGCATACGTGGCAAATCCACCTGTGTAAGTCCGGCCGGCCTCACAACAGAACTGTCTGCAGTAACGGTAATGGTTTGGAGTGTATCCTGTTTCTCTTTTATCTCTTGAGCAGCAAGAGTGTTGATACCCAACAGGAGAGTTAACGCTAAAACCGGGAAAATATTACTTTGTTTCATATAAATCATAATATCAACGGTTAGTAACACTTGTATCAATCATTCCACCCGGGGATAATTATATCATACTCCTCCCAATAAGGAGGAATATCTTTATAAAGGTAATCTTTTACCATTAGCTCATATCTGCATTCTGCGGCAAAGATACCAAGGCCATTCTTTACATTGGAATAGATTTCATCTTTCTCCCAGATATGCGTTAAGTCCGAGATATCCTTTCTTCCCAAACCTATATTCTTGGCTATTACACTCTTAAGGTAATATTCAAATTCTGCATTGATGTTGCGAATTATCATATATGATAGAGGATGATAACATTCAAAACGAGAACCTGGCCCAAATCTATATCTCCTTGCATTTGTGCTAACTAAACCCGTCATAAAATCTATTATGAACTCAAGATAATCAAATGTAGCTGCTTGTGGAATTATGTAATTAGAATCGGTAATATTTGAAAATTGATGTGGTGTAAAATTCCACATTGACCGTCGAATTCCATAAGGTACATAACACTCATAATCTTCAAAGAGGCAAGCTTGAAAGCTCCAACTTTCATGGGTGGGCATAAGTGATGTACCTCTATAGATTTCTGTGGCGAGTTTGTAACTTTTGCTTTCCGGGATGTAATCCATAAATGAAAAGAGCATACGAGCACAGTACCTGATTGAAGATTCTGCTGTTTGATTATTGTCATCCTTGAAGTTGCTGATAGACTCTGAAATTATTTGAGAATTATTGTGATTCGGCCTTTTTTGTCTTGCATAGAATCTGTTTCTTAATGGGAATTGTGTTGTAGCAGTAATCACATCATTACCCGGAACATTTACAGTCAATTTATAATACGCCAACTGTTGCGGATACAAATCCGCCTCCCATAAACCATCCACCTTTTTGTGGAAATCATACCGTTCAACCGCCTCATCTCCCTCAATCTTCTCCATATATACCTCCGCCTCCTCAACAGGAGGGTAATAAGTTTCAGAGGGATAAGAAGTATAAAACAACTTCACCTGTTGCACCGTACTATCCTCCATCATGGCATACACTACAATACCCCTTTCGTGCGGATCAAGATTAACCTTCTCAGTGCAGGATGTTGCCAAAAGTGTAAAAAGCATTACTCCCAATACACATCTTATTGATAGAAATTTCTTCATAATCATAAGGTTAAAGCATTGTTCAACTAATTTGAATTTCATAATATCAACGGTTAGTAACACTTGTATCAATCATTCCACCCGGGGATAATTAAATTATATCGTTCCCAATATGGCGGTATATTAGTATAGATATAATCTTTAACCATAAGTTTATACTTGCATTCTGCAGCAAAAATACCAACTGCGTTGTTAAGATTGGTATAGGTCTCCTCTTTATCCCAAATATGAGTCAGGTCCGTAACATCCTTATTGTCCAAACTTATGCTCTTTGATACTACATCCTTAAGATACGCTTCATAGTCCTCATTTACATTGCGTACTATCAGATATGACAGGGGGTGTATAAAGACTGCTAATTGTCCAGATTGGTAGTATTGTGTATTATGGAATCCTAATCTGATATCATGGTCATTTATACTACAAGTTGCAATGCCTTCAAATACAACTGTTGACTTATCCTCATATGAAAAGTTATGGTTAGGTTTTCTGTCAATGGCATATATGCCAACATACTTATAGTCTTTAAATAGCCATGTTTGCTCTTTCCAGGTTGAATTCTGACTCCCCTCAATCAAAGTTGGTGGATCAGTACGTTCAATAGAAGATGAGACTTTATAACTGTCAGTCTCAGGGATATATTCCATAAAGGAAAATAGCCTGCAGTGATAATATGTATTAGAGTCTTCAATACTTTTTATATCTATATTGTTGGAGTTGACGATTGAGTCAGTGATAGTTGAACTCTGCTTATCTACTGATGGTATGTATAACTCAACTCCAACCCATTTGGTTCTCCAAGGGAAACGTGTTGTGGCAGTAATCACATCATTACCCGGAACATTTACAGTCAATTTATAATACGCCAACTGCTGCGGGTACAAATCCGCCTCCCATAAACCATCCTCTTTTTTGTGGAAATCATACCGCTCAACCGCCTCATCTCCCTCCATCTTCTCCATATATACCTTCGCCTCTTCAACAGGAGGATAATAAGTCTCAGAGAGATAAGAAGTATAGAACAACTTCACCTGCTGCACCGTACTGTCCTCCATTATGGCGTGCACCACAACAGCCCTTTCGTGCGGATCAAGGTTAACCTTCTCCGTGCAGGCAGAAAAAGAGACTATGCTTAAAACAAGCGATAATAAATATATAACATAGTAACGCATAAGCAAAGACGATTGTGAGGTTGAAATCAATTATTAGGGTGTATGTTGCTTAATCCTAAAAGACAAGAATTCAAAGCTGATAGTGTATTGTTGACCACATAGGTAAATACATTAGAATCGCTCCATCATTATAGCCACCCCAACCATAATTAACGTGCAAAAATTTTCTCGTTGTATCATATGCATTATCATCTAACTCTGTGCTTGGTATAAGGTTGCCGTTCTCTTTAGAACAACTAATGATTCCAAAGATACAAAGGAGTATTAATGCTTTTTTTCATAATAAATACATAATGTGATAACAAAATTCACTATTTAAGTGTAACACAAATATAAGAAATAATTTGCTATATTGGAGTGGTAATTTATAATAATTATTAGTTCTAATCTGCAATGTTATAGTATAAGAATTCACTACTGCCTGATGGTATGATGATAGAGCAAATCCAAATTCATTTCCCACGTTATGCGACTTCTGTTATTTGCAACATCCTGCAAAGAGACGCAGAGTGTGCTGCAAGGTGGCAAGTGGAAAAACACCTTCCACGCCTACCCTGCTCAGATGGCCTTCCCGATGGGGGTTGTGTGGACGGTGCAGCCATTTTGGTCGCACCATCCACGCTACCCCTTGCCAGAAGTGCGTGTGGCGGCACCCAGCGTGGAAGGTGATTTTCGGGATGCGCCCCCACAGCACATAATGCAGCTGAGTTGCTGGATGCGCCCCAACAGCACCTAATGCAACTGAGTTGCTGGATGCACAGCAACTTCCCACAGTGCTGCTCCTGGGTTGCTATTGTACCAAGTGCACTGCAATGATGTCCTACGCGTTGCAATGTGCGTCAGTCAGCTGGGAGCGACTCAATCTGGTGTGTATTCAGGTAATGCAATAATGTGGGGTATTGATCATAATAGGAATTTTGCTTCATCGTATATTAGTCCACACAGACGGATTATTTGTTTGTCAGAGCTATTGTAACGAGATTTCAGAACACGGGCCAGTTTTAATCTTGCGGCTGTATCCAGAGTGCGGATATCATTTTTGCCAAATAATTCCAAGCAGATGGATTTCTTGTATTCACGCATCTCCTGAATAGGAATGGAGAGACGCGAGATTATGCCGCCGCGAGCCTCTATGTCGCTTTCTTTGCAGTTGCACAAATAATAGTGAAACCCTTTAGGACTCTTGAAGAGCCTCTCCACTATCTTAACATTGACATACTCTCCAGGGAAAACTATACCGCAAGTTATTCTAATGTCTGTGCTTTCAGATCTTCTTGTCTTAAAAGAAGTTCTAAACTCCCGTTTGCTCATATTGGCAACTCCAGTCTCATTGTTCATCCATAGAGGAGAAGCCCAAGTATTGCCCTTTTTAAACATCAATGGTGCGCTGGACCACGGATAATCCAATGTATTATAACGCAAACCTCCAACCGTAGCATTCCTGAATGTGTAACAAATAGCAGTCTTCAAGTACCTGTCGGTATCTATTGGCTGATGGTGTATTTTTACGCTTCCGAGGCTTTTTACTAATCCGTGTTTTGTGCTTATATGCATAGATGTGCGTCTTATGTATTCGTGGATGAATACTCTGCACCGCTCCAACTCTCCGTGAAGTATGAAATGTATGTGTGTATCCATAAGCGAGAAGGCAAGGATATCAATATTTATACTCCTGAAAACATTATATATGCGGTTCATTCCGTCTATAAAATCAGACTTATCCCAAAACATAGACTCCACACTGTTGCCGTCTGTGTAAAAATGCCAACAATTGAATACAGGATTATCAACACCTTTCACAAATGGCTTTTCTATACCAAGATCTTCAATAAGTTTATTCAAACGGTTGCCTACTTCTTGTGACATACAAATAATCAACTGGTTATGTTACTAATAGGCGGCTAAGATAACGAGAAGATTTACTATCCTGGGTAACGGAGAGTAAAAATATACCGATTTATGGCAGAGACCAACAAGAGTGGTGCAAATCCAAATTCATTTCCCACGTTATGCGACTTCTGTTATTTGCAACATCCTGCAATAGCCCTCTGCGGCAGTTTGCCACAAGGCGGCATTGGCTCCCGAAGAGGGTGGTGACCCACTTGTGGGGAGGACCGCCGAGTGGCAAGTGGCACAGAGGACGCTGAACGGCGGTGCAGTGTGCGCCACAAGGTGGCAAGTTGAAAAACACCTTCCACGCCTACCCTGCTCAGATGGCCTTCCCGATGGGGGTTGTGTGGACGGTGCAGCCATTTTGGTCGCACCATCCACGCTACCCCTTGCCAGAAGTGCGTGTGGCGGCACCCAGCGTGGAAGGTGATTTTCGGGATGCGCCCCAACAGCACATAATGCAGCTGAGTTGCTGGATGCGCCCCATCAGCACATAATGCAACTGAGGTGCTGGATGTGCAGCAACAGCACATAATGCAACTGAGTTGCTGGATGCACAGCAACTTCCCACAGTGCTGCTCTTGAGTTGCTGGATGCCCTCCAACAGCACTTCAATGATGTCCTACGCGTTGCAATGTGCTCCGGCTCGGTTTGGCGCCTACTGCTGCAGGTATGCTATGAACTCCTCTACGTTAAGATTGTAGCCTCTTGGTGCAGTAAGGAGGTTCCCTTTGGAGTCTAAAAGCAGGTAGTAGGGCATTGCATTTACCCCATAGCGTTCCAGCAGAAGGTTGGAGTTTACCTTGCCGTCTGTCTTGAGAAGTGTGCCGCCTGAGGTTCTGACCCATTCGCTTTCGGGAAGAGGGTTGCGTGTATCTCCATAGAGTTCCAGTACTATATAATTCTCAGATAGAATCTGCTGCACCCGGCTGTTGCTGAGCACGCGCGCCTCCATCTCCCTGCAATTTACGCAGGCCTTGCCGGTAAAGTCTAAAAAGATTGGTTTGCCGCTCTGTTCAGAGAGCCTCAAAGCCTCTTTGAAGTTGTACACCTTATTGCTATTGCTGATTTTAGAACTCTTTGCAGCGCCATCTGTTGCCACGCTGTTGGATGAAATAACAAAGTCCTGACTCTCTATGGGTGGAAGATAGCCGCTTATGGCTTTGAGAGGTGCGCCCCACATTCCAGGAATCATATAGACTACAAAGGAGAAGACAATTATGGAGAGTATAAGTCTGGTAACTGTAAGATGACCGGCAGGCGAATCATTTGCAAACCGTATCTTGCCAAGCAGGTAGAATCCAAGGAGTGTGAAGATTACAATCCAGAGGGCAAGATAGACCTCGCGGTCTAAAATACCCCATCCGTAAATTTGGTCTGCAACACTTAGGAATTTGAGACCCAATGCCAACTCCAGGAAGCCCAATACAACCTTAACGCTGTTGAGCCATCCTCCGCTCTTTGGAAGATTCTTCAGCAGGCTTGGCACAAAGGCAAATATTGTGAATGGCAGGGCAAATGCAGCGGAGAAGGCGAGCATTGTTATGATTGGCTCCCAAATTTCGCCCTGTGTGCTCTTTATTAGAATTGTGCCAACTATTGGACCGGTGCAGGAGAAGGAGACAAGTACCAGAGTGAGGGCCATAAAGAAGACTCCAAAGAGACCTCCCTTCTCAGACTTGGCGTCCGCCTTGTTTACCAGAGATGTTGGCATTACAATCTCAAATGCTCCAAAGAAGGAGGCTGCAAAGATCATAAATATTATAAAGAAGAGCAGGTTAGGAATCCAGTGTGTTGCCAGCCAGTTAAAGATGAAGACAATGCCGGAGTCGCCTCCCGCAAAATAGGTTATAAGAATGATGATGGCAATAGGTATGGTGTAGAGCGCTACTATAGAGAGTCCGTACATCATTGCCATAAAACGGCCCTTAGTCTTGTCTCCGGATTTTTTCAGAAAGAAGGAGACGGTCATTGGTACCATCGGGAAGACACAAGGGGTGAGAAGAGCCACAAAACCCCAGAGTATTGCCTCCAGAATGGTGCTCCAAAGAGATTTGCCGCTCTGCGCATCTCTGATGCTGCCTGTTGTTGAAGTATTTGCATCGGAGTTCAGTTCAGCTGTTGCAGGGAGTGTAATATTAATCTCTTGCTCTTCCGGTGCGGAGCAGGCGCCCTCCCTGCAGGCCTGCCACTCAATAATTGCTTTAATCTGCTTAGGAGCAGCAGCGTTGGATTCTACCTTGAGAAGCATTGAGACCGCTCCTTCGCAAGTGCCTATAACCATCCCGAAGGCAGAATCAAACTCCTCTTTTACATTGCTTGTAAGGGTTAGCGCTCCTATGGCCTTTGCCTCTCCCTCCAACTTTACAGAGGTGGAGATAGGGCCGTTATTATACTCTTTTACATCGTAGATATGCCACCCTGCAGGAACAGAGCAGGTAAACTCCAGGTGGTATATATTCCCCTCCTGTGCCACAACGGCGCCACGCCATTCAATTTGGGGAGTCTCTTGCATTGCATCCATTCCTATTGGTCCCTGTGCGCAGATTCTTGTGGTGGTTGCAGCAATAATCCCTAGAAAAGAAAACAGAAGAGCAATTGCTTTGCTCTTTAATCTGTAAGAAGTTCCAAATATATACATAAACCCAGAGTTTTTGAATCAATAAATTTTCTGTAAAGTTAATTTAACTTACAATTATAACCAAAATTGAAGAGTATAGCAAAAAAAGAGAGGTGGCAAACCGCAATGGGCGCCACCTCTTATATATAAAACTGTATGTTGATACTAAAGTTTTGCAAACTCTATATCCTTTGCAGCTCTCTCTGCAAGTTTGCCTGTAACAGAGCTAAGCTCCTTCTTTGCAGCGTCGTTCTTGCCGTTTCTTGCATTTACAACTGCGCGGAGGTAAGCGGATTTCTCGCACTTATGACCTGCAAGAATGCTCTCTGCCTTAGCTGTATTGTTAACCAAAACATTTGCAAGAGCCTCGTTGAAGCTCTTTGTGCCAGCAAGAGCGGCAGCAGCCTCAGAATATTTGCCGTTAAGGATTAAGATAGCGGCATTGTTAGCCTTTGCAGCAGGTGTGTTAGCCTTTACAAATGCAGCAGAAGCAGCCTCGTAGTTCTTGCTCTGGAGCTCTGCAATACCAAGGTTGTTGTAGTACATCTCATCCTTGTTGGCCATCTTGTTAAGGGCAGCCTTAGCCTCTGCAGCTTTGCCAGCCTTAAGATACTCAACAGCAAGGTTGTTGTTTGCACGGTCGCTGTTATAGAGCTCTGCAGCCTTCTTGTAGAGAGCAATCTTTGTCTCTGCGTTATCTACAAGAGTAGCAGCCTTAAGAAGAGACTCCTCGTCAAGTACAATGTCGTTGTTCTCAATTGCCTCAAGAAGCTCTTTGTCTGTTCTGTTCTGTACATCTATGTTTGCAATGAATCTTGCTCTACGGAGCTCTGGAAGAACTTTGTCCTTAAGAGATGTGAAGACAGCAGACATATTCTTAATCTCTCTCTCTCTTACTGCAGGGTCTGAGTACATAGAGAGAACTCTAAGGATAAGATCCTTGTCCTCTATGTTGGAAGCCTCTACCAACTCTTTGAAGCCTTCCCAGTCCTCAGCAACCTGAGAAACATTTACAGGAGCGCCAAAACCCTTTGCAACCTTCTTGTTGAAAGCCTTCTCTGCAGTCTTTGCTCTGTTCTGTGAGAGTTTGTCGTTAAGGTCATAGCTTCCATCTGGAGATGCGTAAGCAATAATGTCGTTTGAAACAACGGTTCTCTTTGCATCATTCTCAACCTCTTTAAGGAATGCTTTGAACTCCTTAATCTCTGCTGTAGTAAGCTGATTGCTTCTTACTGTAGAGTTGTTGATGAGGTATTTGATCTGAGCCTCTTTGGTCTCTTTGAGAATATCCTGATAGTTGTCCTTTGCTACAGAAGCGCCGCCATTCTTGAGAGCGTCTGTGCAAACAAGCATATAGGTGCAGTTTGTACCATCTGCAAGTTTGTATGCTGTAGGGATTGCATACTCTTTGCCATTTGCCTTAACAACAGCTCTAAGCTCCAAAGTAGCCTTCTCCATACCAGGAACATACTGGAAAGTAACGGTATTCTTTACGGCTCCACCAGGAGTGCGGTAGATTACTGTATTGTTCTCAAGAACCTTCTCACCCTGAATTTTATGAACAGGAGCAGCAACTGTGCCGCCATCATAAACCAATACAGGAGTTACCTCCAAAACTGCGTTCTTTGCAAAATATTTCTCAGGGAATGTGAGGGAGTAGGTAGCTGTAATCTCATTGGCAACGCACTCCAAAACCTCTGGAGTACACTCAGATTTTACAAGACTTGCGTACTTTGCCATTTTGGCAGCATCGTTACAAGATGCAACAAACAAAGCAATTGTAAGGATGCTCACAATGTTAAATAATGATTTTTTCATTGCTTAAAAAGTTTAATTAATTAAATATTATTACTGCTCAATTATCATTCAATGACACTATATGATTTGCTACATATTTAATGCCAACTTAACGCTCTTTCCATAAGGAATTTAGCAACATCATATCCTCTGGAGTATCTACCGCGTGGGTTTCGTACTCCGTAAGCGCCACCTTTATGCTCTTTCCATTCTCCAGCCACCGCAACTGCTCCAACTTCTCGCATCCCTCCAGATACCCTTTGGGCAATGCGCATATCTCTGCCAGAGTACCTGCCCTGTAGCCATAAAGACCTATGTGTTTATAGTATCTTCCCGATGCTATAAAGTTGTCATCCATCTCCACACCTCTTGCAAATGGAATAGGAGTTCTGCTAAAGTAGAGGGCATAGCCGCTGCTGTTGAGGATAACCTTTGGAGTGTTGTAGTTGAAGAGCTCCTCCCTGCTGCTTATTCTCTTGACAAGAGTGGCAATCTCCACCTTCTCATCATTAAAACACTCGGCCAGCTCCAAAAGTTGTTGGGGGTGAATATAAGGCTCGTCGCCCTGCACATTTATTACAACATCAAATTTTTTCCCGCTCTCCGCCTCAAATTTATGCAGAGCCTCCAGACATCTCTCCGTTCCGCTGTTATGCGTGGTTGCAGTCATAACGGCTTTTCCGCCAAATGCGGCCACGGCATCGGCTATTCTCTGGTCATCTGTAGCTACACAAAGATCTTCAAAGGCCTTTGCCGTTTGCTCGTAAACTCTCTGTATCATAGGTTTGCCATTGATTATAGCTAACGGTTTGCCTGGGAATCTACTGGATTGGTACCTTGCGGGAATTAGGGCGAGTATTCTCTTTTTCATAAAAACTGAACAAAGTCCAACAAAAGTAGTTAAAAATACTCAAACCAATAAATTTTTTTAACTTTGCATAGTATGGAATTACAGGGACTAAAACAAAAATTTGAAATTATTGGCGATGATCAGCTGCTTAACAGGGCTTTGGACATTGCAGTGCAGGTTGCCAATACAGACCTCCCAGTACTTGTGGTGGGCGAGAGTGGTGTTGGAAAAGAGGTTATTCCGCAGATAATACATAAGTATAGCGCAAGAAAGCACAACTCATATATACCCGTTAACTGCGGAGCAATACCTGAAGGAACAGTGGATTCGGAACTCTTTGGTCACGAAAAGGGAGCCTTTACCGGCGCTGTAGAGACAAGGCGAGGCTTTTTTGAGGTGGCAGACCATGGCACAATCTTTTTGGATGAGGTGGCAGAGCTCCCCCTCTCAACTCAGGCAAGGTTGCTTAGGGTTCTGCAGAGCGGAGAGTTTTATAAGGTAGGTTCGTCCAAGATTCAGAAGACGGATGTACGCGTTGTAGCAGCAACAAACAAGAATCTGCCCCACCTGATAAGCGCAGGAAAATTTAGAGAAGACCTCTACTACAGGCTCAACACCATACCTGTAACAATTCCTTCCCTTAGGGAGAGAAAGGGAGATATCTATCTGCTCTTCAGAAAGTTTGCGGCAGATTTTGCAGAGCGTTACAATGTGCCCCCGGTAAAGCTTAACCACGCCGCTCAGGTGGCATTGCAGAATTACCGCTGGCCGGGAAATATCAGGCAACTGAAGAGTGTGGCAGAGCAAATCTCCATTTTGGAGCACGAGAGGGAGATAGACCTGCCTACGCTTGCAAAATATCTGCCTAAAGAGGGGGATGAGCGCCTTCCCGTACTTAGCGACCGCACCTCTGCCCAGCAGACAGATTTTGTGCAGGACAGGGACCTCTTCTACAATATTCTTCTCAAGCAGAAGCAGGATATAGATACGCTCAAGAATGAGTTGGCGCACCTTAAGGCACAATTGGGCGGCCAGTTTGTTCCGGCTGTGGTCTCCAACCATCTGGCGCCTGCTGCGGAGGAGGTTAAAAAACCCGCGGAAGAGCCGGAACATACAGAAATCCACACTCTCCATCCTGTTGAGGAGAGCACACCGGTAGAGGAGTACACAGAGTATAGTCCGGTAGAGAGCACATCTCTCTCCATACCCACCCTCAACAAGGAGCTGATTAAGAGATGCTTGGAAAAACACAACGGAAACCGTAAGTTGGCTGCCAAGGAGCTTGGAATATCGGAGCGTACTCTATACAGAAAGATAAAGCAGTTGGACAATGAAGAATAGAAATATAGGGCTCTTGCTCCTCTTTGCGGCGCTTGCCCTCTCTTGCCATATAAGTTACAGTTTCAGGGGTACCAACCTCTCGCCGGATGTGAAGAGCATAAGCGTAGGTACCATAGAGAACCGTGCCCTTAAGGTTAATCCGTCGTTGAGCAACACGGTAACTGTAGCCCTGATGGACAAGTATAGAAAACTCACAAAATTGGAGATTCTGCAGGAGGATGAGGAGGCAGACCTTCAGGTAACGGGCTACATAACATCTTACGATGTTACTCCAACCGCAATCTCCTCTGACGATCTGGCTGCAATGAACAGACTTACGGTAACGGTAAGGATAACCTTCAAGAACCTCAAGAACCCGGAAGAGGATTTTGAAAAGAGTTTTTCCGCATATCAGGATTACGACTCCACTGTCTCGCTGGATTCTGTTGAGGCTACCCTTTGCGACCAGATAACAGAGATTCTAATAGAGGACATTTTTAATGCCACAGTAGCTAATTGGTAATGAAACGAGAGCTGGAAGAGTTGGATATAAGAGAGCTGGACGCTATAGTGTGCAGTGCCCCGTGGTTTACCTATGCGCGCTATCTGCTGCTATGCAAATTGGCTGCCCTGGGAAGGGAGTCCTTCCTCAGCGGAGTGCGCACCTCTCTTGTCTCTCTTCCCGACAGAGAACGTCTTATCTCCAAAATTGCTGCTATGTATGGCCTTGTAAAGGTTGCCAGAAGCATCTCTGCAGCACCATCTGCCAAAGGAGCCGCTCAGGGCATTGCAGCAGCTGCAGGCATTAAGGCAGCATCAGGCATTGCAGCAGCTGCAGGAGCAGAGGCAGCATCAGGCATTGCAACAGCTGCAGGCATTGAGGCGGCATCGGGAGTGGCAGCACCATCGGGAGTGGCAGGCAGCCGGGATGGCTCCCTCTCCGGCAAGGAGGCGCTCTCTTTTGGGCTTCTGGATGTGGAGTTTATTGAGGGAGGCGCTTTTGAAAGGCATCCGTATGTGGTTGGGGGCGATTATTTCTCTAAGGCAGATATTGATTCTTTGGAGAATAAGCAGGAGAATATCTCTCTCAATTATCTTAAAGGCGCAGGCAGCGCAACCTCCGGCGGCAGTGCAACCCCAGGCAGCGCAGCAATGCAGGGCAGCGGTTCGGCTGCAGAGGGTGGTGCAATTGCAAAGGATGAGAGCTCCGGGGAGATATCGCTGGAGATAGATTCGCCGCTCTGTACAGAGACTTTGGCCTCTATTTATGCGCAACAGGGTTATTATCAGCAGGCTATAGAAATCTACTCTAAACTCTGTTTGTTATATCCAGAAAAAAGTGCTTACTTTGCAACTCTTGTAAAAGAAGTAAAAATTAAAAAAACAGAATAATATATGTACACAGCTATTGCAATCCTTATTGTCATCGCAAGTATCTTCCTGACAATAGTAGTATTGGTTCAGAACTCTAAGGGTGGCGGACTCGCTGCCAACTTTGCTGCTGGTAATCAGGCATTTGGTGTTAGACAGGCAGCAGATTTCCTTGAGAAGGCTACTTGGACTTTGGCTATTGTAATCATTGTTCTCTGCGTTATGGCAACTGCATTTGCATCCAAAAAGGGTGATGCTGTAAATGCAGACCTTAAGGAGAAGATTGAGAATGCAGCTCCTGCATCACAGCCTCAATTCCCTGTAGATCCGCTTCAGTCAACTCAGCAGCAGACTACTGATGCGCAGAATACTGGAAATTAACAAAATCTTAACAATTTAGTTAGATTGATGTAAACCAATAGTTTAACTAGGTTTTAGAGAGAAAAAGAGGTGAGTTTTTCACCTTTTTTTATTTTTCTACTACCTTGCATAACATAGTACCTAAAAATATTCATATATTTGCATTGCAAACAACTATGTAAACAAATAATACTATACGATAAAGAATATGAAAGAGGTAATGAACATTGGCATTGGAGGCAAAAGTTTTGTTGTTGAGACATCTGCCTATGAAATTTTGAGAGATTATCTGGAGCTCTTCAGCTCTAAAATAAAACCGGGAGAGAGTAGCGAGGTTATGGAGGATATAGAGTCGCGTATTGCAGAGCTCTGTTCTGAGAATATAAGCGCGTACAAGAATGTTGTAACAGAGAGTATTGTGGTAAAGATTGTTACCCAGCTTGGTCTGCCTAACGGAGAGAGTTACAGACCATTCCAAGGCGCGGCCGCTGGATCTGCAAAGGGCGCTGCAGGCGCTGCCGCAGGCTCTTCCGCAGGCTCTGCCACAGGCACTTCCGGCGCTTATTCGGGCGCTGCAGGGGCTGCCTATGGCGCCGGTGCAGAGGAGCAGCGCGTTCCAAAGAAGCTCTTCAGAGATTCCGACGACAAGATGATTGGCGGTGTCTGCTCCGGACTTGGGTTTTATCTTGGCGCAGATCCGGTACTTGTTAGGGTGCTCTTCCTTATAGCATTGCTCTTTGGAACACTTGGCTTTTGGGTATATCTTATTATTTGGATAGTTGCGCCTTTGGCAGTTAATCCTGTGCAGAAGTGCGAGATGAGAGGCCTTGCTCCAACAGCAGAGAATCTTGGCAAATTTTCTAATAAATCTAAATAGTTACGGTTATGGCAGATAGTAATGTAGAGAATATAAAATCTCAAATGCGCAAAGGCGTATTGGAGTATTGCATATTGGGGCTTCTTAAGAGGGGAGACTATTATGCTACAACTTTGATAGCGGATCTTAAGGAGGCGGATATGATTGTGGTTGAGGGAACTCTCTATCCCTTGCTTACTCGCCTTAAGAATCAGGGACTTCTGAGTTACAGATGGGAGGAGAGTCCGCAGGGACCTCCAAGAAAGTATTATGCATTAACAGAGAAAGGTTATGAGGCTCTGGCAGATATGGATGCGGCCTGGAATGGTGTAATCCAATCCATAGAGTATATAAAGAACAGGTAGTATTAAATGGTGTTATTTATTTGGTAGTTAATATGAATGCAGTAGTTAGAATAAGTTTGGCCGGAGCCTCATTTACTATAGACAAGGAGGGGTGCATAGTGTTGGACAATTATCTGAACGAGATTGGCAACCACTACAAAGACGAGGAGGAGAAGTGCGAGATACTCAATGATATAGAGGAGCGCATTGCGGAGATTTTCTCAGAGAGGACTGCTCCCGATGGTGTTGTCTCAATGCAGAGTGTGGAGTATGCAATAGCGCTCCTTGGACGCCCTTCGCAGATATTCGGAGAGGCGCAGGATGCTTCCGCAGACTCGCAGCAGGCTTCGCAGCAGCAGGGTTCGCAGCAGCAGGCATCCCAGCAGCAGGCATCCCAGCAGCAAGCATCCCAGCAAGGTTCGCAGCAAAGTTCCCAGCAGGGCTCGCAGCAGCAGGCTGGCGCAGCTTCCAACGGGCTTAAGAAGAGGCTCTATCGGGACGTGCACAATAGGGTTATTGCCGGAGTATGCAGTGGATTGGGCGCATATTTTAAGATTGATGCAGTGTGGGTAAGACTCATATGGGTATTTCTTGCGGCAATCTCTCTTGTAACGCCATCCATTTATCTCCTTGGCAGGGGTTGCGGGTATCTTGTTGTTGCTTACATTATTCTGTGGATAATTATGCCTGCAGCAAGAACTGTCCAGCAGAGATACTCTATGTTCGGGACCCAGAATGCCTTTGACGAGATTGAGCAGAAGATTAATAAAGGGAGCTATGCCGCTCAAAGAAGGTGCAATGCTTCCCCGTGCAAATCCAGAGCAGGGCGAGTCTTTGGTATTATTGTAGGTTTGGCGCTTGCTTTGGTTGCATTGGGTTGGCTGATAGCGGTGACAGTAGTGGTTTTTGGGGGCGCGGTCTTTTTTAATAATATGTCGGGAGGAGAATTTGTCTCTTATCTTTATGCGGAGTATCCTCTGTGGATTACTAAGATATTTACCTATTTGGCTCTCTATCTTCCGCCATTGGGAATTATCTATGCCGCAATAATGTTAATCTTTAATCTTAAGGCTCCAAAGTGGCGTCCGGGCATAGTAATATTTATTGTATGGATTCTGTCGGTTGTGGCTTCAATAGTTCTTTGGTTTAATTACTTTGCTTATGCCATTGATACCCAACGGAGCCTGGTTGAGGAGAATATTCCAAAGGTGTATGATACTCTTTATGTGGAGTTTAAGCGGTGCAACACTACGCTTATGGAGAGGATATCAGAAGGGGATACGTCTGTTTGGAGTGACGATGATGGATCGGATGTTAAACTTATTCATGGCTGGCTGAAGAGGCCCATCCCTTTCTTTGATTCCTTCTCGTATGTTTATGCGGCCAGAGACAAACACGGATATGAGTTTGAGGTCTATCCGTGGGTTAAGATTGTGCAGCAGGAGGATTCTCCAAATATGATAGTGAACAAGGTGTACAAAACTTTTGGCGACGGCCGCTCTACACTTTCAGATATGGATAATCTTTACACTATGCAAGATTCCCTTATTACCATAAAACCTGTCACCATCTCCAAAGAGAAGCCATACAAGGTGGGCAACCGCGGCAGCATCACCATAAAAGTTCCAAAGAGCACAGTAGTAATTGTGAAGACCCCCGCGGGCGAACTCCTGTAACACGCACGAGAGCGGTCATCACTAGAGCGGGCTGAAGAGAGTGGGCTTTACCGCTCTCTTTTTTGTTTGCCCAGCACGGGGTGGCTCTTTCCCTGCTTGCAGCGGGGGCTCTTTCCTTGCCTGCTTCCCGATGGTGCTCCCTTCCGGCAGGTTGCTTTCCTTGCTGGTGCTAGTTGCCGTGCCCGCTTTCCACGGTCTTCTGCGGCGCTCCCTGCCGGCAGCATCTTCCCGATGGCTCTTCGCTGCAGCGCCCCTGCCGGCAGTCCTCTGTGCCGACGGTCCCCTGCCTGCAACAGCTCCGCCTCAGCGCCCCTGCCGGCAACAAACCTCATCCGGCAGAGAAGCACTCCGGTTTGGCTAGCAATCTGGCGCACCTGGGCCGGATTTGCTAACTCGCAGCTGCGGCGTGCGGCCTTTGCCACACCTGATAATATATGTGCGCATCTTCTTTGCTGCAACATTGAGCTGCTGCTCAGACAGACGCAAATCTCTCGGCCCATCTGCACCGATTGCCTACGCCACCTCCGTATCTCCGCC
>SAMEA3663028__coassemble_86_pt1 | contig 45639 bp, 40 predicted proteins | sample SAMEA3663028__metabat2_low_PE_034 | metagenome-assembled genome bin SAMEA3663028 (sample SAMEA3663028) | pig gut metagenome | biome: pig gut; feature: pig-associated habitat; material: faeces | place: France | collected 2012
AAAAGCGCACAAAAACCTCGATTTTGTGCTCGAAATGCCCGAAAACAGGGGTTCCGGAGGCCAAAAGCGCACAAAAATGCCAATTTTGTGCTCGAAACGCCCGAAAATGGGGGTTCCGGGGCCCGAAACCTGGGGGAAAGAGCTCGGGAGGAAGTTTCGGTATGGGTTTGAGACCTGTGCCGATTGTTCCTTTAAGGCGAGTTGCGAGAAACTTGCTCCGTTTATGGAGAATGAGGTGGCTAGGAAGAATATGAATTTATGAATCTCTTGTTTGTTGGTCCGCAAGTTGTGGTGTGGGCGAATTATTTTTTGCGGATAAGGTTGATGCCGTCGCGGAGGGGAATGATGATGTTCTCTACGCGGGGGTCTTGCGATATCATCTGGTTGAAGGCGTGGATGCCCATTGTTTGAGGGTCGTGGGGCATCTCTGTGGGGTTGCCGGAGAGGACCTTTCCGCTCCATAGGACGTTGTCCGCTATGATGACCCCGCCGCTGCGCACCTTATCTATAAATGCGTTGTAGTATTTTATATAATCCCTCTTGTTGGCATCCATAAAGACAAGGTCGTAGGTGCAATCCAAGGTTGGTATTATCTCTAGCGCATCTCCAAGTATGAGGTTTGTGCAATGTGAGAGGTTGGCACGTTCAAAGGCTGTGAGGATAAGGTCTGCAAGTTCGTCGTTTATCTCCAGAGCATCCAGTCTGCCGCCCTCCCGAAGGCCGCGTGCAAGGCATATTGCAGAATATCCCGTAAAGGTGCCTATCTCCAATATGTGTTTGGGCGAAATCATCTTTGAGATGAATTCCAAAAGGGTGCCCTCCTCCGCGCCACAGAGCATTCTTGCGTAGTTGGAGCGGAGATTGGTCTCTTTTTCTAGCCAAAGGAGAAGTTGGTCTGCCTTTCGGGAGTATTCTGCTATATAATCCATAATTGCCGCTGGCAACAGGTTAGTTGAGGTACTCTACATCCATATTGTAGTCCCAGCGGTTGAAGTAGAGGTTGCCGCCGCGCCACTCAACCTCGCCGCGCTGGAAGTCAACGGTCTCGCTTCTAGGGTAGATCTTTGCAGGATAGAAGTCTGCAGAGAAGTCTTCGTTTACTATGAGTCGGTATGCGTCAAGGCCCTTGGTAAAGAAGAAGCGCTCATCTTCGTCCTCTGTATTTGCAACAAAGCCGAATGATTGGTCTACAGGTACCCAGCCTATTCCCTCAAAGTAAGCCTCTGCCCAGTCGTGGAGGTTTACATCGCCTGGATGGAGCATCCAGCCGCTCTGCCATTTGGCAGGAATGCCTTTGTAGCGGCACATTGTTATGAAGAGAAGGCTAACCTGACCGCAGTCTCCGTGGCGGTTCTTTATTACATATGATGGTATGTTGTCTAGTGTGGAGTACTCGCGAGCGCTGGCCCAAGGATAGGTCTGAGCAATGTATGTCCAGATTCTCTTGGCCTTAAGGTAAGGGTTCTGCTCATCTCCCACAACGCTGTCGGCAAGAGCCTTTAGCTCCGGAGTGAAGATTACGTGGGTCTTGCGCTCCGCTGTAAACTCTTTGTAGAGGTCGCTCTCTGTGTTGTAAGGCTTTACATCCTCTGCCTTAAAGCTGAACCACTGGTTGTACGAGGTAAAGCTCAACTGGTATGAGAAGATGGCAGGCTCGTCCGCCTTTGCTGCCTTCTCCATATAGATGCTCTTGTGGAGATATGAATCGGGAGAGATGATATATTCCGGCTGAGAGGTAGAGATGAGTTTTAGCTCCTTGTATTTTGCAATCTCTCTTGGGTATGGCATCCATACTCTTATCATCTCGCCCTCCGGCACCTCTCCGGCAGGTACTGTGAGAGTGTAGGTGTAGCGCATCTTCTGCGGTTTTACAAAGTGGTTGAAGGAGTTGCTCTTCTGAGCCTTTGCCTCAGCTACGCACTTTGGAAGATACTCCGCAAGAAACTGGTCCAGACCGTCGGACTGGCGGCCGTTTATCTTGCTCCAGTAGCTCTGAGCCTCTTTGCTTATTCTGAAGAGGTTGCGAGGCGCGGAGCGGAAATATCTCTTTACACCATCTATCATCATTCCCTCAAGGGCTCCGGAGGCCTCCCAGGCAGCAATCTGCTCCGGGGTTACATCGGGAATATACTTTTTAATGTAGGAGAGAGCGGCGGTATCTGCCTTGGAGTAGTCTATTTTTATTCTCTCCATCTTGTCTATGAGGAAGTTGAGGTGATAAACCTCCTCCGGAGAGAGCTGCTCTTTTGCTATCTTCTCCTTTATTGCAGCGGTTGCGCGGGTAAATTCTCCAGCCTCCATAAGGGCTGCTATCTGCTGGTTGGAGCTCTGCTCAACAGCAGAATGTCCGCAACCCCAAATAAGGAGTGCGGACATTGTGATTATGCTGATAAATCTGGTCATTGCAGCAAATTTGTATGTTGTTTGACAAATTATGCGCGCTCGCTGTATGAGCGTGTCTCTGTCTTTACTTTAATCTTCTCTCCCTGATTGATGAAGAGAGGAACCATAATCTTTGCGCCTGTCTCAAGAACAGCCTCTTTAAGAGCGTTGGTAGAGGCGGTGTCGCCCTTTACAGCAGGCTCTGTGTAGGTAACCTCGAGAACAACGGCGGTAGGGAGCTCGCAAGAGAGGCAGGTCTCCTCATCTTTGCCAACATAGAACATCATCTCTACACCCTGACCCTCTTTCATAAGGTCTGCGTTTGGAACCATATGCTCCTGGAGAGAGATCTGCTCAAATGTCTCGCTGTGCATAAAGTTGTAGCCCATATCATCTTTATAGAGGTACTGATAAGGTCTTCTCTCAACAGTGATGAAGTCTATTCTCTCACCTGCGCCATAAGTGTACTCAAGAAGTTTGCCGTTGGTAAGGTCTTTGAACTTTGTTCTTACAATTGTATTTCCCTTTCCAGGTTTAACGTGCTGGAAATAAATCAACTGACAAGGGTGATTGTTGAACAGGAAGAATGCTCCGTTCTTAAAATCTGCGGTTGTTGCCATAAAAAGTATCTTTGTTAAAATTAATATTTGTCTCTTCTACAAACTGCAAATATAGTAATCTTTGCAAGACTCTGCAATATCAAAGGCTCTCTAAATGAGAGGCTACCCTCTCAAGCTGCCATTTTGGAGTGGAGGTGGCGCCGCATATTCCCACAAAGTCTCCCTCTTTGAACCAATCCCTCTCAATAGCGCTCTCGTCCTCTATGAAATAGGTGCGCGGATTAATGCTGCTGCAGAGATCAAAGAGCACCTTGCCGTTAGAACTCTCCCTGCCGCTTACAAAGAGAATAGGGGAGTGGGAGAGGGCAAAGCTGCGCAGCTTAGAGTGACGGTTTGCAACCCTGCGGCAGATGGTGTTGTGTATTACTGGAAGAATCCCGTAGGGCCGCTGCATAGCGCCTATATGGTTGCACAGCTCCTCAAACTCATTGGGGTCTTTTGTGGTCTGGGAGAAGATGTGAATTGGAAGAGAGAGGTCTATCCCTGCAAGAGCCTCATTTGCTGAGGCTATATCCTCCACAACAACAGCATTGCCGTTAACCTGCCCCACAAGCCCGTTAACCTCTGCGTGCCCCCTCTTGCCAAAGATGAGCAGGGTGCCCTTTCCGCCTGCAAGGCTTGCGTAGGTGTTCCGAATAAGAGCCTGCAACTTAAGCACCACCGGGCAGGTGCAATCTATAAGGGTAATATTGTTCTCCTTTGCAATGGAATAGGTCTGCGGCGGCTCACCGTGCGCCCTTATAAGCACCGTGGCATTATGGAGCTGCCGCATCTTCCCGATATCCACAACCGTCAGCCCCTTTGCCCGCAGCCTCTGCAGCTCCAGACTGTTGTGCACAATGGAGCCCAGGGAGAAGAGAGTGCTGTTGCTCTTAAGGTTCTCCTCTGCGGTCTGCACGGCGCGGATTACGCCGTAGCAGAATCCCGATTCGGGGTCTATCTCGTATTTCAGATTCATATTGTTATGTTGAATCTCTTGAGGAGTATGGCGCTTAGCCATACAAACTGGTCTGAGATGGTCATATTGCTGTTGTCCAGCACTACTGCATCGGGAGCCTGAACAAGAGGCGCAACCTCTCTGTGGGTATCTATATAGTCGCGCTCCATAATGTTCTTAAGCACGCTGTCAAAGCTCTCCTTGCTGCCGCTCTGCCTAAGTTCCAGCAGCCTGCGCTCTGCGCGCACCTGCGGGGAGGCGGTCATAAAGATTTTAAGTTCTGCATCGGGGAAGACAACAGTGCCAATATCTCTGCCATCCATTACAATGCCCCTTTGAGCACCCATACCGTGTAGGATATCATCTACAAAATTGCGCACAAGAGGCTGTTTTGCAATGTGGCTCACCTTGTTGGAGACCTCCATTGTGCGGATCTGCTTCTCTACCGGAACGCCGTTGAGCCAGGTCTCGGAGAGCCCGTTTGAGGGGTTTCTCTTAAATTCCAGGGTAATCTTTGGCAGCAGGCGCGCAAGCCCCTCCACATCTACGGTGTTGCGCCTGTTTATAAAGCCTGTGTTGTAGGCAAGGTATGTGATAGCCCTGTAAAGAGCGCCGGTATCTGCATAAATGTAGCCAAGCCGTTTGGCTATCTCCTTTGCAAAGCTGCTCTTTCCGGTAGAAGAGAAGCCGTCTATTGCAATTATTATCCTCTTTTGATTCATAGGTGCAAATGTAGTAAGAATATTTTAAGCATTTTGGTATCAAAATTGTAAATTTGCCTGCGGAATGTTGAATATTGTAAAAGAGTTAATTAAGCTAGCAAGATGAGAGTACTTATTATAGATGACGAGCGCAGCATAAGGAATACGTTAAAGGAGATTCTGGAGTTTGAGGGACATCAGATTACACTGGCCGCAGATGGCGCGGAGGGGCTGGAGGCAGCCTCATCTGCCTCTTTTGACGTAATCTTCTGCGATATAAAGATGCCCGGAATGGATGGTATAGAGGTGCTGGATAAGCTTATGGCAATGGGCATAGACTCCTCTGTGGTTATGATAACCGGTCACGGCTCTGTAGATACGGCTGTGGAGTGCATAAAGAAGGGGGCATTTGATTTTATCCAGAAACCGCTGGACCTTAACAGAATCCTCATTACCCTTAAGAATGCCACAGAGAAGACAACTCTTGTTAAGGAGACAAAGATTCTTAAGAAGAGAGTGGGCGGAATACAGGAGATAATTGGAGAGTCGGAGCCTATAGTAAGGATAAAGGAGATGATTCACCGCGTGGCTGCAACAGATGCCAGAGTGCTGATTACCGGCTCCAACGGAACGGGCAAGGAGCTTGTGGCGCGTTGGCTCCACCAGGAGAGCAACAGAAGTTCTATGCCCTTTGTGGAGGTTAACTGCGCTGCCATACCGGGCGAACTTATAGAGAGCGAACTCTTTGGACACGAGAAGGGCGCCTTTACCTCTGCTGTAAAGCAGCATAAGGGCAAGTTTGAGCAGGCAGATGGTGGAACCCTCTTTTTGGACGAGATAGGAGATATGAGCCTCTCTGCGCAGGCCAAGGTGCTGCGCGTGCTGCAGGAGAACAAACTCTCCAGAGTGGGCAGCGACAAGGATATAAACGTGGATGTGCGCGTAGTGGCCGCAACCAACAAGAATCTAGCGGAAGAGATAGCAAAGGGCAACTTCCGCGAGGACCTCTACCACAGGCTCAGCGTAATAGTAATACACGTGCCAAAGCTGGCAGACCGCAGGGACGATATCCCTCTGCTTGTAAATTACTTTATGGAGAAGATTTGCAGAGAGAGCGGAAGGCAGCTGAAATCCATAGAGCCGGAGGCTATGAAGGCACTGCAGGGGCTCCCTTGGACAGGCAACATAAGAGAGCTGCACAATGTTATAGAGAGGCTCATAATCCTCTGCGGCAATACAATAACAAAGGAGGATGTGGAGATTTACGCCATTCCAAGGTAGAGAGCCGCTTAATCTCTCTCAATTATAATCTGCTGAATAGTGGTCTTGCCCATCTCTGTCTTTACATAGAGGGTAACTCTGAACTTGTCGTCGCCGCAGTTGAGCAGCCCTATGGCATACTTTGCCGGGGCCTGACCGCTCTTGTGAATTATAACAAAATCCCTTGGCGGGTACTCCTTAAAGAAATTCTTGATAATATGGGTGGCCTGCACCCTGCTGCACTGGTTGGAGATTCCAAAATACTGCATATCCAAGCTCTTGTCCAGCCAGAGAGAGAGTTTGGAGGCATCTCCGGCCTTTATATATTTGGCTATGGGCACAAAGACATCCAGAGACCTGTTGGAGAGGAAGTTGGCATTTCTCTTCTCTCCCGGCAGCTGCTGCCCAAGCGGGGTGTTGTTCTGATGCAGACCATTGCAGGTAATAAGAGAGGCCCCCTCTGCACTGTTGCACAGAAGCATTGCAAAAGGCATTAGAAGAAGGAATCTCTTTAAAACTCTCATCTGCATCTGAAGCTCTTAAATCGCGGTTACTCTTGCAAAAATCAAGCCACCTACTCTGCTATATACATCCTGCAGGTTCCAAAGGTAAAACTTCTGGCGCTAACCTTGGCAAAGCCTGCGCTCTTTAGCATAGGGATAAACTTCTCCGGCAGAGGAAAGCGCATTATGGAGGCAGTAAGGTAGTCGAATGCGCCTCTCTTTCCGGTAAGACCCTTGCCCATAAGTGGCAGGATATGCCCCGCATAGAGCTTGAAGCAGAACCTCATAAACATATTGCGCGGATAGGAGAGTTCCAGTATCACAGCCTTGCCGCCCGGCTCCAGCACTCTGCGCATCTCTCGCAATCCCTTCTGCAGGTTTTCAAAATTCCTTACCCCAAAGGCAACGCTCACTCTGCTGAACGAGCCGCTTGGGAAGGGCATCTCTGTTGCATCGCCCTGCAAAAGTTCTATGGGCAGCCCCTTTACCCTTCTTCTTCCAACCTCAAGCATTCCGGCAGAGAGGTCTATTCCTACAATGCTGCTTCCCGATGGCGCTCTCTTTATAATCTCTATTGCAAAATCGCCTGTGCCGGTGGCAATATCCAGCATCTTTGCAGGTCTATTATCGGGAAGACCCTTGATAACCTCCCTAACAGCTCTCATTCTCCATATCTTGTCATTGAAGAAGGAGGAGATATGGTTAAAACTTATATAATTCTTGGCAATATCGTCAAACATTGCCTCTATAAAGGCTTTTTGTGGCATAATAAATCAGTTACATTAGCAAACCAAAACCCAGCAGCAGAGAGAAGCAGAAGGTGGCTATTACAAGCATAGGCAGCATAGGGTCCAGAGAACTGCCGTTCTTCTGCCATACCCCGTGCAGGTGCATAAGAAAGAGGGGTGCAGTAAGCAGGCAGAAATAGCCGTAGGTGCCCCCTTTTATTACCAGAAACGCTATTGCGCAGCACCAGCCTATAATAATGAGCAGGCTCTGATATACCTTTGCGGCACTGCTGCCTATAAGCAGGGGAATTGTGATTCTCTTTCCCTTATCTGTCTGCATATCCCTTATATTGTTTACATTAAGCACTGCCACGCTAAAGAGCCCCAGCGTAATTGCCGGCAGCAGAATCTCTATCTGCAGGAGGGAGTGGGAGATTACAAAATAACCCCCAATGACAGGCACCAGCCCAAAGAAGATAAAGACAAAGAGGTCTCCCATAGCCATATAGCCGTACGGGCGCTTTCCAAGCGTATAGTGCTTGGCTGCCCAAACAGCGGTAATACCCAGCAGCAGCAGAACTGCAGGCTCCCATTCCAGCAGAGTGCCAAAAGAGAGCAGAATCATTGCAACTCCGCAGATGTAGCAGAAAATCTCCATAAAGAGAACGCATTTGCGCAACTGCTCAACCGTCAGCTCCCCCTTCTGCAGGGCATATTGCGGCCCGCCCCTCTGCTCATTGTCCACGCCGTGCAAAAAATCTCCCAGCTCATTGGAGATGTTGGAGAGCACCTGAAGAGATGCAGTGGTTAGCAGCAGCATAACAATAAGCGGCCAACCTGCAGAGAAGCTCTGCAGAGCCAGCAGAAGCCCAAGCAGCACACCTGCCAAAGAGAGAGGCAGTGTCCTAAGCCTCATAGAGCGTATTATAGCCTTGATTTTCATCCCGATAACAATGCTTTAACAGATTTAATAGATAGGGAGGGTAAACCAGAAGCAGGCCCCGCCAAGGAGCTGAGAGGTGTTGTAACCAACCTCTCCGCCGCTCTGCTCCACAACATTGCGGCTTATGGCAAGTCCAAGACCTGTGCCGCTGCTCTTTGTGGTAAAGTTGGGACTGAAGAGTCTCCCCCTGTTCTCCTCCTTAACGCCATTGCCGCTATCCTCTACCTTAACCTTCCAATAAGAGCCCTCCTTATATATTGATATTCTTATATAGCCCTTTCCAATCTCCTCCAAAGCCTGTATGGCATTGGAGAGATAGTTTACAATAACCCTAACAATCTGGCCTCTGCGCACAAGAGAGAGACATTTGCCCTCCGGACGGTCGTATAGAATCTTAATATTCTCCCTGGTGTCAAAGAGAGTCTTCTGCTCCTGCAGCAGTGCGCCCAAATCCACAACCTGATTATCCTCCACATAGAACTTTGCAAAACTGGAGAACTCCGAGGCTGTATCTGAGAGAATCTCTATCTGCTCCAGAATGGAGTTGCCTACAGCCTCCAGCTTCTCCTCCCAACCCGGCACATTCTGCCTCTTAAGACGTATAAGGTGCTGAATGCTAAGGCGCATAGGGGTAAGAGGATTCTTAATCTCGTGCGCAATCTGACGCGCCATCTCGCTCCAGGCGTGCTCCCTCTCCTGCTGCGCAAGTTTGGAGGTGCTCTCCTCCAGGTCGTCCACCATCTTGTTATAGGCAATTACAAGAGAGCCCAACTCGTCGTTGCTCTTGTAGTTGATATGCTCCGCATGTTTGGAGAGGTCTATGAGTTTAAGCTTGTTGCTAAGCTCTGCAAGAGGTTTGGAGAAGGAGTTTGCCAGAATGGTGCCCAGCAGTGCTGCAGCAAGAATAAGCAGGATATAGATGTTTATAATGGTTGCAACCACATAAGAGATATCTATGCTTAAATCGGAACTGCGCGCAAAATATGGAATGTTGGCTATGGCAATAAGCTTGCCCTGGTTGTTTAAGATAGGCGCGTAGAGCGATTTATAGTTTATTTTTCCAATGGACTCCTCTTTTACGTACTGCCTTCGGTTCTGGGTAATTATCTGATAATAGGATTCCGAACTCATTCGGGAAGACAAAATGAACCTGTCAAAGAGCTCATTTCTGGTAGAGCGTATAAGCCTGCCGTGCGGGTCATAGAGGTTAATGTCCACCTGCGCATTGTTGGAGATGCGGTTCATTGCCTGGAAGAGGTCGGGAGTATTAATGTCGTTGTACTGGTTGGCATATTTGCAGAAGTCGGAGAGGGTGGTCTGCACAGATTGCAGCTTCTCCTCCATCTGCGCACTGTTGGAGCTTCTGTAGTAATTTATGCAGAACCACACACTGCCCACGCCCATAAAGGCAAGTGCCAGCACAAGAGAGGTGGTTATAAGCATGGTAACCCTTCTGCGGAAAGAGTTCTTTGGAATCCTCAGGCGGCTGAGGTTCTTTTTTGCCCTTCTTAGCCTTAGGAAGATAATTGCAATGAGCAGATAGAAGAGCATCATATAGGAGAAGGAGACTATATATGGGAAGATGCTCCGCTGCGGGCGGCTTACAATTATTATATCGCCCAGAGGCATTCTGTTTGCAAAGTGCAGGTAATTATCCTCCCGATAGGTGGAGAAGCCCTCATCAATCTCCTTGTCATTTAGAGTAGTGGAGTAGTTGTACCTGCCTCTGTAGAGGATAAGCCTATTCTCCACATATTTTGCATAGGAGTAGATGGAGGGGATGTTAAGGTTCTCGTTCTGTTTGAAATCCAGAAGCGCAGGGTAACCCATCACATCCTTTATATTTCTGGAATCAAGCTGTATGTAGAAGTTTACCTGCCCTTTGGAGGTCTGGTAGTTGAAGAGGCCCAGATAACTTACCCTTCCGTTAAAGTTGTTTAGAAAGAAGAAACTGGAACCATCTGCAAGCGGCACGCCATAATTAATTATAGAGTTCTCAAAGAGGGAGTTGCAATCTATAAGGCGCTGTCCCTTGCTGTCCAGCAGCGCATCGTTGGGGCGGCAGAGGGTTATATTTATCTCATATTTCTGGCGCACCTCCTTAAGGTAGAGGTCGTCCAATCTGCCCTTTATGATATCTGCGCTCCTCTCCGGAATCTCCATTGCAGCGGCAATCACAGGGTCTGAGGAGAGCTGGCGCTCAATGGAGAGCAGTTTCAGCTCCAGCGAGAGGTCCCTCTCAATGGCAAGTTTGTTGGTCCAGACCTTGGCGCGCTCCTTCTCTTTGTAGAAGGAGAGGATGCTTATGGTGGCAATGGTATAGAGAGAAATTATTACAGAGAAGAGCAGAAGGCTCTTTGGCTTGAACATAGAGCCGTTGCGCCCTATGTTAAGTATCGGGAGCACAAACTGCAGCATAAGCAGCACGCCCAGCATAAGCAGCGCTGTGGAGAGATAGACCAGTATGGTATAGATGCTCATCTCATCCAACCTGAAGAGCTCCAGTGTTATGGTGGAGTTTAATATTATGGACCTGAGAGACCAATGTATATAGACTATCAGGGCTAGCGTATAGAGAGAGAGCAGTATGATAAGCTCCCATCTCCTCCATTGCGAGCATCGTTTGAGATAGAGCAGACAGTTCTTTCTAAGCAGGTAGATTCCTGCTGTAAGCACAAAGAGATAGAGCCCGTTAAGCAGAAAATCCCCAAAGGTGGAGAAGATGCCAAAGTCTGCATAGAGCGATGCGGAGAAGAATGGCGAGGCGGTGGTGATGGAGCCTTTAAGCGTAAAGCAGAAGAGCCTTAGCAGCGTTATTCCCGCCAAATAGAGCCAGAAAACCCTTAAGGTGCGTCTTCCCGAATAGAATGAGAAGAGCGCCAGAGCCGCCAGCAGCACTGCAATCCACCTTAGCACAATGGTATCTACATTTATATTGGGAGTGAGAGGGTTGCTTACAACAAAGAGTGTCTTGCCATTACGGTCGCAGATAGGGAAGCCCTCATAGAAGATTCCATTCTCTATTGTAATGGGGTGCTTTATTCCAAAGTTGGGGTTGAGCTTGTTGGTGAGCAGGAGGTTCTCTGCAGGATAATCGCTCTTTATAAGGAGCGCGGCAATAACCTTTGTCCTTCCGCTTGTAACCCGCTTGGCAAGGAACCAGGAGGAACCCAGATTTATATATCCGTAGTTTTCAGAGATATAGGCAAGAGGGGTGTCGAAAGGGGTCTTTGTGCCAAGGTAGTGCATACGGTACCAGAGCGGGAGCACATCTACCTCGTCGTTGCCTATCGGGAACTCATTTATCCAGGACTGTATTGTATCTGCGCGGTATTTGTAGATTACCATATCTTCCGGAAAATCCGGAAACTGAAGCCATTTGTTGTTGGGGTGCAGAAGGGCCTGCTGTGCATAGTTGTCCAGAATCTCCAGTCTGTTGTTCACGTTGCGCTCAAGGCGCCTCAAATCGCTCTTTATGACACCGCCGGAGGGGTTGATGATTGCAGAGAGAAGAAAGAGCAGAGATGCCATAAGTGCAAGCAAAGCTGCAGCAATATTGGATGCGCCCCATTGCCTTATTCTCTTGCGGAGGTTATATTTCAAAGTTCTCAACCTCATCTCATCTCTTCTCTATTTGTGATGATAGGGCTCACCCCTTATTATTGTGAAGGCTCTGTAGAGCTGCTCCATAAAGATTAACCTTATTATCTGGTGGGAGAAGGTCATTTTGGAGAGGGAGAGCATCTGGTTGGCCCTCTTGTAAACCCCTTGGGAGAAGCCGTATGCCCCTCCTATTACAAAGACCATATCCTTGCCTCCATAAATCTCCCGCTTCCTAAGCTCCTCTGCCCAACCTTCGGAGTCAAAATGGGTTCCCCGCTCATCCAGCAGAACTACATTATCCTGCTCCTTAATATTCTTAAGTATGAGTTCTCCCTCCCTCTCCTTTATCTGCTCCTTTGTAAGGGCAGAGACCCCTTTAAGTTCTGGAATCTCGTTCCTTGCAAAGGCGCAGTAGTGCGCAAGCCTCTTCTGGTAAACCATTATGCCCTCCTCTATGAAGGGAAAGGCAGTCTTGCCAACCGTTATGAGGGTTATCTTCATAGTTGCTTCTTAAAGAGACTATTTCTGCCTCAGGAATATCTGTATAGGACATCCGGTAAGTTTGAAATGCTCGCGGAGCCTATTCTCCAGAAATCTCTTGTAAGGATCTCTGATATACTGCGGAAGATTGCAGAAGAATGCAAATGAGGGAGACTTGGTGGGAAGTTGTGTAATGAACTTTACCTTAATGTATTTGCCCTTCCAAGCCGGCGGCGGATAGTTCTCTATCTCCGGCAGCATAGCCTCATTCAGCTTGGATGTGGGAATCTTCTGCGCATAGTTCTGATATACCTGATATGCAACCTCCACCACATCGTGTATCCTCTGTTTGTTCAGAACGGAGGTAAAGATGATAGGCACATCTGTAAATGGAGCAATCCTCTTTTGTATAGCCTCTTTAAAGTTCTTGAGCGTGTTGTTATCCTTCTCTATTGTATCCCATTTGTTAACAACAATTACAACCCCCTTTTTGTTCTTTATGATGAGGTTGTAGATAGACATATCCTGCGCCTCAACCCCCTTCTGGGCATCCATCATAAGTATGCAGACATCGGAGGCCTCAATGGCCCTTATTGCCCTCATTGTGGAGTAGAACTCCAGATCCTCCTGCACCTTTGTCTTCTTTCTAAGCCCTGCAGTATCTACCAGCATAAACTCGTAGCCGAATTTGTTGTAGTAGGTGGAGATGGAGTCCCTTGTTGTTCCTGCAACAGGGGTTACAATATTTCTCTCCTCTCCAAGAAGGGCATTGGTCATAGAGGATTTACCCACGTTAGGTTTGCCCACTATGGTTATCTTTGGAAGCGCGTCCTGGTCCGGTCCAATTGCGCTCTCCTTTGGAAAGAGTTCGCAGACCCTGTCCAGAAGGTCTCCCGTGCCGCTGCCATCTCCGGAGGCAATGGAGAAGGGCTCTCCAAGTCCAAGACTGTTGAACTCGTAAACACCATACATTTTTGCTCCGGTATCCACTTTGTTTACAGCAAGCACCACGGGCTTTTTGCAAGCGCGCAATATCCTTGCTATATCAGAGTCATAATCCGTTATGCCTGTCTCCACATCGCAGAGGAAGAGAATCACATCTGCCTCATCTATGGCAAGCATAACCTGTTTCTTAATCTCCCCCTCAAAAACGTCGTCGGAGTTGGTGGTATAACCGCCGGTGTCAATCACAGAGAACTCTGTGCCGCACCACTCCGCCTTGCCGTAGTGTCTGTCGCGTGTAACACCTGCCGTCTCGTCAACAATAGCCTGTCTCATACCTACAAGCCTGTTGAAGAGGGTGGATTTGCCCACGTTAGGGCGTCCTACAATTGCTAATATTGACATTTTTCCTCCTTCATTAACTCCTTTACAGCACACTCAATCTCCCCACAGCTGCTGCAGCCGGCCTCCGCATCCAGAGATTTAAGCTCCTCCCTTGTACAGTTGCCCTTTTTGCGCAGTATGCCATTCTTTCCCCAAAGCCTCTTCTCCTCCACTTTGGCGCAATAGATGCCACGCTCGCGCATAGCCTTGCTGTGCCCTATTTCGCTATCGGGAAACTGCCCGTCCTTTCTGAAGATTATGTTGAAGCATAATCCAAAGACGCATATTCCCAATATTATGACAGTAAGCAGGAAGAGTTTCATTGTGTGTTGTAAAGTCTCTGTTTATAATAGCCACTTCTCCTTGTAGGCAACCGGAAGGCCGCTTACATTAAAGAGTGGCGGAACCTGATGAGCCTTGAAAGCGGAGCCTTTAAGAAGCGCGCAGACTCTATCCAGCGCCTCTTTGTCTGCTCCCTGGGCAAGTACCTCATCATAACTCATGCCCAGTTCTCTAAGTTTGTAGAGAAGTTCGTCCAATATGGCATAATCGGGAAGGGAATCGCTATCCTTCTGCCCCACGCGCAACTCTGCAGAGGGAGCCTTGGTAATGGTGGAGAGCGGAATTATTATTCCCTTTCTGTTAATATGCGCAGCCAATTGGTAAACTTCTGTTTTATAGAGGTCTGCAATTACCATTACAGCACCGGCCAAATCTCCGTAGAGGGTGCCGTAGCCCATACAGAGTTCGCTCTTGTTTGAGGTGTTGAGCACCAGAGCGCCAAATTTGTTGGCGTATGCCATAAGCAGGGTGCCCCTTATCCTTGCCTGCAGGTTCTCCTCTGCCACATTCCATTTGTTGTTGGGACCAAAGACCGGGGCAAGCTCCTCCATAAACTGCTTGTAAATCGCTGCAATCTCTACAATATGGTACCCTATGCCCAGATTCTCCGCCAGGTCTACCGCATCCTGAATGGAGTGGAGAGTGGAGAATTCGCTTGGCATCATAAGCGCGTGCACATTCTCTTTTCCAAGCGCCTCTACTGCCAAAGCTCCCACTACGGCAGAATCTATTCCTCCCGAAAAGCCAACTGCTGCGCGCTTTGCGCCGCAATTTGCAAAGAACTCCCTGATAGCCTCCACCAATTTGTTGTGGACCTCTGCTATGTTAATCTGTGCCAGTGCCATATCTTTAATACAATTTAGAAGATGAAACTGTTGCTTATTGATTGATAGTTATAAACTTTGTCAATAATGTCTCCAAAGAGATTTGCTACGGAGAGCACCTTTATTTTGGAGGTATCTGTCTCCGGTGAGCATCTGAGCGGAATGGTATCCGATACAATAAGCTCTGTGAGCGCAGAATTTGCAATGTTCTCGTAGGCAGAGCCGGAGAGCACTGCGTGTGTTGCAACGGCACGCACACTCTTTGCGCCCTTCTCCATAAGCATTCCTGCAGCCTTGCAGAGAGTGCCTGCGGTATCAACCATATCATCTACAATTATTATGTTCCTGCCCTCTACGTCGCCTATGGCTGTCATAGAACCAACCACATTCGGCCTTGTTCTGGATTTGTGGCAGATTATCATAGGGCAGCTTAGTATTCTGGAGTAGGCGTTGGCTCTCTTGGCGCCTCCCATATCGGGAGAGGCAATGGAGAGATCCTCCAGGTTGAGGGAGCGTATGTACTGCAGGAAGATGGAACTTGCGTAGGCGTGGTCTACAGGGAAGTCGAAGAAGCCCTGAATTTGGTCTGCGTGAAGGTCGCAGGTCATAATGCGGTCGCAACCTGCGGCAGCCAGCAGGTTGGCCACCATCTTTGCTCCTATGGAGACTCTAGGACGGTCTTTTCTATCCTGACGTGCCCATCCGAAGTATGGCATAACGGCAATGACTCTGTGCGCAGAGGCTCTCTTTGCCGCATCTATCATAAGCAGAAGCTCGAAGAGATTCTCCACAGGCGGGAAGGTTGACTGTACTATGAAGAGTGTGCAACCTCTTACGCTCTCGTCAAAAGCAGGCTGAAACTCTCCGTCGCTGAAGACTGTAACTACGGATTTGCCAAGGTCCAAGTTGAGCGATTTTGCTATCTTCTCTGCCAGATATCGGGAAGCTCTTCCTGAGAAGATTTTTATTGAGTGAATGTGATCCATTGTTTTAGTAGTATAGTTTATTATTGTTGGTTGTTGGTTGTAATCTTGTTGAAGCACTCCTCTATAAAGTTGAGAATCTCCTCCCGCCCCCTCTTGTCGCTGGAGCTGCTTACAAATATTGGCGGCAGCTCCTCCCAATACTCCAGGAGTTGTTTTTTATTGTAGTTAAGCTGTTTGGCAAGCAGGTTGGTGCCCATTTTGTCTGCCTTTGTGTAGATTATGGCAAAGGGCATACCGGCATTGCCAAGGTTTATGAGAAACTCCATATCTATATCTTGAATCTTGTGTCGGGAGTCTATAAGTACAAAGAGCAGTCCCAACTCCTCCGAGCCGGATATGTAGCTGTTGTTCATCTTGGAGATACGCTCCTTCTCTGTCATTGAGAGTTTGGCGTATCCGTACCCGGGCAGGTCTACAAAGTAGAGCTGGTCATTTATAGTGAAATAGTTTATAAGTATTGTCTTGCCCGGTTTGGAAGAGGTCTTGGCAAGCCTCTGATGGTTGCAGAGCATATTGATAAGGGAAGATTTGCCTACGTTGGACCTTCCTATAAAGGCAAACTCGGGCAATCTCCTTGCCGGCTTATCCTTTAAAAACTGGCAACTCTGGAGAAACTCAGACTTATCTATTCTCATACTCTTGCAAATTTTCTGCAAAGATAAAAAAGGCTTCTCTAATCTCAACAGAATTATTCAAATTAACCTTGAGAAGTCTCTTTAATTGGCTCTATACGAACAATAATCATTGTCTCCTTGCCAAACTCCCCCTTCAGCCGCTCCTCCAACATAGAGAGGTGCTTGTGCGCCTCAGATACCTGCATTTGACCGGGCAGTCTCAGGTGCATCTCTATGGAGACCACATTGCCTATGCGGCGGGTGCGCAGAGCGTGCAGGTCTGAGAAGAGAGTGTCTTGGTAGATGAGCTGCTTTATATGCTCAATATCCTCTTCTGGCAGGCTCTTGTCTGTAAGCTGATTGATTGCGGAATTTATGATTCCCAGTGCGGCAATGGCTATGAAGAGGCTCACAATTATGGCAGCTATTGCATCCAGTATTGCCCAGTCTCCGCCAAGCAGAAGTGCTCCGCCTATGCCTATTGCGGTGCCTATGGAAGAGATTGAGTCTGTACGGTGGTGCCACGCATTTGCCACAACCATCTCCGAGCGGATTCTCTTCCCGACTCTTATTGTTATCTGAAATGTAAACTCCTTCAGCGCAATGCTTATAAGTGCCGCTGCAAGAGCTATCCAGCCGGGTGCGGAGGCGGTGTTGCCCTTTATCAATGAGTTTATCTCCTCTATTCCGTCGTAGAGAATGCCTCCGCTGGCAAGCATCAGAATAGAGCCCAAAATGAGTGTGGCAAGGGACTCATACTTGCCGTGCCCGAAGTTGTGGTCCTTGTCTGCAGGCTTGTGGCTGAGGCGTGCAAAGAGAAGCACAATTGCATCGGAGATAAGGTCTGTAAGGGAGTGTACGGCATCTGCTATCATAGCCGCCGAGGAGCCCAGCACTCCGGCCACAAACTTGAAGATGACAAGCAGGATATTGATTACGGCGCCCCAAATTGTTATCCTGAAGATCTCTTTTTCTCTCTGCATAAGTTTTTTTTTCTCAAACAAAGATAGTTACTTTTTTATTTGAACAAAACATTGTATCTTGTAAGCAATATTAATGTTGTGAGCATGGAAGAGAAATTAACGCTCCTGCAGTTGCAGGAGATGATTCAGGAGGGGGTGAGCGAGATATTTCCACAATCTCTGCAACTGGTCTCGGAGGTGAGTTCCGTAAAGGAGAATGCAAGCGGCCACTGCTATCTGGAGCTGGTGGAGTGGCAAGAGGGGGGAAGGGGTCCTGCGGCAAAGGCCAGGGCAATGATTTGGAGCTCCGCCTACAGAATCATAAAACCTCTCTTCAAAAGCGCAACAGGCAGAGATATAGAGGTGGGAATGCACCTTCTTATGCGCGTACAACCCCAATACTCACCGCTCTACGGCCTCTCGCTAATCATATCGGATATAGACCCTCTCTTTACGGTGGGGGAGATGGAACTTGCCAGGCAGCGCACAATAGAGAGGCTGCAGAAGGAGGGGCTTATGGAGATGAACTCTCTGCTGCCGCTTCCGCTGCTCCCCTCCAGAATAGCAATAGTCTCCTCTCCCACTGCGGCGGGCTATGCGGATTTTATGAACCACCTGCAGGAGAATCAGCTGGGAGTAAATTTCCTCACGGAGCTCTTTGTGGCGCCAATGCAGGGAGATGAGGCTCCCGATGGTATCATTGCGGCTCTGGAGAGAATTGCCCAAAGGCAGGAGGAGTTTGATCTTGTGGTGCTCATAAGGGGCGGAGGGGCAGTTACAGACCTTATCCCTTTTGATAACTATGACCTTGCGGTGAATATTGCTAACTTCCCGCTGCCTGTAATAACAGGGGTGGGCCACGAGACAGATTATCATATATGCGATATGGTTGCCCATACGGGGCTTAAGACCCCTACTGCAGTGGCCGATTTCCTGCTGGATGCTTTTGCTAGAGAGAGGGAGGCTCTGGAGTCTATGGCAACAAGGATTGCCAATCTGCTTATGCTTAAAATAAAGGAGCAGAATAGGAATCTGGATATGATAAAGGAGAGGCTAAGATTTGCCGTGAGGGGAAGAGTGGAGCGAGAGTTGGGCAGACTGGGGCTTATGGAGGCGGCTCTTAAGAGCGCAATTCCGGAAGAGGTGCTCTCAAAGGGCTTTGCAATGCTCTATTCCAACGGAAGCAGAGTAAGGTCTCTTGCCGGCATAGAGGAGGGGCAGAGGATAGAGATTGCAATGAGCGACGGAGTATTGCGGCTTCGCGCAACAGAGGTGGAGTTTATCCCGCTGAAGAAGAGTTGAATATATTAAAAAGTGTATGGAAAGAGATATGGAAAAGAGCGAAACTATGACCTACTCCAAGGCGTTGGAGGCTTTGGAAGAGATTCTGCGCAAGGTGGAGAATCCGGAGATTCCTCTTACAGAGGTGGAGAAGGAGGTTAAGAGAGCTATGGAGCTTATTGCCTTCTGCAGGGGAGAGCTCTCCGGCTACAAAGAGAGGTTTGACAAAATTATGGAGGATTAGAGAGTATGTTCTACGATAACGATTCCTATCTGGAGCCCTTTAAAAGGGAGCTTGTTGCAAGATATAGGAGCGCAATCTTAAGAAGAGAGGAGATAGCGGGATATGGCAAACCTCTGAAGAATGCGCTAAACAATCACCTCTACTACGGGTTGCATCTGGAGAATGGAGTGTGGGCCTTCAGAGAGTGGGCGCCAAATGCCCAGGCAATTTATGTTACTGGAGATTTCAACGGCTGGAGAAGAGACGAGGCGTGGCGTATGAAGTCCCTTGGAGGAGGCAATTGGGAACTGCTTGTGCCTGAAGAGGCCCTGCAGCCCGGCAACCTTTACAAATGGATAGTGGAGTGGAGAGATGCTAACGGCGCAATATGCTCCGCAGAGCGTCTTCCTGCCTATGCCACCAGAACAGTGCAGAATCCGGAGACAAAACTCTTTGCCGCAGAGGTGCAGGAGCCAAAGAGCTACAGGTGGCGCCATAGGCTTAAGAGGAGGGTGGAGCATCCGCTCATCTATGAGGCGCATATAGGAATGTCCTCGGAGGAGGAGACTGTGGCAAACTTCACATGGTTCAGAAAGAATATCCTGCCGCACATAGCGGAGTTGGGCTACAACACCATGCAGATAATGGCCCTGCAGGAGCACCCTTACTATGGCTCCTTCGGATACCAGGTCTCCAACTTCTTTGCGCTGAGTTCCCGATTCGGAACGCCTGCGGAGTTCAAGGCTCTTGTAGATGAGGCGCACAGGCTGGGCATTGCAGTAATAATGGATATAGTGCACTCGCACGCCGCAAGAAACGAGGCGGAGGGCATCTCCAATCTGGATGGCTCCGGAAGACTCTACTTCCACACAGGCAAGAGGGGAGACCACCAGGCTTGGGGCACAAAATGCTTCAACTATGGTCTGGATGAGACCCTCTACTTCCTCCTCTCCAACTGCAAATTCTGGATGGAGGAGTATCATCTGGACGGATTCCGCTTTGACGGAGTAACAAGTATGCTCTATCTGGACCACGGCTTGGGACGCGCCTTTACCTCATATAAAGACTATTTCTCCGAGAATACAGATATAGATGCAATCACCTACCTCACGCTTGCCAATATGCTTATCCACGAGATTAACCCCAATGCCATAACCATAGCGGAGGATATGAGCGGAATGCCGGGGCTGGCGGCACCTGTGGAGGAGGGCGGCGTTGGCTTCAACTTCAGAATGAGTATGGGCATTCCGGACCACTGGATAAAATGGATAAAGGAGCGTCCCGATGAGAGATGGGATATGGGAGAGATATGGTACACCCTCACAGACAAGCGCGCAGATGAGCAGACAATAAGCTATGCCGAGTGTCACGACCAGGCCCTTGTGGGAGACAAGACCATCATATTCAGACTGATGGATGCAAAGATGTATACCAGTATGAACTGCGCATCGCAGGATCCTGTGGTGGAGAGGGGCATTGCGCTGCACAAGATGATAAGGCTGGTTACTTTGGCAACATCGGGAGGAGGTTACCTTACCTTTATGGGAAATGAGTTCGGGCACCCGGAGTGGATAGATTTCCCAAGGGAGGGAAACAACTGGTCCTATTTCTATGCCAGGAGGCAGTGGTCTTTGAGCACCAACCCCTTCTTGCGCTACAAAGGGCTTATGGAGTTTGACAAGGCTATGATAAGTCTCTTTGACAAGTCCAACTATCTGGCAGAGCCTCCAATCTCCATCTTTAACGATATTGAGAAGCAGATTATGGTCTTCCGGCGCGGAGACGCTCTCTTTCTCTTCAATTTCTCTCCGGTAAATTCTTATACCGATTATACGGTAAATGTGAGCGGATGGCAGAAGAGAGGCGCGCGCTCTCTGCAGGAACCGGCCTTTGAGATAGTGCTGGATAGCGATTGGAAGGAGTTTGGCGGGTTTGAACGCAACAGCAGAGACCTGCTGCACAGAGCAACTATGAATGCCTACGGATTCTCTCTAAGCCTTTATCTGCCTGCAAGAACGGCATTTATTATGGCTGTAAAGTAAAATTGTTGTAACTTTGCACTTTTAAATCTATATGGAGTTATGTCTTATTTGAAGTTTAATAAAGAGGAACTGGTGAATCTTGAGTACTCTTTGGGCCGCGAGATATTGTTGAGCAACAGAGCGGGAGGGTACGCCAACACAACCATTGTAGGTTGCAACACAAGAAAATACCATGGTCTGCTTGTAGTGCCTATCTCCGAGTTTTGCGGGGAGAAACATATTCTTCTCTCAAATCTTCACGAGACATTGGTTCAGCACGGAAAGAGCTTTAACCTTGGCATCAATTCGTACGGAAAGGTATATGAGCCAAGGGGCCACAAGTACATTGTGGATTTTGAAATGGATTTTGCACCTACCATCACCTATCAGGTAGGAGGAATGAAATTCAGCAAGACTCTCTTCTTTGCAAGGGCAACAGAAGAGATTCTTATAAAATATACGCTGTTGGAGGCGCACTCTCCAACAAAACTGCTTCTGAAGCCATTCCTGGCCTTCAGAAACATTCACGCGCTTACAGAGGCCAACGCGCAGGCCAATACAAAATTCGCTCCTATAGATAATGGTGTCTCATTCAAGATGTATGAGGGATTCCCTACGCTCAATCTGCAGCTGAACAAGAAGAGCACTTGGGTGGCCTCTCCGGACTGGTATCGCGGCATTACATACAAGGAGGAGAGCAGAAGGGGCTTTGCAGACAAGGAGGATCTATTTGTTCCGGGATACTTTGAGGTGCCTATAAAGGTTGGAGAGAGCATTATCTTCTCTGCAGGCACCAAGGAGGTGGACCACAAGGCCCTTCTGCGCAGGTTTGATGCGGAGATGGCTATGAGAGATGGAAGCCGCGGCAGTTTTGACGCCTGCCTTAAACTTGCAGCCAAGCAGTTTGTTGTAAAGGAGGGCGATTCTTACGCAGTCTGCTCGGGATATACCTGGGACTATGAGGATCTTAGAGCAACCCTTATCTCTGCTGCCGGACTTACGCTTTACAACGATGGCAATGTGGAGAGCTACCGCGCCATTATAGATAATGCCATAGGCAAGATGGAGAGGGCGGTAGAAGAGGGCAATATGCCTGATCTTCCTTTGTGGCTGGTATGGTCGCTGCAGCAGTGGATAAGATTTGGCGCAAAGAGAGATGAAGTCTGGGGTCTCTACGGAGAGGAGATTCTCAAGAGACTCTTCAATATTATGGAGAGCAAGGTCTCCGGGCTCTATTTCCACGAGAATGGCCTTCTCTGGTCTAAAAAGGGCAACACTCCGCTAAGTTGGATGAATGTTACAAGCAACGGAGCGCCTGTTACAGAGAGAGCCGGATATCAGGTGGAGGTTAATGCGCTCTGGTACAATGCTCTCTGCTTTGCTCACGCGCAAGTTAAAGAGGAGGGTGTAAAGGCTAGACTCAAAGATATTATGACAAGGTTGGAGAATAATTTCACCAACTACTTCTGGATTCCGGAGAGAGGTCATCTTGCAGACTATTTCGACGAGGGCGGAAGAAATCTCTTTATGCGTCCTAACCAACTCTTTGCCTGTGCGGCAGAGTATTCTCCGCTCTCTGAAGAGTTGCAGATGCAGGCCCTAAAGAATCTGCGCAAGGAGCTGCTTACAGTAAGGGGCATACGTTCGCTCTCTCCAAAGAACCCTATTTATAAAGGTGTCTATGAGGGAGACCAGAGCGAGAGGGATCATGCACATCATAACGGATGTGCCTTCCCGTTCCTCTTGGGAGCCTATCTGGATGCATTCCTTAAGCTGGAGGGGCCGTCAATAAAGAAGAATGCGCTTGCATTGCTTAATGCCTTTGAGGAGGATATTACCATTCATGGAATCGGTTCTGTGGCCGAACTCTATGATGGAGACCCGTCACACCATCCTCACGGATGCATTTCTTACTCTGCTAGCGTTGCCGAGATTATCAGATTAAAGAGTCTATTGAACAGTATTAAAATGAGGAAGAGATGAGAGTATTGATGTTTGGTTGGGAGTTCCCCCCTCACATTGCAGGAGGTCTCGGTACTGCTTGTTATGGCCTTACAAAGGGCCTGGCAAAGCACGATGTGGATATTCTCTTTGTGATGCCTTCGGCATCGGGTGATGAGGATCAGTCCGCAGTCAGCATCATCAATGCTAGCGAAGTTCCGGTTATGGAGAGCTGGCTGGATGCAAAGGAGTTTTTGAACAAGGTGGAGTTTATGAAGGTTACATCGCAGATGGTGCCTTACATAGACCCTCGCGAATATACAGAGGTTGCCCGCAGGGAGATTACAAAGGGCGAGTATGAGGAGTTTAAAGTGCGTTATGGCAGCTGCTTCAAATTCTCCGGCAAATATGGCAAGAACCTTATGGAGGAGGTCTCCAAGTATGCTATGGTTGCAGCCTCCATTGCGGCAAAGAATGAGTTTGATGTGATTCACGCGCACGACTGGCTTACCTATGCGGCAGGTATTGCTGCAAAGCGCATATCGGGAAAACCTCTTGTAATACACGTGCACGCCACAGAGTATGACAGAACAGGCGAGAATGTGAATACGCAGGTCTATGCCATTGAGCGTATGGGTATGCTTGCTGCAGATAAGGTTATTACGGTGAGCAACCTTACCAGAAATATTGTGATCAACAAATACAAGATAGACCCTGCAAAGGTTGTTACTCTGCACAATGCTGTGGACTTTAATGAGTTCAAGCACGTGGAGGCGCAGAGGGGCGTTAAGGAGAAGATTGTTACTTTCCTTGGACGTATCACCTTCCAGAAGGGGCCGGAGTATTTTATAGAGGCTGCCAACAAGGTGCTCAAGAGGTGCGACAATGTGCGGTTTGTAATGGCTGGAAACGGCGACCTTATGAACCGTTCCATAAGGCGTGTGGCAAAACTGGGCATTGCAGACAAGTTCCACTTTACAGGCTTCCTCAGGGGAGATGATGTGAAGAGGATGTTTGCATATTCGGATGTCTATGTGATGCCGTCTGTATCGGAGCCTTTCGGCATATCGCCTCTGGAGGCTATGAAATCCAATGTTCCGGTTATCATCTCCAAGCAGTCCGGTGTTGCGGAGGTTCTCAAATATGCCATAAAGACAGATTTTTGGGATATTGATGCTATGGCAGATGCAATCTATGGTCTTCTCAAATATCCGGCTCTGCCGGAGTTCTCAGCCTCTAAAGGTATGGATGAGGTTAACTCCCTCAAATGGGAGAATGCGGCGCTCAAGTTAAAGGGCATCTATTCAGAAGTGATTAAAAAATAAGTGACAGATATGGAGAAATCTTTGTGTTTATACTTTCAGGTTCATCAACCCGACAGATTAAGACTTTATCGTTTCTTTGACATTGGAAACGACTCAAACTATTTTGACGATTTTGCCAACAGAACTATCCTTCGCAGAGTTGCAGAGAAGTGCTACCTTCCAATGAATGCAATAATGCTGGAACTGATAAAAAAACACCAAGGCAAATTCAGAATCTGTTACTCTATATCGGGAGTGGCATTGGAGCAGTTTGAAAAATTTGCTCCAGAGGTACTGGAGAGCTTCAAGAAGCTTGCTAAGACAGGCTGTGTGGAGTTTTTGGCAGAGACTTATACCCACTCTTTGGCCTCACTTATCTCCACCAAGGAGTTTATACGCCAGGTAAAGGAGCATGCGGCGGCAATTAAGAAGCACTTTGGTGTTAAGCCTACCGTCTTTAGAAATACAGAGCTCATCTACTCGGACAAAATTGGTGAGACTGTCTCTGCTATGGGTTATCAGGCAATGCTTACAGAGGGCGCAAAGCATATTTTGGGATGGAAGAGCCCTGGCTTTCTCTATACCAATGCGATAGATGCAAAGCTTAAGCTTCTGCTCAAGAACTTTACCCTAAGCGACGATATAGCTTTCCGCTTCTCGGACAGAAGCAACCCTGCTTGGCCTGTTACCAGTGAGAAATATGCCGGATGGCTTGCAGAGTGCGCCAAGAACGACGAGGTTATAAACCTCTTTATGGATTATGAGACCTTTGGTGAGCATCAGCCTCAATCTACCGGTATATTTGAGTTTATGAAGGCTCTGCCGGATGCTGTCTTTGCAAAGACAGACCTTAAGTTCCGCACACCTTCCGAGGTTGTGGCCGTACACCAGCCTGTTGCGCCGCTGCACGTGCCATTTGCAATCTCTTGGGCAGATGAGGAGCGCGACACCAGCGCCTGGCTAGGAAACGAGCTTCAGAACGAGGCCTTCCATAAGCTCTATGCTGCAGAGAAGAGCGTGATGGCCAGCAAGGATGAGAAGCTTATTGCAGATTTCCAGAAGTTGCAGGAGAGCGACCACTTCTACTATATGTGCACAAAATTCTTCTCCGATGGCGCGGTGCATAAGTATTTCAATCCATACGACACACCTTACGAGGCATTTATCAACTATATGAATGTGCTCAGCGATTTCCTTATCAGAGTTGAGAAGGTTAATGAGGGCAAAAAGAGAAAAACTGCACAAAAGAGATAATTTTGAAGGGAATGAATATTACAGAAGGAATTGTCAACAGACCGGATTACCTCTTTGAGGTAAGTTGGGAGGTTTGCAATAAGGTGGGTGGAATTCATACTGTGGTAGCCTCCAAGGCACTGCTTCTTGGCAAGGAGTATGGAGGCTCACATATTCTCATAGGTCCCGATGTATGGAGGGAGACCACTCAGAATCCGGAGTTTACAGAGGATAAGCAGCTCTTTGCCACCTGGCGCTCTTATGCGGCAAGTCAGGGGTTGAGGGTAAGGATAGGGCACTGGAACATTCCGGGTTCGCCTGCAGTGATTCTTGTGGATTACACCACCTTCATCTCCTCCAAAGACTCCATATTTGCAGATTTCTGGGAGAAGTTCAAATTGGATTCCATAAGCGGCAACTGGGAGTACATAGATTCTGCGCTCTTTGGATATGCTGCAGGCAAGGTAATAGAGAGTTTTGTAAAGTTCAGACTGGAGCCATCGCAGAGTGTGGTTGCCCACTTCCACGAGTGGATGACAGGAGCGGGCATTCTCTACTTAAAGAGCCGCAATCTTGCTATAGGCACGGTCTTTACCACACACGCTACAGTGGTGGGCCGTTGCATAAGCTGCAACAACCTGCCTCTCTACAGCCAGTTTGACTCCTACAATGGAGATGAGATGGCCCGCAGGTTCAATGTTACCGCGCGCCACTCTCTGGAGAAGTGCGCAGCCAACAATGCGGATGTCTTTACAACTGTAAGCGACATTACCGCAAGGGAGGCTATGCAGTTTCTGGGCAGAATGCCCTCCATCATAACGCCAAACGGCTTTGAAAACAGCATAGTGCCTGCTTCGCAAGAGTATGACCGCAAGCGTTCTGAGGCGCGCAAGCTGCTGCTTAAGGTGGCCTCTGCAATGCACGGCGTAGACTATCCTATGGATGCTCTGCTTATAGGCATAAGCGGAAGGTATGAGTATAAGAACAAGGGAATAGACCTCTTTCTGGAGGCGGTTGCCCGCATAAAGGAGGAGGGATACAGAGGCAAGAAGATAGTAGCCTTTGTAATGATTCCAGCCGGCAATAACGGCGCAGACAGAGAGTTGGTGGAGAAGATGGAGGGGCACAGGTCTACCTATACCACCGCAACAACCCACTATCTCTCCTGGCCGGAGAATGATGCTATTCTGAAGAGAATTGGCGGAATGGCAATAGACCCCAAGGTAGATGACATTACTGTGGTCTATATTCCGTCATATCTTAACGGCAACGACGGCATCTTCAATACAACCTACTACAACCTGCTCATAGGACTGGACCTCACCATCTTCCCGTCATATTACGAGCCTTGGGGCTATACTCCTATGGAGAGCCTTGCCTTTAAGGTGCCTACCGTAACCACATCGCTTGCCGGTTTTGGAGAGTGGGTTGTGGATCACTACGAAGGCTCAAAACAGGGCATAGAGGTTCTGCAGAGAGATGAGGACAACTTCAACATAGTTGTAGATGGAATTGTGGCCCGCATAGGAGAGATAGCCTCTTTGGATGAGAAGGAGAGGAAATTCTACAAAGAAAACGCATCAGATATCTCAAAGATAGCACTTTGGGAGAATCACATTAAATATTATAACCAAGCATATCTTATGGCATTAGATTCAGTAGAGGGAAGAGATAGAGAGTTCCCTCATTTTGAGGGGGAGAAAGATCCGGGGCAATTTGGATACTATAAGGCAAATTCGCCTGCCTGGAGAAGCATTATGATAAATAAGCAGCTTCCCGACAGACTTAAACATTTGGATACACTTTCAAAGAACCTTTGGTGGTGCTGGAACCATGAGGCAATAGACCTTTTTGAATCTATAAGTCCGGAGCTCTGGGAGCTCTCCGGCAGGAATCCTATTGCTCTGCTTGATATGGTGACATTGCAGAGATATAAGGAGTTGGAGAATAGCGGGGAGTTTACTCAGAGATTGGATTCCGTATATAAACTCTTTACGGACTATATGGCAGAGAAGGAGAAGGCAAAGGGTCCTTCGGTTGCCTACTTCTGTATGGAATACGGTCTGGACACCTCTCTTAAGATCTACTCCGGAGGTTTGGGAATTCTTGCAGGCGACTACCTTAAGGAGGCCAGTGACATGAATGTGAGAATGACCGCTGTTGGTCTGCTCTACAAATACGGTTACTTTACACAAAAACTCTCGTCGCAGGGAGATCAGGTTGCAGAGTACGACCCTCAGGATTTCTCCAAGACACCTGCCCAGCCGGTGCTTGATGCAGATGGCCAGTGGGTTTTGGTTCCTATTGCATTCCCTGGACGCAACGTCTATGCAAAACTATGGAGAGTGGATGTTGGCCGCGTAGAGCTCTACCTGCTGGATACAGATATAGAGCAGAACCTTCCGGAGGACAGAGTCATTACACACCAGCTCTATGGCGGAGATTGGGAGAACCGCCTGAAGCAGGAACTTCTTCTTGGCTTTGCAGGCGTAAGAGCTCTGAGAAGACTCTCCATCCACGCAGATGTATATCATTGCAACGAGGGTCACGCCGCATTCATCGGCCTGGAGAGAATGAGAGAGTATGTGCAGAACAAAGACCTCTCTGCAACACAGGCGCTTGAGGTGGTAAGAGCCTCATCGCTCTTCACTACACATACACCTGTTCCGGCAGGTCACGACGCCTTCTCTGAAGATATGCTCAGAAGATACCTTGCACAGTTTCCGGAGAGGCTCAAGATGGATTGGACCTCTATGATGGCGCTTGGAAAACTTAACGCAAACAACCCTGGAGAGAAATTCTCTATGAGCTACCTTGCAGCAAACCTCTCACAGGAGATTAACGGCGTAAGCTGGCTCCACGGGGTGGTAAGCCGCGATATTCTTGCTCCAATGTGGCCGGGCTATCTTCCGGAAGAGCTACATGTAAGTTATGTTACAAATGGTGTGCACTACCCAACCTGGACAGCTCCGGAGTGGAAGAAGATTCACGCAAAGGTCTTCGGGCCTGAGTTTGCAACCCACCACTATGATAAGGACTGCTTCCAAGGCTTCCGCAAAGTCTCTGCAGAGGAGATTTGGGAGACACGCACCAAGCTTAAGACAAGGCTGATAGAGAAGATAAAGAGAGACTTTGCTGCAAATGCTTCGTCCAACTACTATTCGCCTCAGCAGATAGTCAAGATTAATAAGACCCTCAGGGACGATGTGCTTACAATAGGCTTTGCAAGAAGATTTGCAACCTACAAACGCGCTTACCTGCTCTTTAAGGATCTTGAGAGACTGGATAAGATTGTAAATAGTCCCGATCATCCAGTGCAGTTCCTCTTTGCAGGCAAGGCGCACCCTGCAGACAAGGGTGGCCAGAACCTCATTAAGAGGATTGTGGAGATCTCCAAGATGCCTCAGTTTATCGGGAAGATTATCTTTGTGCCAAACTACGACATTACCATTGCAAAATATCTTGTGCAGGGAGTGGATGTGTGGATGAACAACCCTACCAGACCTCTGGAGGCATCCGGCACCTCCGGCGAGAAGGCTGTAATGAATGGTGTAATGCACTTCTCCGTACTTGACGGATGGTGGGTAGAGGGTTACAAGGAGGGCGCCGGCTGGGCTCTTCAGATGGAGAGAACATACGACAACCAGGATTTCCAGGATGAACTGGATTCTGCAACCATCTACAATATTATTGAGGGCGAGATTGCTCCGCTTTACTATGATAAAGACAAGAAGGGAATCTCTCTGGATTGGATTAATGTTATAAAGAACTGTGTTGCCGAGGTTGCCTGCAACTTTACAACCAACAGAATGATGGAGGACTATCTGCGTCAGTACTACAACCCTCTTGCAGAGCGCAAGGCAAAACTTGTTGCCGACAACTATGCGGAGGCAAGGGAGATTGCAGCCTGGAAGAGACGTCTCCGCAGAGACTGGAACTCCATAGAGGTTGTAAGCAGCAATGTGGATACCATTGGCGCAACCCTGCTCTTGGGTAAAGAGTACAAGGCGGAGATTGTGCTTAACATTGGCGATATGAATCCAAACGACCTTGCTTTGGAGGTTTTGCTTGCAAGTCCTAACAAGAAGGGCAGGATTGTAATAAGAGAGAGCTTTGAGTTCAAACTCAAAGAGTGTGTAAACGGCAGGGCCTCTTATGAGTGTACCATAATCCCTGATATGACAGGTACCTATTCCATAGCTGCACGTCTCTACGCTACAAATAGCAAACTGCCGCATCGTCAGGACTTTGAACTTGTAAAATGGTTGTAGCTGCTACCGGATTCTTTGACGGTGTCCATACCGGACACAAGAGGGTCTTGAAGTTGCTCTCTCAGATTGCTGCAGAGCAGGGTAAGAGGAGCGCAGTCATAACCTTCTGGCCTCATCCAAGAAGTGTACTGAGGCAGGACGCATCTCAATTGCGCCTGCTCAGCACTTTGGATGAGAAGAGGGATCTCATTCTCTCTGCAGGGGTGGATGAGGTAATTGTGATTCCCTTTACAAAAGAGTTCAGCCAACTCTCTACAGAGGAGTTCTTGAAAGAGTATCTGGCAAAACGTTATAATGTCTCTACTCTGATAATAGGATATGACCACCGGTTGGGACACGATGCCGATATGACTCCTCAAAAGTTAATGGAGATCTCTGCAGAGGCAGGTATTGAGACCAGATTGGTAGATGCCTTCCAGCTGGGCGAGAGCGTGATAAGTTCCACAAAAATCAGGAGGCTGATAGCGGAGGGCAGAATAGTTGAGGCAAATGAATTCCTTGGCTACAGATATCAGCTTACCGGAGTTGTGGTGGCAGGAGAGAGGCTTGGCAGAAAGCTGGGCTTCCCGACAGCCAATATGCAGCTCTATAATCCGCTTAAGGCAATACCGGCCTTTGGAGTCTATGCTGTAACGGCAGAAGTGGAGGGCAGAGTCTATGCAGGCGTATGCAACATAGGCATAAGGCCAACCGTAAGCAATAAGGAGTCTGTAAGCATAGAGACCCATATACTCTCCTTCAATGAGGATATATATGGTTTGGATTTAAAGGTCTCCTTCTTGCAGAAGTTGCGCGATGAGAGGCGTTTCCCCTCTACCGACGCCCTTGTTGAACAGATGAAAATGGATAAGATTGCAGCTCTTGAGATAGTCTCGGCTGCACAAAGCATATGATATGTCAACCTGGATTATATTGCTGATATTTTTCCTCTTGTCTCTTCTGCTGCGCTGGAAGAGTGCGGCTGTTGCGGAGAATAAGGAGGAAGATCTCTTGGAGGAGGATCTCTTGGAAGAGGATGCCTTGGAGAGAGACGTTGAGGAGATTCAGGCAGAGAAGTCCCTTGCAGAAGAGATCTTTGCAGAGATGAGAAAGTCTGTGGTAATAGCACCACAGCCCGCACCGAAGCCTGTGCCGCAACCTGAACAACAACCTGCACCGCAACCAGCGCAGCGGCTGGCACAGCAGCCTGCGCTGAAGCCTGCAACTCAGCCGGCACTGAAACCGCAACCTGCGCCGCAATATGCAACACAGCCTGCGCCGCAGAGCAAGAACCAGGGCGAAGAGGGGAGCCTCTTGGAAGAGATAAAGAAAAATCCGAAGAATCTGATACTCTACTCGGAGATTATGCGGCCAAAATTTAAGGAGTTCTGATTTTTCTTTTGTTGTAAAATTTTTTAACTTTGCAAAAGCGAACGAAGGGTCCCAAAATCCACTTTTGGGATTCTTTTAATTTTTTTATTGTTATGCCAGAATTACATTACGTTACAGCAGAGGGCTATGCTAAGCTCAAGGCTGAATTGGAACATATGATTTCAGTGGAGAGGCCTGCCATTTCAAAGGCCATAGGAGAGGCAAGAGATAAGGGAGACCTCTCTGAGAATGCGGAATATGATGCTGCTAGGGAGGCTCAGGGCCTGCTGGAGCTAAAGATATCGCAGCTTAAGGAGATAATTGCAAATTCCAGGGTTATAGATGAGTCCAAGATAAATACAGATTGTGTGCAGATACTCAACAAGGTTAAGGTAAAGAACCTTGGCAACAACGCTGTAATGCAGTTTACCTTGGTAGGAGAGAGCGAGGCCAACCTTAAGGAGAACAAGATTGCCGCAACAACCCCTATCGGGAAGGCGCTTATGGGCAAGAAGAAGGGCGAGGTTGTGGAGATAACCACACCTGGCGGCAAGATGAAGATGGAGATACTGGACATTACCATTTAAACCCATAGAGAGTTATGCCAACAATTTTTACAAAAATAGCAAATGGCCAGATTCCCTCCTGGCGCGTTGCGCAGGATGAGAACTACTATGCCTTTCTGGATATAAATCCGGTTGTAAAGGGGCATGTGCTGGTTATTCCAAAGAGGGTGGAAGAGGACTATATCTTTAATCTTCCCGATGAGGTTTATCAGGGTTTATGGAGTTTTGCCGCAAAGGTTGCAAAGGCAATAGAGAGGGCTGTTCCTTGCAAGAGAGTGGGTGTTGCCGTACTTGGAATGGAAGTGCCTCATACCCACATACATCTTATTCCGCTGAACTCGGAGGGCGATATGGACTTTAGAAGAGAGAAACTCAAACTCTCAGATGAGGAGTTCAAGGCCATTGCAGAGAGCATAGAGGCAGCATTCAAGGAGTTGTAATCCAAAAGAAAACAATAGAGCAATGAAAAGATATATCCTTTTAATATCAATTGCCCTTATGGCTGCTTCGTGTGGCAAAAAGGCAACAGTAAAGGTAGAGGTAAAGAGCGCAGCAGGTAAGGAGGTGCTCTTCTCTAAGTTGAATTTCAATAAGATAGATGTAATAGATACCCTCAAGTTGGACAAATCCGGCAAAGCTTCCGTAAAGTTTGCCCTGCCGGAGGAGGCGCCTGACTTCTACTACCTCTCCTACGGCCGCAAGAGGCTGGCATCGCTGGTTGTAAAGCCGGGAGACAAAATAAGTGTTGTTGCAGATACCATTACCGGCTCTGCCAAGATAGAGGGTTCTCCGGAATCCCAAAGGCTGGCAATGATAGACAGTACCTTCTATGCGGCAATCGCCAAATTTGACGTATGGCAGCAGGAATTGGTACAGGCTATGGAGAGAGGCGACAAAGAGAGAGAGGAGCAGATTAAAACAGATGTAAGCAACCTCTATGTGCAGTACAAGAGGGGCGCGCTTAAGACCCTCCTTACCCAGCCTGCATCCTTTGCAAACATCTCGCTGCTCTACCAGCAGTTCAACAGTATGCTTGCAGTCTTTGCAGACCCTAATGATGTATATCTCTTCCGCACAATAAGAGATACCCTAAAAACTCTCTACCCAACCTCCTCCTATGTAAAGGCCCTTACAGAGGTAATAGAGCGTCACGATGCAAACGAGGCCCTCAGAGAGAAGATAGAGAAGGCTCAGCAGACCCTCTATCCGGAGCTCTCTCTTCCCGATGTAAACTCGCAGACAAGAAGACTCTCTGAACTGGAGGGCAAACCCTTCATACTCCTCTTCTGGATGCCAAGTGAAGTATCACAGAAGGTGATAAACCTGCATCTTAAGGAGATATACAATCTCTACCACTCAAAAGGTCTGGAGATTTACTCAGTAGCAGTGGGAGACAAATCGCTCTGGGCAACCACCATTAAGGAGCAGGGCGCAAACTGGATAAATGTAAACGACGGAAAGGGCGCAAGCAGCCCTGCGCTTGGAATCTACAACGTAACAACCCTTCCTGCAATGTTTATCTTTAATAAAGAGGGTAAGGTTGTAGCAAGAGACCTCTTTGATACAGAGAAACTCAAGAGCAAAATCTCCTCTATACTTTAAGGGTGAGAATTATAATGGGACAGAGGGGTTAGAATTTGAGAAGCTTTTTTGGCTTGCCTGCCACAAACTCCTTCAGATAGAAGGGCTGGAAATAGGCAACATCCTCAAACTTACCCATCTCCAAAGCTTTAGCCGCAAGTCTTCGCATACCGGATGCTTGCGGCATCTTTTTTAAGAAGTGGGCATTTGGGCTAAGAGCACCCTCAGAGGCCAGCAGCTCCTTAAACTTCTCCGCACCATTTCCGGTAAAGAGCAGAGTTGATTCTGAGAGCTGGTTTGAGTAACTCTCCTTCTCCAGAATCTTGGCGCAGACGGGAGCCACCTCTTCCATATCCCTGTTGTAGGTTGCTGTATAGACCTCCATTCTTCTAGCATCAATCATAGGCACAATAAGAAGATTGCCGTTGCAGGACTCCACCATCTCTCCGCTGCTCTCCAGCGCGCACTCCGCAATGGTTGCAAGAGTGCTTACCCCTATAAGCGGAACGGAGGCGGCATAGCAGATGCCCTTAGCCACAGAGACACCAACACGCAGACCGGTATATGAACCCGGGCCTTTGCTTACAGCCACAGCCGCCAACTCGCCGGCAGCAAGTCCATTGCTCTTCAAAAGCCTCTCAACAAAGGGCGCAACCACAGAGGCGTGGGCCTTGGGCTCCTCCAGATAAATCTCCTCAATAAGAGCGCTGCCATTTGATAACGCTACCGAACAGGCCTCTGTAGAGGTCTCTATCAAAAGAATTGGTCTTATCTCTTTCTTCATAGGCTCTTCTTTAATTTGCGGCAAAGTTATTCTTTTTTCACCAAAACAGAACTCATATTCTCAAGTTCTCTCCTTATGGTACTATAAGGGGCGCAGATAACACTCTCGCCCGCAGAGAGTCCGCCGGTAATCTCTATCAGCTCTCCCTCCTGCACTCCACAGAGCACGGGGCGCTCCACAGCAACTCCGGAGAGACTGTCGTACAGAAAGATAACTCTTCTGCCCTCCCTCTGAGTAACGGCACTGAGCGGAATAGAGAGGGCATTCTCAGACCTTCCTGCCATAAGCAACAGAGAGGCTGTCATTCCGGTAATAGGCCTCTCGCTCCCACGCCGCAACTTATTCTCCTCTCTTTGCCCCTCCTCATCTCTCTTCTCTCCAACAATTGCAACCTTAACGGGGTACTCTGTAATGCCCCCGGAAGAAGAGTTGCTGGAATAGCCGTACTCCTCCCCAACGGGGGTGCAGCCAATGGAGGTTACAATGCCGCAGAAGAGCCTCCCCTGCAGCGCATCCACCCTAATCTCCGCGCTATCCCCGCAGCAGACCTTTGCAATATCATTCTCATTAAGATTCACCTGCACCTCCATAGAGCCCATATCTGCAATGCAGAGCATAATGGTGCCCGCCATCTGACTTGTTCCCACAACCCGCTCGCCCAACTCTACATATATCTTTGTAACATATCCCGATATAGGCGCATAAATAGTGCTCTTAAAGAGATTCTCCCTGCTCTCCTTAAGCTCTGCCCGGCAGGTCTCTATATTGTAGAGCGCCCCTCGCAGCTGTTCCAGGGCAATCTTGTAATCCCACTGCGACTCCTCATACTCCCTCTGAGAGAGTGCCTGATTGCAGAAGAGGAGAGAATCCCTTCTGAATCTTCCCTCCATCCGCTCCACATTAGCCTCCTGCTCCCTGCGCTCGGCCTCTGCAGCCTGCAGAAGCGCCTCTGCCCGTTCTACAGCAGAGAGGTAAATATCCTGCTTAATCTTTATTAGCAGAGTTCCTCTTTCCACCCACTCTCCCTCTCTGCACCCTATCTCCACAACCTCGCCGGAGACATCGGGAGAGATTCTAACCTCTTTAACAGGTTTTATCTTGCCGCTTGCCGGAATGCGCTCTACAAGTGTGCGCACCTGTGGCAGGGATATCTCCACCTCCGGCAGCTCTGCCTCTCCGCCAGGGAGGCAGATAAGTAGAAGGAGCGCAATGGGTAGCAACAGATAGCCCCTTCTCCATCTTGTAAAATATGCTTTAACTCTTCCCATAACTCTAAAAGAACTCCATTCATTTGCAGTAGCACTGCAGCAACATTCTGTTTAAAAGTAATTTGCAGAGATTTGTATCATACTCCAGGCGTGCCCTTCTGGCACTGCTTCTAGATACAATATACTCCATTCCGTTGGCAGATCCTGCATTAAAGCGCAGGGTGGCGCATCTTAATGCCTCCTCTGCCGCCCTAAGCCTCTCTTTGGAGGCCTCAACCTTTGCTTCTGCGGTTATGGCATTGTTCCAGGCCTCCTCCAGCCTGCTCTGCAGCGCAAGTCGTTTCCGCTGCAGCTCCCTTCTGCTTATCTCCAGATTCAGTGCGGCATTTCTTCTGGCAAGAGATGCGCCTCTGCCATTAAGTATAGGTATGGCAGCCTTTATCTCCCACCTCCTCTCCATTATGGGAGAATTGGAGGCGCCTCTGCTATAGAGGTAGCCAGCGTAGACTTTTGGCAATAGCGCCCCATAGGCGGCTTTAAGAGAGTACTCCTGCCGCAGGCTCTCTGCCCGGCAGGCAACAATCTCCGGGTCTGAATCTACAGATTGGCAGAGGTGCTCATAAGAGGGTAGGGGGTACTCCTGCAGCAGCCCCTCCAGCTCCAGATCCTCCAGATAAATCTCTTCCCGAAGAGCCACGGAAGAGCTCTTTCTCTCCATCCCGATGGCCTCCATAAGCCTTATGTTGCAATTTCTGAGATTGCCCAGAGACTCTATATGGGCCATCCTCTCCTCTCCAAGTTCTGCCTGCAGCTCCATAAGAGAGGACCTTGCCACCTTGCCGGCCTCCAGTTCTCTGGAGCATTGCTCAACCTGCGCCTCAAGAGCCTCTATTGCAGAGAGCGCATTATCTGCCATTCTCCTTGCCAGAAGCACATTTGCAGCAGCCTCCAGCACAGAGATTCTGACGCTTCTGCGGGCATAATCAAGCATTGCCTCCTGCACCTGTTCCCCGCATCTGCCGCTCATTTGATTATAGACTCTCTCCATACCTCCAAAGAGAAGCCAGCTGCCCTCAACCTCCAGATAGCTGCCATAAGTGTTGGAATGTGTCAGACGCGCCTCTATGCCTGGAAGGAACGCAGCATCCGCCTCTCTTCTGTTGTTTTTAGAGATGAGCACCTTGCAGCGCTCTGCCAGAAGCACCGGCGATGCGTTCTGCGCGCTCTCCAGGCACTCTTGCAGTGTGATACGAATGATATTAAGACTCTCTGCCTCTCCCCTCTCCGGCGGAGCAGCTCCCTGCAGGGGGAGTGCGCAACAACCGGTAAAGAGGAAAACCGCAAGGGCCAAAAACCTCTGCAAAATAATCAATCTGCTCATCTCTCAAATAGCACTTCGTTAGCAAACAGGGCCTACTACGGGGTAGGCCCCATAAGATTAACCGTAAACGGCGCTCTGCTTCTTCTCCTTTTGCGCCTCTCTCATCTTCTCAATCATTCGGATGAGCCTTCCTATGAATCTGCCAATCTCTCTAACTATCTCGGCAATTCTTTCATCTCTGCCTCCATAGATAAGAGCGGCACGGGCATCGCTCAATTCTACAAATCCCTTCATACTATCTCTCCTCCTTTCTGCCTTCGTTTACTCCGCTCACAAAATCCCATAGATACTCTTTAAGGAATTTGCCAAGCCTCTTCAAAGCCTTAATGATTCCGCCGATAGAGATACCCCCTCTCAACTGCAACTGCGATTCTCCCATATAGAGATAACCGCTCTCTCTTAACTTGTTCTCTAACATATAGATGGTCATTATTAAATATTGTCCGCCAGATGGGCGCGCGGACTTCCGCCACAGTGCGCACTGTTTATCTTATCCAACTCTACAACGGAGTCTGCATAGTGCAGATTGCTCTCCTTGTGGGTTATCACAACAATTGTGGCGCCCCTCTCCCTAAGCCTCAGCAGAGTCTCAAAGAGCTTCCGCTCAGAACTGCTGTCCATAGAGGAGCTGGCCTCGTCCAGAATTATCCCCTTGGGCCTCCTGTATATCATTCTTGCAATGGCAATCTTCTGCATCTCCCCTCCGGAGAGAAGCGCTCCGCCCTCTCCTGTATTGGTAAGCACTCCCAAAGGAAGACGCGCCACAAGACTCTCCAACCCTGCCAGGCGCAGCGCCTCTGCAAGAGCCTCATTATCTACGGGAAGAGCACCGCAGGTTATATTCTCCTCCAGCGTGGTGTTAAAGAGTTGAGGCTGTTGCGGAACCAGCAGAATATTCCTGCGCCATACCTTCAGCGGGTACTCCCTTATATCTCTTCCTCCCCACTTTATGCTTCCCGATTGTGGTTCCAAATCTCTCATAATAAGTTGCGCCAGAGTGCTCTTGCCGCATCCGTTGCTGCCCACAATTGCGGTAATGCTCCCCTTTGGCAGCCTGATCCATATATTCTCCAGCAACGGCGGCCTCCCGATGTGGCTGAAGGAGAGACCCTCCAGTACCAGGTCCGAAGAGTCCATCTCTGCAGGCGCTGTTGGTGGAGCAGAGTCTGCTTCGGGAGCAAGGTTCATTATCTCAAAGAGCCTCTCTGCAGAGACCATTGCCTGGGTTATGAGCGTATTGCTCTCTATAAGGTTGTTTATTGGGGCGGTGAAGAGGGTGCTAAGGGTGTAGAAGGCCACCAGGTCTCCCAACGAGAGCAACCCTCCAAAGAGAGCATATCCGCCGGCGGAGATAATTGTTACAGAGGCGCTTGTGGAGAGGGAGGAGGAGAGTGTGGAGACTATTGCGCCGCTCTTTCCGCTGCGGTAGAGAGTGCGTGTCATCTCTCTGTACTCTCCCTCTATTCTCTCTATTGTGAGCGCCTCCGCTCCATAGTGCTTTATTGTGGTTGCTCCCCTTAGCGAATCCAATACCCTTGATTCAAACTTTGCTCCGGCAATGGAGATTGCTCTGTTGTATCTCTTGCCAAGTCTGTGGCTTATGCGGTAGAGCAACAGATAGAGCGGAATGGTGCCCAGAAGCATAATTGCAAGATTCCTGTAAAAGGAGAACATAAGCCCAAAGGCGCAGAGCAGGGTTGCAATGCTTATGAAGATGGAGATTACTCCCTCGGAAATCAGGGCCCTTATATTAAAGGCGTCGTCCACTCTGGAGAGAATGTCTCCCGTGGAGTACTCTTTAAAAAAGTTAGCCGGCATTGCAAAGACTCTTCTTATGTAGCCTGTAACAAGCCTGTAATCAATCTTAAGGCTATTTCTTACAATAAGCAGACTCCTGCCGTAGCCCACGGCGCCTCCAATTATGATGAGGGCATACAGAACTACAGACAAAAGGGTAAGCACCTCTCTCTCTCCGGCGGGCAAGGCATTGTCTATTAAATGTTTAAGAAAGAGAGAGTTGCTTACTCCTATAAAGACCAGGAGGGCGGAACCTGCCAATGCGCCACATATCTCCCCCACGTGGTTCCGCATCAACCTGGCAAAAATTCTTAATGTTTTTCTTTCCCTGGAGCCTCTTCCCCTGGAGCCACTTCTGCCCTTTGCAGAACCGCCTGCCGTTGCGCCGGAGAGGGCCTCCTTAAAGATAATTATATGGCCATTCCACCTGCGGCAAAACTCTGCCGAATCTAGCCAGAGGTACTCTCCCTCTGCAGGGTCCATATAGCTTACCCTCCTTGCCGAGACGCTGCAGAGGACAACATAGTGGAACATTCTCTCCGGGGTGGTGATATGGACTATTGCAGGGCTCTCCAGCCCAACAAGAGGCAGAAGCTCTTTTGTTGGAGAGGTGAGGGCCTTGCACTCCAGCCCAAGCGCCTCTCCGCCCTTAAGGATTCCCTTTATAGTAATGCCGTCCTGCATACAGCCGGTAAGGCGCCTGCACTCTGCAAGGGAGGTCTCTCTGCCAAACCAGCCCGCAACAGAGCAGAGAGCGGCCGCTCCGCAGTCATAACTCTCCTGCTGACGCACACGCTCTGCCTTTAAACCTCTTCCAACGCCTCCAAATCCTCTCATCATCCCTATCAATTAACCATTTAAAAGAGAGGAGGGGAACAGGAACGGCAAGTAGAAACAAAATGATTGAATTGTACCTAATATACCATTGACATAGCAAGAACTCTTTCGAATGAAATATGGAACTGTACCGCTCATATCCTCCCTCCTTGTAATTACAAAGTTGGCAGTAAGAGTTCTCAAAAAAAAACCGGAGCGTAAAAACTTTCAAATTTACGCTCCGTAAGGTTTATTTAGCCATTGTGCTGTTCCAGACCGCTTTAGCCAGCGTTCGGGAGGCGTCGTCCTGGTCGCACTCCCAGTACATCATTCCCTTCATTCCAAGGGAGAGGAGCCAGGAGCCCTTAAGGCCTATGCTCTTTGGATTGTCGTAGGAGCAGTAGTATGCGCCGTTGTAACTTACATAAGGTACGCTTGAGGTATTGTCCCAATTCTCCTTAACATACTCCGCGCCCAGCTTCATTATTGCCTTATAGCTTATTGCGGCATTGCTGCCGGAGAAGGAGCGCCTGCCGTAGAAGGGTATTCCAAGCACAAGTTTCTCCGCTTTAACCCCTGCGTTAAGGTAGGATTGTACTGCGCGCTTGCAGTCTCTGTAGGCCTTGCTGTTGCTTAAGGCATTGTGCGGCTTGCCATCCGCATCCATATCGTAGCTCATAATGTTCACAAAGTCTACATAGGGATTTGCCGCGGAGATATCTATATATTTCCATCCTCCCGATGAGGAGGTGCTCTTCTGCTTATCCATCACATAGCCCGCATAGGTAACTAGTTTGGCGCTGCCAAACTTCTCCCTAAGCGCCTTTAGCAGAAGCACGTGGTTCTCTACATCTACCGTAGGGTCGCAGGCGTGTCCCGACCAAGATATTCCAGGGAACTCCCAATCTATATCCACCCCATCAAGCCCCTTTGCGTTTATGTAGTTGAGGCAATCCTCCGCAAACTTGCTCCTATACTCCACGCTCTTGGCAAGAGCGGAGAAGCCGCCTCCCTGCGAGTTGTCGGAGTTGGAGACGGTGTGCGAAAAGGAGAGCAGAATCTTAATGTTTGGATTTTGCTGCTTAAGGCCCATCACATTCTTGAATCTGGTCTCTCCGCCCTTCAGCTTGAATCCCTTATAGACGCCATTCTCCACATAGAGCTCCGCAAAGGCATACATTATGTGAGTCACATATTTAGGGTCCGGCAGAGCAGATCCATAGTAAGTTACATAGGCTGCCACTACCCGCCCCTCTACTCTATCTGCCATCTGGTCTGTTGGCGGATTAGGGTTTGGATCGGGAGTAGGGTCAGGGTCAAGCGCTCCTTTGGAGCAGGAGGTGAGAAGGGTTGCTGTCATAAGAATCAGAATGGAGAGGGTTTTTAAGGTTTTCATAGGTTAAGGTTAGGAGAGCCTACAGTTAAAAGAGCCTGCTCAGGTAGGGGAAAGCCTCTGTGTAGAACCTTCTTAGGAGGGCTATGCCCTTGGAACTTTGCAGAGTCTCATTGGGTATGATATGCCAGGTATCGTTTATATTGTCTATAAGGTAGAGCAGTATGCTCATTGCTATTATTGCCTTAAGAGCGCCAAATACCACACCAAGCAGTTTGTTGAACCATCCCAGCATACTTAACTGCACCAGCCCCTCCAGAAGTCTTGCAATAAGTTTCCCGATTAATATTGCAGAGATGAGCAGAACTACAAAGAGTATTACCTTAAGGCTCTTTATCTCTATTGCCGCGCCTGTCCATTCGCTTACAACAGGCGCCAGAATGCCGCAGAACTTAAAGGCGGCCCATATTCCGATAATTATGGAGAAGAGCCCTACAAATTGCCCTATAACTCCTTTAAAACCACCATAAACTGCAGCAATGGCAATTATTGCAAATATAGCGTAATCCATCAGATTTTAATATTTTTCCAAAAATAGGTATTTATCTTATCTTTGCAAATTCAAATTATTGGACAATGAGTTTTGCAGAGTATAAAAAATTGGATCTTGTTGAGATAAACAACAGGATACTTGACAAATGGAAGAGAGAAAAGTGTTTTGAATCAACCCTTAAGGCAAAGGAGGGTGCCCCAAGTTTTATCTTCTTTGAGGGTCCGCCCTCTGCAAACGGAATGCCTGGCATACACCACGTGATGGCAAGGTCCATAAAGGATGCCATTCTAAGGTATAAGACACAGTCGGGTTACTATGTTGCCCGCAAGGCAGGATGGGATACCCACGGCCTCCCTGTAGAGTTGGGAGTAGAGAAGATGTTGGGTATTACCAAGGAGGATATCGGGAAGAAGATTTCAATAGAGGAATATAACAACGCCTGCCGCAAGGAGGTGATGAAATATACTAAGGAGTGGGTTTCGCTTACAGAGAGAATAGGTTATTGGGTAAATACGGAGGATCCTTATATTACCTATGACAACAGGTATATAGAGACTCTCTGGTACCTGCTCAAAGAGATTTACAACAAAGGGCTGCTCTACAAGGGTTATACCATTCAGCCCTATTCGCCTGCTGCCGGCACAGGTCTGAGTTCGCACGAACTTAACCAGCCGGGCTGCTACAGGGATGTTAAGGATACCACTGCTACGGTGCAGTTCAGGATTCTGCGCAATGCCCTCTCGGAGGAGCTCTTTAAGGCTGCAGAGGGCGCAGGTGTAGGGGAGGAGCTCTTCTTCCTTGCCTGGACAACCACTCCGTGGACCCTTCCAAGCAATGTGGCGCTCTGTATGGGCCCGAATATTGAGTATGTTATGGTTAAATCCTATAACCCATACTCCGGAAGGGCTGCGGCATATATTGTGGCAAAGGACTTGGTAAGCGCGCTCTTTAATCCAAAGGCCGCAGAGATACCATTTGAGAGCTATAAGCAGGGTGACAAGCTTGTGCCTTACCAGGTTGTGGGCGCGCCTATGAAGGGCTCGTCGTTCAAAGGCATTGCCTATGAGCAGCTTATAGATTGGATGAAGCCTGAGGAGGGAATGCACAGGGTTATTAACGGCGATTTTGTTACCACCACAGACGGTACAGGTATTGTGCACATTGCTCCAACCTTTGGCGCGGATGACGACAAGGTCTCAAAGGCCAACGGAGTGCCTCCATTTATGGTTGTGGACAAGGATCAGGTTAAGCAGGCTATGGTGGACCGCTCCGGCAAGATGTACAAGATAGAGGATCTCTCTGAGGAGTTTGTGCGCACCCGCGTAAATTTGGAGAGTTATGGCCCCTATGCTGGAAGGTATGTAAAGAATGCTTATGACTCCTCCCTTGCTCCCGATGCTCCAACTATAGACATAGATATATGTATGGACCTTAAGCAGCAGGGAAAGGCCTTTAAGATAGAGAAGCACGTGCACTCCTATCCGCATTGCTGGAGAACAGACAAGCCTGTGCTCTACTATCCGCTGGATTCGTGGTTTATAAGGACTACTGCAGTGCAGGAGAGGCTTATAGAGCTTAACAAAACAATTACCTGGAGGCCGGAGAGCACCGGCAGCGGCCGCTTTGGCAAGTGGCTGGAGAACCTTCAGGATTGGAATCTCTCCAGAAGCCGCTTCTGGGGCACTCCTCTTCCTATTTGGAGAACAGAGGATGGCTCGGAAGAGATTTGCATTGGTTCTGCCAAGGAGCTCTACGCAGAGATTGAGAGGGCTGTTGCAGCCGGCGTTATGAAGGAGAATCCTCTGGCTGCCGCAGGCTTTAATCCCGATGACAACAGCAAGGAGAATTATGATAAGATAGACCTTCACAGGCCTTATGTAGATGAGATTGTGCTTCTCTCCAAGAGTGGCGCGCCAATGCGCAGAGAGAGCGATCTTATAGATGTATGGTTTGATTCCGGCGCAATGCCTTATGCACAGGAGGGACTTGCACGTAAGGAGTCTCCGGAGTTTGGTCAGACCGCAGACTTTATTGCTGAGGGAGTTGACCAGACCCGCGGTTGGTTCTTTACCCTGCACGCCATCCATACTATGGTGAGTGACTCCATTGCCTATAAGAATGTTATCTCCAACGGTCTTGTGCTGGACAAGGAGGGCAACAAGATGAGCAAGAGGCTTGGCAATGCGGTAGATCCTTTCAAAGCTCTGGACGAGTATGGCGCAGATGCGCTCAGGTGGTATATGCTTACCAATGCCCAGCCTTGGGACAACCTTAAATTTGATGCATCGGGAGTAGATGAGATTAGGAGAAAGTTCTTTGGCACTCTCTATAATACTTACTCCTTCTTTGCTCTTTATGCAAATGTAGATGGCTTTGACTGCTCTGCAGCGCAGGTTCCTGTAGAGAAGAGGCCGGAGATAGACAGGTGGATAATCTCTCTGCTCAATACTCTTATTAAGGATGTTGAGGCCTCTTATGAGAATTATGATATTACCTCTGCCGGCAGAATGATTCAGGATTTTGTCTGCGACCATTTGAGCAACTGGTATGTGAGACTTAACAGAAAGCGTTTCTGGGGAGGCGAGATGGATGAGGATAAGGTTGCGGCTTACCAGACTCTCTACAGTTGTCTGGAGAGCGTTGCGCTGCTGGCCGCCCCTATAGCTCCATTCTTTATGGAGAATCTCTTCCTGGATCTTAATGCGGTTTCGCACAGGTTTGCGGAGAGTTCTGTGCATCAGACATCTATGCCGGCTGTGAATGAGTCGCTTATAGACAAAGACCTGGAGGAGAGAATGGAGCTTGCGCAGTTGAGTTCTTCTATGATTCTTGCCTTGAGAAGAAAGGTTAACATTAAGGTGCGTCAGCCGCTTGCAAAACTTGTTATTCCTATTTTGGACGATAAGTTGCAGGAGCAGTTCCAAAGGGTGCAGAGTCTTGTGCTTAACGAGGTTAATGTTAAGGAGGTGGAGTTTATCCGCAATACGGAGGGGCTTATTACAAAGAAGATTAAGCCTAACTTTAAGACCCTTGGCAAGAGATATGGAAAGCAGATGAAGGAGATTGCCTCTGCCTTTGCGGTTATGGACCAGAAGAGCATTGCGGAGATAGAGCGCAGCAGTATGGCGGAGGATCCGCGTTATCTCTTGCACCTTGCCGGCGGTGATGTTGTGCTGGAGAGGGGAGATTATGAGATTACCTCTGAGGATATGCCGGGCTGGCTTGTTGCTAGCGAGGGTAAACTTACCGTGGCGCTGGATATTACAATAAGTGAGGCTCTTAAGAGAGAAGGTACCGCCAGAGAGCTTGTGAACAGGATTCAGAACCTTAGAAAGGAGAGCGGTTTTGACGTTACTGATAAAATAGTTGCAATTGTTGAGAAAAATCCCGAAATTGTAGCCTCTTTGGAAGATTATTTGCAGTATGTTTGTTCGCAGACACTCTGTAATAATATAGAGCTTCAGGAGGCTCCGCAAGGGGCCGCTGAGGTGGAGTGGGGTAATAATGAGACCTTGAGAATAAAGATCTCCAGAGTCTGATTAGCCCCGGATTTGTGAATTTTTAATTTTTTGGCATATGGCAACACAAGAGACAAATGCTGCAGATTTGCAGCAAGGTACTAAAGTTCAGGGAGAGGAGGTTGCTCCAACCCGTTACAGCGACGAGGACCTTAAGATGTTCAAAGAACTCATTTTACAGAAATTGGCCAAAGCCAGAGAGGATTATGATCAATTGCGTTCTGCTATCACCCATAGCTCCAGCAACGATGTTGAGGATACCTCTCCAACATTTAAGGTTTTGGAAGAGGGTGCTTCATCTCTCTCAAAAGAGGAGTCGGGACAATTGGCTGCGCGTCAGTACAAGTTTATAGAGTCGCTTGAGGCTGCTTTGGTTCGTATAGAGAACAAGACTTACGGTATCTGCAGGGTTACCGGCAAACTTATTCCAAAGGAGCGCCTTATGCTTGTTCCGCACGCAACTTTGAGTGTAGAGGCAAAGAACCGCAGATAGAGTCCGGGCAGATGGAGATGAGGAGGAAGGGCAGATTTTTGGCGGCATTCATTATCTTTTTGCTGCTGGCAGACCAGGCCATTAAGGTTGCCGTAAAGTTGAATATGACTCTTGGGGAGAGTATAAGCGTTTGCGGCAATTGGTTTCAGCTTCTCTTTATTGAGAACCCTGGTATGGCCTTTGGTATGGAGATAAGTTCTGCCTTTTGGGGAAAACTTCTCCTTAGCCTCCTGCGCATAGTGCTCATCATAGTTCTTTTGAGGTATATTGTTCAGCTTCTCAAAAGAGATTCCGCTGCAAGATTAATGGAGAGAGAGCAGCTCCCGCAGGCAAAGGCCTTCGGGAGCGAGCCTCTCATTGTTCCTCTGGGCGTCTTTATTGGCGTCTCGCTAATCTTTGTAGGCGCAGTTGGAAATGTGCTTGACTGCCTCTTTTACGGTCTCTGCTTTGGCGAGTCCACTCCATTTGAGGCGGCAACTCTCTTTCCATCGGGAGGAGGTTATGCGCCCATTCTCTTTGGCAAGGTGGTAGATATGTTCTACTTTCCAATCATAGATACGCAACTGCCCTCTTGGGTGCCAATCTGGGGTGGGGAGCACTTTGTCTTTTTCCGCCCAATCTTCAACTTTGCAGATGCCTGCGTCTCTGTAGGAGTCTGCTACCTTATTCTCTTCCAGCGGGCTTTCTTTAAAGCTTAAAGCCGTTGCTCCCGCCAGCGCTCCCTTTAGCGCTTTTTGCCGCTACAGCAGCAGCATCTTTACAAGTTTTTTCCTG